>Ga0310696_10005658_pt1 | contig 15022 bp, 12 predicted proteins | sample AusTroGonzalo_MG_4_FD_203885 | JGI IMG/M metagenome (GOLD analysis project Ga0310696, IMG submission 203885) | Bovine rumen microbial communities from tropical cattle in Woodstock, Queensland, Australia - Gonzalo_02 (v2) (version 2) | ecosystem: Host-associated > Mammals > Digestive system >...
GCCTCCGGCAGTTCTGGCAGTTCACGGGATTTGCCAACTGCACCTGGCAGCATCTGGCGATGATTGTCATCGGCCTCATTTTCATCACGCTGGGAATCGTGAAGAAATGGGAGCCCCTGCTGCTGGTACCCATCGGCTTCGGCATCATCATAGGCAATATCCCGCTTTTCTTTGATCCCGTCACCGGGATGGGCCTCAAGATTGGCATCTACGAGGAAGGATCGGTACTGAATATCCTGTACCACGGCGTACGCAACGGCTGGTATCCCCCGCTCATTTTCCTGGGCATCGGAGCCATGACGGACTTCAGCGCGCTCATCTCGCAGCCGCGGCTCATTCTGATTGGTGCCGCCGCGCAGCTGGGCATCTTCGGTGCCTACCTGCTTTCCCTGGCCCTGGGCTTTGCTCCCAATGAGGCCGGTGCCATCGGTATCATCGGCGGCGCAGACGGTCCCACGGCCATCTTCCTCAGCTCCAAACTGGCCCCCGAACTCATGGGCGCCATCGCTGTATCGGCCTATTCGTACATGGCCCTGGTCCCTGTAATCCAGAAGCCCATCATGCTGCTGCTCACCACCAAGAAGGAGCGCCTCATCCGCATGAACAAACCCCGCGTGGTAAGCCAGCGTGAGAAGATCATCTTCCCCATCGTAGGCTTCATCTGCACGGCGTTCATCGTGCCTTCGGGCTTGCCGCTGCTGGGCATGCTGTTCTTTGGCAACCTCTTGAAAGAGAGCGGTGTAACCAAGCGTCTGGCCGCAACGGCCGGCGGTCCGCTCATTGACGTGGTCACCACCCTCATCGGCCTTACCGTGGGTGCCTCCACCCAGGCCGATGTGTTCCTCAGCAGCCGCTCCGTCCTCATCTTCGGACTGGGCCTGGCTTCCTTCGTGATTGCCACCACCTTCGGCGTCAGCTTCGTGAAATTCATGAACCTGTTCCTGCCGGAGGGCAAGAAGATCAACCCGCTCATCGGCAACGCCGGCGTGTCGGCCGTGCCCGATGCCGCCCGTGTGTCGGAAGGCGTGGGCCTGGAAAGCGACCCGTCCAACCACCTGCTGACCCATGCCATGGCCCCCAATGTGGCCGGCGTCATAGGATCGGCCGTAGCGGCCGGTATCCTGCTGGGATTCCTCGGATAAATCAACCTGTTTAATAACCATGCTATTTTCTAAGAAACTATCCTTGTTTGCGGCGGCTCTCCTGCTGGCCGCCTGCTGCCCCCGGGTAGAAAAAGGCATCCGCCACGCCTCTCCCCTCTCCCAGGGCATGGACCCTGTCCGCCTTTCCCTCATCGACAGCGCCGTCAATGCCTCCATCGCAGCAGGCGAAATTCCCGGTGCAGTGGTGGGCGTAGTCCGCAATGGACACCTGGTGTATGAAAAGGCCTTCGGATACAAATCCCTGGTACCCGAAAAGGACACCATGACCGTGGAAACCATGTTTGACATGGCTTCCGTATCCAAGTGCGTGGGAACCACCCTTTCCTTCATGCAGCTGGTAGAGCAGGGCAAGGTTCGTCTGGTGGACCCGGTGAACTACTATTTCCCGGATTTCCAGCCTTGGGAAGACCCCGAGACGCATGAGAAGGTGGACATCACCGTCCAGGACCTCCTCACCCACTCTTCCGGTCTGGCCGCTTATCTGCCCAACGTTTCCGCCTATGTGGCCGAATTCGGAGAGAACAGTCCGGACTCCCTCATGATGTATATCTCCACCCGCATCAAGCGTAATTTCCGTCCCGGCACCAAGCAGCTGTACAGCTGCCTCAACTTCATTACCCTGCAGAACATCCTGCAGAAGGTCACCGGCGAGCGCCTGTGCGACTATGCGCAGAAGAACGTATTTGATGTGCTGGGTCTGGAGCACACCACCTACTTCCCGCTTTACGGCGAAAAGCCCTGCCGTCCCGGTCTCGATGAGCTGGCCAAGCTCTGCGCCCCCACCGAGCTGCAGGAAGACGGCCACGTCCTCAAGGCCGAGGTCCACGACCCCACCGCCCGCCTGGTCAATGCCGGTAATTCCGGCAATGCGGGTGTCTTCTCCAATGTGGAAGACCTCGCGGTCGTAGCCGCTACCCTCCTGAACGACGGTTCCTTCAACGGACACCGCATCCTGAGCCCGCTCACGGTGAAAAAGATGTTCACGGTTCCCGAGACCAACGCTTACGAGGTCGCCCGCGCCCTGGGCTGGGACACCTATTATACTGGTCCGTACACCAGCGGTGACATCTTCTGCCTGGACGACGTCCGCGGCCACACCGGCTACACCGGCACCTCCATGATCCTGGATCCGGAGACCAAGACCGCCGTCATTGTCCTCGCCCATCGCGTGCACCCCAAGGATGAAGGTTCCACCGGACGCCTCCGCTCCGTAATTGCCTCCATCACCGCCAGTTCCATTTTGTAAAAAAGCGGAAAATATTGTCCATTGAAGACCACAGGCTCTTTGTCTTGTGGTCTTTTTTTGATATATTTGCATGGATAGAGATAACTTTTGAAATAATTATAATATGGACAAACTCCAGGAACTGACCCAAAAACTTTATAACGAGGGTCTGTCAAAAGGTAAGCTTGAGGGCGAAGCCCTGTTGGCCAAGGCACAGATGGAAGCCGATGAGCTGGTAAAGAAAGCCCGGGAAGAAGCGGCCGCCATCATCGAAAAAGCCCAAAAGGAAGCGGCCGATTATAAGGTCAAGATGGAAGGGGATGTCAAGATGGCATCCACCCAGGCCCTGCAGGCCACCAAGGCCAGCATCGAGGGTCTCATCGTGGCCAAGGCCGTGGAACCCGTCAAGGAACAGCTCTCCGGCGCAGCCTTCATTAAAGAGGTCATCACCACCGTAGCCCAGCGCTTCAGCACCCAGGAGTCCACGGACCTCTCCCTGGTTCTCCCGGAAAAACTCCAGAAGGAACTGGAGCCCTTCGTGAAAGGCGAACTGGCCAAAACCCTGGGCAAGGGTGTAGAGGCTTCCTTCTCCAAGAAGCTTGCGGGCGGCTTTAAAATCGGCCCCAAGGATGGCAGCTATTTCATCAGCCTCACGGACGAAGCCTTCCAGACCCTGATTGGCGATTACCTCCGCCCCGCCACCAAGAAAATCCTCTTCGGCTAGCGCATGAGCAATTTCGAGTACATCATTTCCAGCCTTCCTTTCCTGACCACGGACTACAAGTACGCGGACGGGCAGGGGTTCTACACCGTGCTGGAAGAGATCAAGGAAAACCTGGGAGAAAAGGATAGCGAAGCGCTGGACTTCCTGCTGGACGGTTTCAATCCCAAAAAGCTGGAGGCAAATTATTACGCCACCGCCCTGAAGAGCCCCATCAAGTTCGTCCGGGAGTATTTCAGGTTCGACCTTAACCTCCGCAACGCCAAGGTGCGTTACCTCAACCGCGTGCTGGGCCGTCCCGAAGACCTGGACATTGTCACCGGCATGGGTACCGGAGAGGAGGAAGACCTGGACATTGACGGATACCGCTTCAAGGGAGGAGAATTCGAAGAGGAGCTCAAGGTGCAGGGCGCTTTGGAAAGCGCCAGCCTCCTGGACCGGGAAAAGGCCCTGGACGACATCACCTGGGAAAAGATCGATTCCCTGGAAACCTTCCATTACTTTGACCTCACCGCCGTCCTGGCCTACGTAGCCAAGCTCCACATCGTGGACCGCTGGCTGGCCCTGGACGAGGAAAAAGGCCGCGAGCTCTTCCACAAGCTGGTACAGGAAGTCAAAGGCACATTTAAAGGAGTAAATTACACAGAGAAATAACGTATGAAAACAACTGGTATTGTAACCGGCATCGTTTCCAATCTGGTCACCGTAAAGGTGGACGGACCTGTTGCCGAAAATGAAATCTGCTACATCGACCTCAACGGGGTCAAGATGATGGCGGAAGTCATCAAGGTCAACGGAGAAAACGCCTCCGTGCAGGTGTTCGAAAGCACCCGCGGCCTCAAGGGAGGAGACAAGGTGGAATTCGAAGGCCGCATGCTGGAAGTCCAGCTGGGCCCCGGCCTGCTGTCCAGCATATATGACGGCCTGCAGAACAACCTGGCCACCATGGAGAATGTCTTCCTCCAGAGAGGTGAATACACAGACCCTCTGGACCGCCAGAAGGCCTGGGACTTCACCCCCATTGCCCAGGTTGGAGACACCGTTATGGCCGCCGACTGGCTGGGAGAAGTCAAGGAAGGCTGGCTGCCTCATAAGATCATGGTTCCCTTCTCCTTTGAAGGGGAATACAAGGTCAAATCCATCAAGGAAGCCGGCGCCTACACCGTGGATACCGTCATCGCCGTCCTCACCAACGACCAGGGAGAAGACGTCAACGTGACCATGGTGCAGAAGTGGCCCGTCAAGGTGGCCATCAAGGGATACAAGGAAAAACCGCGTCCCAACAAAATCATGGAAACCGGTGTCCGCGTCATCGACACCCTCAACCCCATCGCCGAAGGCGGCACGGGCTTTATCCCCGGGCCTTTCGGCTGCGGCAAAACCGTGCTGCAGCACGCCATTGCCAAGCAGGGAGATGCCGATGTCATCGTGATGGCCGCCTGCGGTGAGCGTGCCAACGAGGTGGTGGAAATCTTCACGGAGTTCCCGGAACTCATCGACCCCCACACCGGCCGTCACCTGATGGAGCGTACCACCATCATCTGCAACACCTCCAACATGCCGGTGGCCGCCCGTGAAGCCTCTGTCTATACGGCCATGACCATCTGCGAGTATTACCGCGCCATGGGCCTCAAGTGCCTCTTGCTGGCCGATTCCACCTCCCGTTGGGCCCAGGCTCTGCGTGAGATGAGTAACCGTATGGAGGAACTTCCGGGCGCTGACGCCTTCCCCGTGGACCTGTCGGCCATCATCTCCAACTTCTACGCCCGCGCGGGCATGGTGGTGCTGAACAACGGCCAGACGGGTGCCGTCACCTTCATCGGCACGGTATCCCCTGCCGGCGGTAACCTCAAGGAGCCCGTGACGGAAAGCACCAAGAAGGCCGCACGTTGTTTCTATGCCCTGGAGCAGAACCGCGCCGACCAGAAGAGATATCCCGCCGTCGGCCCTCTGGAGTCCTATTCCAAATATCTGGAATATCCTGAAATCGTGGAGTATCTGGACCAGACCGTTGAAAAAGGCTGGGTAGCCAAGGTACTCCAGGCCAAGAACATCATCCGCAGGGGTAAGGAATCGGCCGAACAGATCAACATCCTGGGAGATGACGGCGTGCCTATGAGCTACCACGTCAGCTTCTGGAAGAGCGAGCTGGTGGACTACGTCATCCTTCAGCAGGACGCCTTCGACGCCATTGACGCCCTCTGCCCGCTGGAGCGTCAGCGCTTCATGCTGGACCTGGTGCTGGACATCTGCGCCAAGGACTACGATTTCGAAGACTTCGAGAAATGCCGCGAGTTCTTCAAGAACCTCATCAATGAACTCCGCCAGATGAACTACTCGGCCTACGAGAGCGAGCAGTTCTGGTCCTACAACGAATCCGTCAAATCCATGATCGCCTAGCCTTATGAACAAAGCATATCAAAAAGTCTATACCAAGCTGGAAGGCATCACCAAGGCCACTGTTTCCCTTCGCGCCAGTGGCGTGAGCAATGACGAACTGGCCGTTGTGGGTGGCAAACTGGCCCAGGTGGTCCGCACCAAGGGAGACCTCATCACCCTTCAGATCTTCTCCGGAACGGAAGGCATTCCTACCAATGCCGAGGTCACTTTCCTGGGCGAGCCCCCGACCCTCAAAGTATCCGAGCAGTTGGCCGGCCGCTTCTTCGACGCCTATGGTCACCCCATTGACGGAGGTCCGGAGATTGACGGCGAAGAGCGCCAGATCGGCGGTCCTTCCGTGAACCCGTACAAGCGCCGCCAGCCTTCCCAGCTCATCCCTACCGGTATCGCCGGCATCGACCTCAACAACACCCTGGTTTCCGGTCAGAAGATTCCCTTCTTCGCCGACCCGGACCAGCCCTACAACCAGGTAATGGCCGATGTAGCCCTGCGCGCAGATGTAGATAAGATTATCCTGGGCGGCATGGGCCTGTCCAACGACGACTACCTCTTCTTCCGCCACAGCTTTGAAGCCGCCGGCGCCCTGGACAAGATTATCTGCTTCATCAATACCACGGAGAATCCCCCGGTGGAACGTCTGCTGGTGCCGGACATGGCCCTCACCGCCGCCGAATACTTCGCCGTCGATAAGAACGAGAAAGTGCTGGTGCTCCTGACGGACATGACGCTGTATGCCGACGCCCTGTCCATCGTGTCCAACCGTATGGACCAGATTCCTTCCAAGGACTCCATGCCCGGCTCCCTCTATTCGGATCTGGCCAAGATCTACGAGAAGGCTGTGCAGCTCCCCACGGAAGGCTCTATCACTATCATCGCGGTTACCACGCTGAACGACGGTGATATCACCCACGCCATCCCGGACAACACCGGCTACATCACCGAAGGACAACTCTATCTTAAAGCCGATTCCGACACGGGCAAGGTCATCATCGACCCCTTCCGCTCCCTCAGCCGTCTGAAACAGCTGGTGCAGGGCAAGAAGACCCGTGAAGACCACTCGCAGGTGATGAACGCTTCCGTGCGTCTGTATGCCGATGCCCAGAACGCCAAGACCAAGCTGGAGAACGGTTTCGACCTCTCCGACTACGACCACCGCTGCCTGGACTACGCCAAGGACTACGCCCGCGAACTCCTGGCCATTGATGTCAACATCTCCATCACGGAAATGCTGGACACTGCCTGGAAACTCTTCGCCAAGTACTTCTCCCCTGCCGAAACCGGTATCAAACAAGCACTGATAGATAAATATTGGGTTAAGTAATGGCCATTAAATTCCAATACAACAAAACATCGCTGACGGAGTTGGGCAAGCAGCTCAAAATCCGCACGCGTGCCCTCCCCACCCTGCAGAACAAGGAGAGCGCCCTGCGGCTGGAGGTGCGCAAAGCCAAGGCCGACAGCGACCGGTTGATGGATGAATTGGAAAAAGCCCTCCAGCGTTACGACTACCTGGCCGCCCTGTGGAACGAGTTCGAACCCGGGCTCATTGCCATTACGGACGTTGACCTGTTTACCAAGAAAGTGGCCGGCGTAAAGACCCCTGCCCTGGGAGATATCCACTACGAAATCCGGCCTTTCAACGCCTTTGTCAAACCGGCCTGGTATGCCGACGGCGTAGCCATCCTCAAAGAGCTCAGCCGCCTGGGCATAGAGTCCGAGGTTTACAAGGAAAAGGCCCGCATCCTGGATTACAACCGCCGCAAGACCACCCAGAAGGTAAACCTTTACGAGAAGGTCCAGATTCCCGGTTACCAGGAAGCCATCCGTAAGATCAAACGCTACATGGAGGACGAGGAGAACCTCTCCAAAGCTTCTTCCAAGATTGTCAAGAAACGCCACGCCGAGGAAGAGGAGGCCTCTGCCCTATGATTGCTTCCATGACCAAATACTCCTTCATCTTATTGAATGGAGAACAGAACGACCTCCTGGAGAAGCTTCAGGAGATAGGCCTGGTGGACATCACACGCAGCACCAAACCGGTGGACGACATCTCCCAGAAACTCGCTGGTGAGATTGACCTGCTGGATGGCCTCATCCAAGGCTTGAACAAGGCCGTGGTGCCCGAAGGGACGGTCCCTGAATACATTGACGGTGACATTGTCCGCCTGGCGGGCGGCCAAATCATGCGCTACTCCGAGGACACCGTGGAAATCAAGGTCCTGGAGAAAGAAATACACCACCTGAAGGCTTGGGGCCATTTTGATAAGGCCGTGCTGGATGAACTGGCCACGGCCGGCGTGCCCCTGCACTTCCACGTAGTCTCCCAAAAGAACTACAAGCCCGAATGGGAACAGCAATATGCCCTTTCCGTCATCAGCGTAGGTAAAAACACCGTTCGCTTTGTAGTGGCCGGAGAAGACCCTCTCCCCGGAGAAGTCCCGGCTCCTGAATGCAGCGTGGAAGAGAAGGAAAAAGAACTGGCCGAAAAGCAGAAGCACTTCCAGAAGACGCTGGGCCGCATAGCCAGCGCCAAGGATAGAATCCCTGAACTGGAGGATCTTCGCACGAAAGCCCTGGAGAAACTGGACTTGTACCTGGCCGGCGTGTCTGCCGTTCCCGCCGCCGAAGATACCATCGTCACCTTGGTAGGCTATGCCCCCACGGAGTGCGATGACAAGGTAACGGAGGCCCTGGATGCCACGGGCGTGCTGTATATCAAAGAAGAAGCGAAGGTAGAAGACAACCCTCCCATTTCCTTCCGCAACAACTGGTTCGTCCGGCAGTTCGAAACCCTTACGGATATGTACGGCCGTCCCGCCTACGACGGGTTCGACCCTACACCCTTCATCAGCTTCTTCTTCATGCTCTTCTTTGCCTTCTGCATGGGAGACGCCGGCTACGGGCTCATCCTGGTTGGCATCGGCCTGCTCCTCAGAAAGGCAGAGGGCTTCAAAAGCCTGGCACCCCTGGTGATGATCCTGGGAGCGGCAACCGTCGTGATAGGTTTCCTCTTCCACACCTTCTTCTCCATAGACATTGCACAATGGAGTGTGTTTGAGCCCATCAAGGGCATCTTCCTTCCGTCCAAGATAGCCGGATACGACGGCACCATGGTCCTGGCCCTCATTGTGGGCGTGGTCCATATCTGCCTGGCCCTCTGTGTAAAAACCTGGCAGGAGACCAAGAACAAGGGCCTGAGAGGTTCCCTGGGGACCTGGGGCTGGACACTGCTCATCGTGGGCGGTATCATCGTAGGGGCCCTGGCCTTTGCCGGCGTGTTGGACAAGGAACTCACCAAGTGGATTGTCATAGTCCTGGGTATTGTTTCTGCCCTGGGCATCTTCGTGTTCAACGACCCCGACCGGAACAAACTGGCCAATGTGGGCGTAGGCCTTTGGAATACCTACAACACGGCCACCGGCCTACTGGGAGACGTCCTCAGTTACCTGCGCCTCTATGCCCTGGGCCTGGCCGGCAGCATGCTGGGCATGGCTTTCAACAACATCGGCATGATGGTTCTGGGAGACGGCTCCAACGTGCCTCTCTGGATTCCGTTCCTGCTTATCGTCATCATCGGCCATACGCTGAATGTAGCCATGTGCGCGCTGGGCGCCTTTGTGCACCCGCTGCGTCTGAACTTCCTGGAGTTCTTCAAGAATTCCGGTTACGAGGCTGCAGGCCGCAATTATCATCCGCTAAGTAAATAACAAATAAATACATTCACACTATGTTAACAACAATTCTCGGTTATTTGGGCCTCGGCCTGGTACTGGCACTGGCAGGTGTCGGCTCCGCCTATGGTACCACCATTGCAGGCAACGCCGCGGAAGGCGCCCTCAAACGCAAACCCGAAGGTTCGGGTAACTACATGGTCCTGAGCGCCCTCCCGGCCACCCAGGGTATCTACGGCTTCGTGGCGTTCTTCATGCTCATGGGCAAAGTGGCAGAATCCGGCGCCATGGTCTTCGGCATCGGCCTCAGCGTGGGCCTCGTGTGCATGCTTTCCGCCATCCGTCAGGGTCAGGTCTGCGCCAACGGCATCGTGGGTATTTCCCAGGGCCACGACGTATTCACCAACACCCTGATCTACGCCGCTCTCCCGGAATTCTACGCTATTCTGGGTCTTGTAGGCGCTCTGATGTTGTAGCCCCGTGGACATATCCATTTAGCAATTAGCTACTTACGCAATTGACTCCCCATCGGAACGACGGGGAGTCAATTGTATATATAGCACAGTATCAAGCGCTTAGCTCCACGGGCAGGCGAGAAGAAGAAGCAGGCCGATGACCAGCAGGGCCAGGGTGCCTTTCCAAATCCATCTGACCCACTGGGCGTAAGGGATGCGGGCCATGGCCAGGGCTGCCATGAGTACGCCCGAAGTGGGCGTAAGCATATTGGTGAAGCCGTCGCCAAACTGGAAGGCCAGCACCATGGCCTGGCGCGAAACGCCCACCATATCGGCAAAGGGGGCCATGATGGGAATGGTAATGGCGGCCTTGGCAGATGCGCTGGGAATGAGAAAGTTGATGACGGCCTGGATGCCATACATGGCCGACAGGGACGCCATCGGCCCTGTGCCGTCCAGACCTTCCTGCATAGAATGGAGAATGCTGTCCACTACCCTGCCGTCCTGCAGGATGACGATGATACCGGAGGCAAAACCCACCACCAGGGCGGCCGACAGTATATCTTTGGCCCCAGCCATGAGTTCTTCGACTATCCGGTTGCCGGAGAAACCGGCAATAAGACCGCACACCAAGCCCATCACCAGGAACAGACCGGTAATCTCCGGGAGATACCACTCCCACTGCGTCACCCCCAGCACCAGCAGAATCACCGTCACGCCCAGAACGGCCAGAATGGCCTTCTGGCGGCCGGTCAACGGCTCAGGGGCTGGCGCTGCCTCAAGGGTAAGATCGGCCTTCTTCCGCGTCTTGGAGGCATAAAAGAGCACAAACACTACCAACAAGGCTGTGAGGATGAACCAACAGATCAGGCGGTAAGTCATGCCCGAGAAAAGGGGCAGATCGGCCATTCCCTGGGCTATCCCTACTGTGAAAGGATTCAGGAAAGCACTGGAGAAGCCCACATTGGACGCAACGTACACTATGAGCATGGCCATGAAGGCGTCATAGCCCATGGAGAGCATCAGCGGTGCCACCATGCTCACAAAGGGTATGGTTTCCTCGCTCATGCCAAACACGGCGCCCCCCAGGGAAAAAAGCAGCGTAAGAGCTACCAACACCCATTTGTCACGTTTCCCTACACGCGAAATGAAACGGCCGATGCCGGCATTCACAGCTCCCGTGGCATTGAGCAGCCAGAAAGCGCCACCCACCACCAGGATGAAGACAATGATACCCGCCTGCTTCACGAAGCCATGATAGATGGCTGTGAACACCTGCCAGGTCTGCGGCACGGCTTCCACGCTTTCATAAGAGAGCGTTCCGTCATCGGCCCTTACATACTGACCGCCGGGGACCAACCAAGTGATCACGGCGCACAGCACCAGCAGCGCAAAAATGATTACATAGGTGTTGGGAACCTTCATCTTCATGCCACAAAATTAGCGATTATTCGCAATATCTTTGTAAATTTGAACAAACTAATGACTTATATGAAACGAATTCTTGCCTTAGCCGCCCTGCTCTCCGCCTTTGTCACCGTTCAGGCCCAGGAGCAGAGCGAAGAGATGGTCCGCTTCCTCAGTGAATTCCCGCAGCGGGCCGCCTTCAACACCCATTCCTACGAGTTCACGGAGATCAAGAACACCCCGGCCCCTATGGGCTACGAGCCTTTCTACATCAGCCACTACGGCCGCCACGGCTCCCGCAGCGACTGGGCCGGCAACTACACCTATAAAGCAGTCAGGGACGTCCTTTCCAAGGCCAAGGCCGATGACGTAGCCCTCACCCCCGCCGGAGACTCCCTGCTCCGGGAATCGGCCCTCATCTATGAGCGCTACGACGGCATGGACGGCCGCCTTACTCCCCGCGGCGTACGTGAGCACGCCCAACTGGCCAACCGCATGTACCACCGTTTCCCGGCTGTTTTCAAGAAGGGAAGCCGGCAAATCCGCGCCGTCTCCAGCACCGTTCCCCGCTGCCTCATTTCCATGAACGGCTTCACTGCCCAACTCAAGGCCCTGGATCCGGGCCTGCAGCTGGATCTGGATACAGGAGAGAAGTTCTTTGCCTACATAGCCAAGGCCGAGAACGGAACCATCCGGGAGCGCACCAAGAAGGAACTGGCCGGCCGCCCCGCACCCAAACTGGATATTGAGCCGGTGCTACAGACGCTCTTCCAGAATCCGGAAGAGGGCCGGAAGTACATCCAGAACCCGGATCTGTTCCTCTACGCCATCTATGCCACGGCCAAGGTGGCCGAGGCCAACGACATCAACGACAACCTCTTCCGCTACCTTCCCCTGGAAGCCGTTTATTATTACCATGAACAGCAGTTCCTGAGCGCCTACCTGAACCAGTGCAACTCGGAGCTCAACGGAGACCTCCGCATGCCCCTGGCCAAGGAAATGGCCGATACGCTCATCGTCCAGGCCGACAGGGTCATCTCCGGCACCACGAAACGTGCGGCAGACCTCACCTTCGGCCACGACTGGCCTTTCCTGGGCCTGTGCAGTTATTTCGGCCTGGAAGGCATAGGAGACCGCCTGTCCACGGAGGAAGCCGCCCAACGCTGGATGTCTTCCTGGAACTGTCCCTTCGCCGCCAACCTGCAAATCATCTTCTACCACAACCGCTCCACGCATTCCCCGGTACTCGTCAAGTTCCTGGTGAATGAGCGGGAAACCGCCATTCCCGCTCTGACGCCCGTCAAAGGCCCATATTACAATTGGGATGACGTCAAGGCCTACTGCGCCACGCGGGTGCCCCACACCCAGATTGTGGCCCACCGCGGCTACTGGAAAGAGAACGCACAGAATTCCATCGCCTCTCTCTCCCTGGCGCAGGAGTTCGGCTGCTGGGGCAGCGAATGCGACATCCATCTCACGGCCGATGAAGCCATCGTGGTGAATCACGACCGCACCGTCAAGGGAACCGACATCCAGAAAAGCACCCTGGAGGAAGTGCGCACCCACAAACTGAAAAACGGAGAGCTCATCCCCACCCTGGAGGAATACCTGGTCCAGGCCGATAAGAACAAGGACTGCGTGCTGGTGATCGAGCTCAAGCCCAATTACTCCCAGGAAAGGGAAGACATCCTGATAGAAAAGACCCTCGCCGCCCTCAAGTCCCAGAAGCTATTGAACCCCGACCGCATAGCCTTCATCTCCTTCAGCTATCATATCTGTAAGGAACTGGCCCAAAAGTGCCCCGGCTTTACCGTCCAGTATCTGGAAGGCGACAAAACGCCCGCCGAAGTCTTTGCCGACGGCATCAACGGCATCGATTACCACTACTCCCACTTCCAGAGGCATCCCGAATGGGTAAAGGAAGCCCACGACCTGGGCATGTCCGTCAACGCCTGGACCGTGGACAGTGCCGAAGGTATCCGCCAGATGAAAGAGCTGGGTGTGGACCAGATCACTACCAACGACCCTGCCCTCACCCGGGAAATCCTCTTCGGCCGCCAGTAAATGTCCTTCGATAAAAAAGCCATAGGAAAAGAGCTTCCGCGCGTCACCAGTGCGGAGGCCATGCTGGATACAATTCTGGAACTGGGCATAGTCCCTTTCTTTGAAAACATCATCCCGGGCTACTCCATTGAGGAAATGACGCCCCCGGAAAACTGGTTCGACACGCAGGAAAACCTCTCCTATACCCCCTGGGACTGGAAGATTCCCTGCGTCCAGAGCGGAGAGGTAGCCTATGGCAAATTCCTATTGGGAGGCAAGGCGGGTTTCGCTACCGTGGAGTGGTACCGGGAACTGCGCAACTATCGGCAATCCCTTCCCAAATACCAGCCCGACCCCGCCCAGCAGCAGATTCTGGCCTACCTTAAAGAAAACGGAAGCATCAGCATCAAAGAAATCCGCGGCCTACTGGGCATCAAAAAAGCACAGGCCGATGCCCACATCACCCGCCTCATGATGCAGTGCCGCGTGGTCACCGGCGACATCATCCGCGTATTCCGCGGCCCTGACCTCCATTACAACGGCTGGCAGACCTCATCCTTCTGCACCCCAGAGGATCTCTTCGATACCGCCGCCGTTCCCTTCTTCGCCGGCTTCGAAGCCAACTCCCGGAGCTTGAAGGTAGAGCATAGTCCGGAAGAATCCTTCAAGCTGCTCACAGAAAAAATCCGCAGCCTCCATCCGGAAGCTACGGATAAACAAATCGCCAGACTCCTGGCCTAATACTCCCTGGCCCCGAAGATATCGGTGCCGATCCGCACCATGGTAGCCCCATGCTTCACCGCCACCGGCCAGTCCCCGGACATCCCGATGGACAACTGATCAAAGCCTTCCAAACCGGAGGCTTTGATAGTATTATACAGCCTCTCAATCCTCTCAAAATCCCTCTCCACCACCGCCATATCCTCGGTATTCGTCGCCATTCCCATTAGTCCACGAAGTCGAATGTTAGCCATCGGAGAAGGTGTACCTTCGCAGATGGCGATTATTTCCTCTTCGGAAAAGCCCTGCTTCGTTTCCTCGGCCCCCAGATGCAGTTCCAGGAGTACGTCAATGACCCTGCCATTGGCTTCTCCCCAGGCATTGATAGCCACCAGCAGATGGAGGGAATCAACCGACTGCACAAGAGAGACATGCGGCAGGACCAGCTTGAGCTTATTGGTCTGGAGATGGCCGATAAAATGCCACTGCACATCGGCCGGCATCATAGGCACCTTGGCGGCCAACTCCTGCGGACGGCTTTCAGCGAAGATACGCTGGCCGGCGTTGTACGCCTCCATAAGCCTTTCCACGGGATGGAACTTGGATACAGCGACAAGCGCCACCCCCTCGGGTAGCGCTGTGCTTATCTTATGGAGATTCTCCTGAATCATTGAATTAACGTTTCTTACCCTTCTGCTTCTCCATCTCCCTCTGCATCTTCTGGGCCTCTTCCAGGCGCTGCTGCCACTTGCTCTTGGGCACAGGCTTGTTTTCGGCCGCCTTCACCTTGGCTATTACCTTTTCCGGATCCACCACCCACTTGCGGATGACCCAGGTCTCCAGCATGGTAATGAGGTTGCTCAGGAGGTAATAGTAGCTGAGGCCGGAGCTCAGATTGTTACAGATGAAGAACATCATGATGGGCATCATGTACAGGCTCATGGCCTGCATCATCTTGGCATTGGGATCGTTGCCGGCCGTCTGCTGCTGCATGATCTTGGAGTAGAAGAACATGGATGCAGCCATCAGGAGGGCGAAGAGGGAAATGTGATCCATTCCCAGGATGCTGGTACCCCAGTGAATGACGTCGTCATAGGAGCTCAGGTCCTCGGCCCAGAGGAAAGGCTGCTGACGCAGTTCAATGGAAGCCGGGAAGAAGCGGAACATAGCCCAAAGGATAGGCATCTGCAGGAGCATGGGCAGACATCCGCCCATGG
>Ga0310696_10005660_pt1 | contig 15020 bp, 12 predicted proteins | sample AusTroGonzalo_MG_4_FD_203885 | JGI IMG/M metagenome (GOLD analysis project Ga0310696, IMG submission 203885) | Bovine rumen microbial communities from tropical cattle in Woodstock, Queensland, Australia - Gonzalo_02 (v2) (version 2) | ecosystem: Host-associated > Mammals > Digestive system >...
CTCTTCTGGATATCATCCATGTTTTTCTTGTTCTGGTTCACCTTTGCCTCTGCGGCCTTATAGTCCTGCTGAGAAGTTTTAAGGTCGGCTTCCAAGGTTTTGACCTCGGCCTCCAGTTGGGATATTGCCTGTTTGTCACGGCTGTCAAGAACGCCGTCATCTACCTTTCTTGCCTTCTTTTCCAGTTTGAGGGCGTTTTGCTTGGCTTTGATGACATCCTTTTTGGCATCAAGCGACTTTTTCATTATTGACAGCGACTTGCGGCCCTGATCGTACTGGGATTTGAATTCGTCGGCCTGCTTTTGCATCTGGTCTATCTCCCTTTGGGCGTCGCGGGTCTGGAGGTCGGCCTTCCTTTGGACGTCGGCCAGTTCTATCTGACGCTGCTGAACCTGTTTTTCGGCCTCTTCCAAGGCATCTTTATTGGTTTGTGCCTGTGCGCTAAAGGCTAACGCCATAGCTGCAAAACTAAGAAGGATACGATATGCTTTCATACTCTTAAATCTTATTTTACAAAGATACTACATAAAAACAATCTTAGTCAAGTTTTTGGGCATTTTCTTGACTAAGATTGCTGTTTTATTGGCCATGAAGGCCGATAATTTTATTGTTCATCGGGACCCTGGTCCTGGGGGCCGGGCTGAGGACCGCCGCCGAAAGGACCCTGAGGGCCGCCCTGGAACGGGCCTTGAGGACCCTGGGGACCGGCCTGGCCCTGCTGGCCTGCCTGGTACATCTTTTCGAAGGCCTTGTTAAGAGCTTCGGAGTAGCGGTCGATATCGGCCAGGTTCTGGGCCTTTACGGCTTCCTTAAGCAGGTTGCAATTGCTCTCGACCTCTGACTTGACGTCGGCGGGAACTTTGTCGCCGTTCTCTTTCAGGAACTTTTCGGCCTGGAAGGTGAGGGCGTCGGCGTTGTTGATCTTGTCGATGCGCTCTTTTTCGGCTTTGTCGGCGGCCTCGTTGGCCTTTGCTTCGTCCCTCATGCGCTGGATTTCGGCGTCGGACAGGCCGCTGGAGGCCTCGATACGGATGTGCTGCTCCTTGCCGGTGGCTTTATCTACTGCGCTCACGTTAAGGATACCGTTGGCATCGATGTCGAAGGTTACCTCAATCTGGGGCACTCCGCGGGGTGCGGGAGCAATGCCGTCCAGATGGAAAATGCCAATCTGCTTGTTGTCCTTTGCCATGGGACGCTCGCCCTGCAGGACGCGGATTTCTACGCCGGGCTGATTATCGGCCGCGGTAGAGAAGATCTGGCTCTTCTTGGCGGGGATGGTGGTGTTGGACTCAATGAGTTTGGTCATTACGCCGCCCAGGGTTTCGATACCAAGGCTAAGCGGAGTAACATCCAGAAGGAGAACGTCTTTCACGTCGCCGGCCAGAACACCGCCCTGAATAGCTGCGCCGATGGCAACAACCTCGTCCGGATTCACGCTCTTGTTGGGTTCCTTGCCAAAGAACTTCTTCACAAGCTCCTGTACGTAAGGGATACGGGTGGAGCCGCCTACAAGCAGAACTTCGTCAATGTCGGAAGGGTTCAGGTGAGCATCGGCAAGAGCCTGACGGCAAGGGCCGATGGAGCGCTGGAACAGAGCGTCGGACAGCTGCTCGAACTTTGCCCTGGTGAGGGTCTTTGCAAGGTGCTTGGGAACACCGTCCACGGGCATGATGTAAGGAAGGTTGATCTCTGTGGAAGTCTGGCTGGAGAGCTCTATTTTGGCTTTTTCGGCCGCTTCCTTAAGACGCTGCAGGGCCATGGGATCCTTCTTGAGGTCCAGACCGCCGTTTTCGGCTGCAAACTCCTGGGCAAGCCAGTCGATGATTACCTGGTCGAAGTCGTCGCCGCCAAGGTGGGTGTCGCCGTTGGTGGACAGAACCTCGAACACGCCGTCGCCAAGCTGGAGGATGGAGATATCGAAGGTACCGCCGCCAAGGTCGTACACTGCAACCTTCATGTCTTTGTCTTTCTTGTCAAGGCCGTATGCAAGGGCTGCTGCGGTGGGCTCGTTGATGATACGCTTTACATCAAGGCCTGCGATGCGGCCGGCTTCCTTGGTTGCCTGACGCTGAGAGTCACTAAAGTATGCGGGAACGGTGATAACTGCTTCCGTAACATCCTGACGGAGATATTCTTCGGCAGTCTTTTTCATCTTCTGAAGAATCATGGCCGATATCTCCTGGGGAGTATAAAGCTTACCGTTGATTTCCACGCGGGGAGTATTGTTATCTCCACGGACCACGTTGTAGGGAACGCGGGCTGCCTCATTTGCCACCTGGTCGAAGGTTTCGCCCATGAAGCGCTTGATGGAGAACACTGTGTTCTTAGGGTTGGTAATGGCCTGACGCTTTGCAGGAGAGCCGATTTTACGTTCTCCGCCGTCGGTGAATGCCACTACGGACGGGGTGGTGCGCTGCCCCTCGTTGTTGATGATGACGGTTGGCTGGTTGCCTTCCATCACAGCTACGCAGGAATTGGTAGTTCCAAGGTCGATTCCAATAATTTTACCCATAGTTATCAATTGTTTTTATTGTTTTACGTATAAAATTTGGCGCCGCCCATCCGAGCGACGCCATAGGATTATCGAACTTCGTGCCAGCACCTGATTGCTGACAAAATGGCAGATTTTGACACTAGAACCGCCAGCCAAATGTAAGGAGAATGTCAACCAGAGTGCTCTTAACCTCTATTTCCGGAGTTATGACACTGGTATCCACGAACTTGTTAAGATAGCCTGCGGCCGATGAGTTGTCGTACGTATAATAATTATAGGCTACGATGTATTCCTTGGGCATAAGGCGAACACGTGCGGCCAAATCCAGATAGAAGGAGCCGAATGTTGTGCCGGCGCCAAATGAGAAGGCATGCTTGGCAAGAGCCGACTTTTCTGCATCTGTGAGAGGCTGGGTTTCCAAGTTCTCCGTGAGCCAGTTTTTCTGAGCGCAGCTGGTAAAGTTGTAACCGGCGCGGAGCGACAGGAAACTGACGGGCTTAACCTCCAGGCCAACACGTACAAGATGAGAACTGCCAAGCACATCCTTGATGTCCAGATTGGCGTTGCTAAGGTAAGTGGGAGTGTTCCAGTCCGAGTCCGGAGACTTGTACCTTACGCTGTTATAATCTACAAACTCATAGTCGGCACTGAGTACGGCCACATTGCCGAAAGAATATGCCAGACCCGCGTTCACGCGGTAAGGATTATTCATGCCGTATGTCCAGCTGTCTTCCGGAGAATTGGATGCTGCAACGCTACGGCCTGTAATGACGGTTTCGCCGGCGTATGCCTGCCTTGCGGTGAATTTCATGGCCGTGGGAGTCTGGAAAGCAGCACCTATGCGAAGCCCTGCTACCGGACGCCAAAGGAAACCGGCCTTGAAGTAAACGCCAGTGCCGTTAAGCCTGTAATTGCGTTTCATGGTAAGCTCCTGGAAGCGGCCATGAGTGCCGTCGGTATATTCTATTTCCGGGAAATCGGAAGGATTCTCCGGAGCCTCATACCAGTATTCCGACAAAGCATAGCGCATGGTTGTAATGCCAAGGTTGGCGCCGATGTAGAAAGTATCACCGAAATCCATGGCAAAGTTAAGGAGCATGTCGTGCTTGCCGCCGGTGGTTTGCTGACCGTATTTCTGGAAAAGAGGGCCCGAAATCCAGATATTTCCGCTGTCGTCCCTTGATTCCGTGACTGCCTGATACACATTTTTGGAACCCGGAACGCCGTTGAACATGCCGCTGCGGTATCCGACCATGTCTTCCCAGTAAGGCTTGCGCGACGGGTCATCGCCGTCGTACCACCAGTCCTCCGTGCCAAGCACCTTTTCCGTAAATCCTTCGGCCGATGTTGCCAGCGACGCGGCAAAAGAATTGTCGGCATTTACACCGCTGGAATTGATGCGGCTGGTATAATCGGCCGTCTGGTTGGCTACAAAGCCCACCGACATGCGCTTGAGACCGGTACGGGAACCGGTGTTGATGTTAAGGATGAAGCCCGCGTTGGGCAGTTTCATGCGGCCATATACGGTATTCACATTATCGCCAAGGCCGATGGCGGCGTTGTTCTCCTGCAGCACTACGCCGCTGGCACCTACGGCCGACAGCGTAAAGCCGGGGGTTATCATAAGCTGAGAGTACGCAGCCACGGCCGATCCGGCGGGGTTGAAGGTTAGGGAACCGGGGTCTCCGCCAACCGCTGTGAGGGCGTTACCCATACCAACCGAACGGGCCGTGCCGGAATATGTGTTTTCCGAGAAGTACAGGGCTTCCTGCCAACTTTGGGCATAGGCCGCCAATGTGACGGCCGATCCCAACAGAATCAGTATAATCTTTTTCATAGGATTGTCTGTTATTTAGCGTCTGCCGCCACTGGAGCGGGAACCTCCGCCGCCACCGCTGCTGCGGGAACTGCCACCGCCGGAATACCCGCCGGACGAACGGCTGCTGCCGCCTCCGGAATATCCGCCGCTGGAGCGTGAGCCGCTATAGCTGGAACGGGAGCTGCTGGAACTGGAACTTGAGCTGGAGCGAACGCTGCTGCCTGAGCTGGAGCGAACGCTGCTACCAGAACTTGAACGTGAGCTGCTGCCAGCGGAACGGTAGTTGGAACTGCCGGAACGGCTGGAAGAGCCGGAGCTTACGCTTGAGCTTGAGCGGGTGGTACTTCCGCCGCTTGAGTGGCCGACAGTGCCGGAAGAACGGGTTGAACTTGAGCTGCCGCTTGAAACAGTGCGCGAGCTGCGTACGGTGCCGTTAAAACCGTTGCCGGTAACGCTGCGGGAACTGCTCTTGGTGGTAGCCGAAGCCGATCTGGAAACAGATTGCGAACGGCCTGCCGTTACGCTTCGGCCTGCAGTACGGCTTGCACCGCCAAGTGCCGAGTATCCCCTTGAATAAGGGACGTTCTCTTTATAAGCATGGGTATGATACGGCCTTCCGCCGCCGCCATGATAGTGATGGTGGTAAGGATAGCCATAATAACCGGGGCCGTAATATCCGTAGTAATAACCCGGGCCGTAATAGCGGTAATAGCTGTAGTACGGGCTCCAGTAGTTGTAATACCACGGGTTGTGCCAATAAACCCACGAAGCCGAATACCATGAATTGTAATACCAGGGGCTTCCGAAACGCCAGTAGTCGTAGTACCACGGGTCGTGCCAGTATGCCCAGGAATCATAGTACCAGTAGTTCCTGAAGTACCAGGGCCTGTAGGCCCACGAGTAGTCGTTGAGCCACGCGGGGGTATCAACCACCGTGACTGTCAACTGTTTTGTTTCCGGAACTACAGCGGTATCGGCTTCATTATTAACTATATAAGCTGGGGACTGCCTGCTTTGAGCCAGCAGGTTGTCCACTTCTGAATCCACAGCCGCAACATCCACGGCAGGAATGGCTGAAGGGCGGGTATAGACACCGTCATCGTAGACCTGCGTCTGGAGCTGGCCTGCGGACGAGCATGAGAGGGCAGCTAAAGCTGCAGCGGCATATGCCAAAAATTGCTTTTTCATTGTCGGTACCTCCTTTAATCCAATAAAAATAAGTATCTTTGTGCCCGGAATACCGGGTAAAAGGGACATCAACAATTTTTATACCTTTTTCCTTTCCACTGACAATATTACGCACAAAATCGAAAAAAAGCAACAAATATTATGGCAAAAGAGGTTACAAAAAGGGCCGAGAACTACTCCCAGTGGTACAACGACCTTGTAGTAAAGGCCGATCTGGCAGAACAGTCGGCAGTACGCGGCTGCATGGTGATTAAACCCTACGGTTATGCCATTTGGGAAAAGATGCAAAGCATCCTGGACGGCATGTTCAAGGAAACCGGAGTCAAGAACGCATATTTCCCGCTGTTCATCCCCAAGAGCTTCTTCTCCCGTGAGGCCGAACACGTAGCCGGCTTCGCAAAGGAATGTGCCGTGGTAACCCACCATCGCCTTATGAACGCCCCGGACGGCAGCGGCGTTGTTGTGGATCCGGACGCCAAACTGGAAGAAGAACTAATAGTGCGCCCCACCTCGGAAACCATTATCTGGAATACATACAAAAACTGGGTACACAGCTGGAGAGACCTTCCCATCCTGTGCAACCAGTGGTGCAACGTGGTACGCTGGGAAATGCGCACCCGCCTGTTCCTGCGCACCGCCGAATTCCTGTGGCAGGAAGGCCATACCGCACATGCTACGGCCGAGGAAGCCGAAGCCGAGAAAACCCAGATGGTGAACGTTTATGCCAAGTTTGCCCGTGAGGTTATGGCCCTGCCCGTGGTTGTTGGTCACAAGAGCCCCGGAGAGCGTTTTGCAGGCGCACTTGACACCATGACCATTGAGGCCATGATGCAGGACGGCAAGGCCCTCCAGGCCGGTACGTCCCACTTCCTGGGCCAGAACTTTGCCAAGAGTTTCGATGTAACCTTCACCAACAAGGAAGGCAAGCAGGACTATGTTTGGGCAACGTCATGGGGCGTAAGCACCCGTCTTATGGGCGCCCTCATCATGGCCCACGGCGACGACAACGGCCTTGTACTCCCCCCTGCCCTGGCCCCTATCCAGGTTGTGATGGTCCCCATCTACAAAACGGAAGAAGAGCACAATGCAGTGCTGGATAAAATGTACGAACTCAAGAAAGCCCTGGAGGCCAAAGGCCACAGCGTAGAGGTTGACGACCGTGACACCCTTCGTCCCGGCTTCAAGTTTGCCGAATGGGAGCTTAAGGGCGTACCCGTGCGCCTTGCCATGGGTCCGCGCGACATCGCAAACGGCACCGTAGAGGTTGCCCGCCGCGACACTCTGGAAAAGATATCCGAGCCTCTTGAAGGCCTGGAAGACAGGATTATCGGCCTGCTTGACGATATTCAGAAGAACATTTACAACAAGGCTCTTGCATTCCGCGATGCTTCTGTCCGCAAGGTGGATACCTGGGAGCAGTTCAAGGAAGAGATTGAAAAAGGCGGTTTCCTGCTTTGCCATTGGGACGGCACGGCCGAGACAGAGGCCAAGATCCAGGAAGAAACCAAGGCCACTATCCGCTGCATCCCCGTGGACAGCTACGTTTGCATGGAAGAAGGCAAATGCATCTACACCGGCAAGCCTTCCCACCAGAGAGTAATTTTTGCCCGTTCTTACTAGTATGAAGAAACTATTCACCCTTATCGCCCTGTTTGCCGCCGTTGTGGCACAGGCACAGAATACCCAGGAAGCAGCCGCCGAGGCCGCCGCAACCCTAACCGAAGCCGATGAAGTACCGGTTAAGGAAGAAAAGCCCAAGTACTGGACCACCAACATAATGACCAGCCTGAACTTCGGCCAAACATATCTTTTCCAGTGGGTGGCAGGCGGTTACAATACCGTAACACTTTCCGGAAATGCCGATTTAAGCTTCAACTACGAAAAAGATAAATTTATCGGCATGAACCGCCTCCAGATGGAATACGGTTTCATGTGGAGCGCCGACAAACCCATCATCCAGAAAACCAAGGACCGCATTTACCTTGAATCCAAGTGGGGCTACCAGACTGGCGTAAAGAACCTTTCCTATTCGGCCAACCTGGACTTCAGAACCCAGTTCAGCAAAAGTTACGACTATAAGATTCCTGGTAAGGAAGATCCCACAACTCAGGATTGGAAAGACGCCCGCGTACTTAAATCCGGCCTGTTCGCTCCCGGTTACCTCAATATCGGTATAGGTGCCTTGTGGACTCCGGCAAAATGGATCTCGATTAACTTTGCTCCTATTTCTGGCGGTATGGTGCTTGTGGATATCCCGGAACTGAGGAAGACCTACGGTATGGATCCCACAAAATATGACGACGAAGGCAATCCTATTGAATGGCGCGAGTCACGTATGGAATTCGGTGCTCAGTTAAAGGTTGACATGTCGTGGGTTATCAACGACGCCTTCTCTTACACCACTCAGTTTACTGCCTTCTACAATTACCTCAAGCCAAAGGTGGAACCCCGTATGACCTGGGACAACAAGATTTACTGGAAACTGCACAAGTTCTTCACGCTTTCTCTTGCAACCAACCTGATTTACGATCCTCTGGTGCTGGTCCGCGATACCGACAAAGACGGAACGGTGGATAAAAAGGGTGTCCAGTTCAAGGAGTATCTGGAAATTGGTTTCGCCTGGTCTTTCTCCAAGATGCTGTAGTATGATACTCCTTGCAGTGAGCGGAGGCATAGATTCAATGTGCCTTATGGAAAAGGTTCGCCTGTCGGGCGAGCCTTTTGCCGTTGCTCACTGTAACTTTGGACTGAGAGGTGCCGATAGTGACGGCGACGAGGCTCTGGTGAAGTCAAAGGCCGCTGCCTTGGGTGCTGTATGTCACGTGAAGCGCTTTGATACTCAGGCGTTTGCGGCCGCGGAAGGCATTTCCATAGAGATGGCTGCCCGGCGGCTGCGCTACCACTGGTTCGGGGAATTGTGCCAAGAGTTTGGCTACACCGCAGTAGCCGTTGCCCACAACGCCAACGACAATGCCGAGACTCTGTTACTCAATTTATTGCGTGGCACCGGCGTGCGCGGCATCCTTGGCATGAAAGCTTCCGGCTTCATCCCGGACCCGGAATTCGGCCACATTCCCCTGCTCCGCCCCCTTCTGGGCATGACCAGAGCCGATATTGAAGCCTTCGCCGCCGAGCATAACCTCCAGTGGCGCGAAGATGCCACCAATGCCCTGAACGACTACAAACGCAACAAAATCCGCAACCTGGTGTTCCCAGTGTTCAAGGAAATCAATCCTAAGTTCGTAGAAGTTCTGAACCGGGATATGGAACGCTTTGCCTCGGAGATTCCGGAGAGCACATACCCCTCTGGAATCAACCCATCCTGTCATTCTGAGCGAAGCGAAGAATATATTTTCATCATAAATGAAGAAGACTGGGACGGCACGCAGCCGGTGAAGCAGCCGGAGGGGATGCTGATAATGGATGCCGATAAGGCTGGTGATCTGGTGGAAGGCCGATGGGAAACTGGCGACTGGATTAAGCCGCTGGGGGCTCCGGGAAAGAAGAAGATGCAGGACTGGTTCACGGACCACCACATTGGGGCCGATGAAAAACCGTTTGTGCCGCTTATGCGAAGCCCTAAGGAGTATCATCACATATTGGCTGTTGTGGGCTATTGTATAGACAACAGCGTAAAAGTAACGAAGGGAACAAAGCGAATCTTTAGGATTTCCGTGAAAAAAGATTAAATTTGTAAGATTGGAAATAAAAATACAATTAAATATGAACAGAAAAGTACTTCTAATGATCCTGGACGGCTGGGGCGAAGGCCGTCACGATTATTCTAACGCCATCTGGACCCAGGGCACTCCCAACATTGACGCACTGCGTGCAAAGTACCCTTATGGTCACCTGCAGGCCTGTGGCGAATATGTGGGCCTTCCGGACGGCCAGATGGGCAACAGCGAGGTTGGTCACATGAACCTTGGCGCCGGCCGCGTGGTTTATCAGGATCTGGTGAAGATCAATATCGCCTGCCGTGAGCATAAGCTTCTGGAAAACAAGGAGATAAAGGCTGCTTACGACTATGTGAAGAAAAGCGGCAAAAAGCTGCACCTGATGGGCCTTACCTCCCACGGCGGCGTTCACAGCAGCCTGGATCATGTGTACGAATTCCTGCGCGTAGCAAAGGAAGAAGGTCTTGACAAAGTTTACGTTCACGCCTTCATGGACGGCCGTGATACAGACCCCCGCAGCGGCCTTGGCTTTGTTGCCGAGCTGGAAGAAAAAATGAAAGAGACCACCGGCAAGGTGGCATCGGTTTGCGGCCGATTCTACGCAATGGACCGCGACAAGCGCTGGAACCGCGTAAAAGAGGCCTACGACCTTCTGGTGGAAGGCAAGGGCGCCGCTTTTGAATCGGCCCAGGCCGGTATCCAGGCAAGCTACGATGCCGATGTTACCGACGAATTCATCAAACCTATCGTGGTAACCGAGAACGGCAAACCCGTGGCCAAAATTGAGGAAGGCGATGCCATCATCTTCTACAACTTCCGTAACGACCGCGCACGTGAGCTCACCGCCGTACTCACCCAGCAGGACATGCCGGAAGAAGGCATGCACACCATTCCGCTGTACTACTGCTGCCTTACTCCCTACGACGCTTCGTTCAAGGGCGTACACATCCTCTTCGACAAGGAACTTGTGCAGGACACCCTGGGAGAAACAGTTTCCAAGGCCGGCAAGCACCAGCTTCGCATAGCCGAGACCGAGAAATACGCCCACGTTACATTCTTCTTCAACGGTGGCCGTGAAACCGTTTTCGAAAACGAGGACCGCATTCTGGTGAACAGCCCCAAGGTTCCCACATACGACCTTCTGCCCCAGATGAGCGCCCCCGAAGTGGCCGAAAAACTTATCGAGCAGATTCGCAGCGAGAAGCAGGATATGATTATCCTCAACTTCGCAAACGGCGACATGGTGGGCCACACTGGCGTTTACACTGCTGTAACACAGACCGTTGCCTGCATTGACAAGCTTGTAAAGAACGTAGTTGACGAAGCCATAGAGCACGACTATGTGGTGCTTCTTACTGCCGACCACGGCAACGCCGACTTTGAGGTAAATGCCGACGGCAGCCCCAACACCGCCCACTCCCTTAATACCGTTCAGTTTGTGGTAATAAACGCCGGTGAGGCCGTTAAGAGCGTCAAAGACGGCGCCCTTTGCAACGTAGCCCCCACCATCCTCAAACTGATGGGCATTCCCCAACCCGCCGCAATGACCGCAGAACCCCTTATTTAATGGAATTTACCGCAAAATTTCTGGCCCAGCTGTTAAAGGGCACGGTAGAGGGTGACGAGAACGCCAAGGCCACCAAGTTTGCCAAGATTGAGCATGGCAAACCTGGCACCCTAAGCTTTTTCGCCAACCCCAAGTACGAGGAATACGTCTATACCAGCCAGGCCTCCATTCTTATCGTCAGCAAGGATTTCCAGCCCAAGCAGCCGGTAACCCCTACAATGGTAAGGGTAGAAAACGCATATTCGGCAATTGCCGACCTGCTTAAGTACACGGCCGACAAGAAGAAAAAAGCGCGCAGACACCGCAGCCTGCGCGCCCGCTGGTTCTGCAGCACAAAGTTCGGCAAAAAAGTTTACGTGGGAGATTTCGCCTTCGTCGGCCGCAATACCGTGATTGGCGACAACACAATTATCCACGAGCAGGTGTACATTGGCGACGACTGCAAAATCGGCAGCAACTGCATCTTCTACCCCGGCGTGCGCATCTATCCAGGCATGGTGATTGGCAACAACGTCATTCTTCACAGCGGTGTAACCATTGGGGCCGACGGCTTTGGCAACGCTCCGCGCCCGGACGGAAGCTGGGAAAAGATTGAGCACCTTGGGAACGTGATTATCGGCAACGACGTGGAAATTGGCGCCAACAGCACAGTGGACCGTGCCCAGATGGAATCTACCATCATCGGCAACGGCGTAAGGATAGACAACCTTTGCATGATTGCGCACAACGTAGTGATTGGAGACCATACGGTTATGGCCGCCCAGACTGGAATAGCAGGTTCCACCGTAGTTGGAAAATACTGCATCTTCGGCGGGCAGGTTGGCATCGCCGGCCATGTAAAGATTGCCGATCATACCACCATTTGCGCCCAGGGCGGAGTTATCGGCCACATTCGCAAGGAAGGCCAGGTGCTTGTGGGCTCCCCCGTCATCGACGCCAAACAGTACATGAAGGCATACGCTATTTTCAAACGCGCAGCAGAAGAGTAGCCAATGAACCAGCACACCCTTAAAAAGACATATTTCTTTGAGGGCAAAGGCCTTCATACCGGCACTTACTCGCACATGAAGATTATGCCGGCCGATGCCGGATGCGGAATTGCATTCCTAAGAAACGGCGTTCTGATACCGGCCGTGGCCGAAAATGTGACCAATACTGCCCGCAGCACCACCATTTCCTTCGGCGGACAGGAGGCGGTAACCATAGAGCACATTATGAGCACCTTCATGGGCCTTGGAATTGACAATGCCGTTGTGGAGCTGGACAATATCGAGGTGCCCATCCTGGATGGCAGCGCCAGACTTTACGTGCAGGCAATTATGGCCGATGGTCTTGAAGACCAGGGTGTTCCGCGCAAGTTCATCGACATTCCGCAGGCGGTGGAGCTGAAGGACCAGCGAAGCGGATCCTGGGTCCGTATAGAGCCTGCCGATGCCCCATCGGCCCAGATTACTGTAGATTTCAATTCCCCGGTTCTGGGCGTCCAGAAGGCAATTTGGAATTTGGATACGGACTATGCACACGAGATTGCACCGTGCCGTACCTTCTGCTTCTACCGTGAAGTTGAGCCCATGCTCAAAGCCGGACTCATCAAAGGCGGAGACCTTGACAATGCTCTTGTTGTTACCGACGACGGGTATATGGGTAATCCGCAGCTTCATTTTGCCGACGAATGCGGCCGGCACAAAATGCTTGACCTTCTTGGAGACATGCGTCTTGCGGGAGGGTATCTGAATGCCCGTATATCGGCCTACAAGCCGGGGCATACCATTAACACACAGGCAGCAAAAGCCCTTCGGGAGCTGCTTAAATAAGGTTTTTTATGAATAAGATTCATCCTATGGCCTATGTGCACCCCGCTGCGAAGCTGGGCGAAAACGTAGAGGTTGGACCGTTCGCATTTGTGGACGAGAATGTAGAGATTGGCGACGGAACCCGTATCCTGAACGGAGCCAGCGTTTATAATCATACTAAGATTGGCAGGGACTGCACCGTTTTTCCCGGCGCAGTTGTGGGCGCAATTCCCCAGGACCTCAAATTTGAAGGCGAGGAGTCGTGGGTAGAAATTGGCGACCGCGTGAACATTCGCGAATGCGCCACCATTAACCGCGGAACTGCGGCCAGCGGCAAGGGCGTAACCAAAATTGGCAACGACACCTTAATAATGTCGTACGCGCACGTGGCGCACGACTGCAACATTGGAAATCACTGTATTTTAGTAAGTTATTCCGGCCTGGCAGGTGAAACCGAAATGGAAGACTGGAGTGTGATAGGCGGCCAGTCCGGCTCACACCAGTTCTGCAGGGTTGGAACTCACTCGTTTGTGGGTGCACGCTGCAAGGTTACCAAGGACGTACCACCTTACGTCCTGGCCGGCCGTGAACCCCTGGCTTTTGAGGGCGTAAACCGCGTTGGTCTTCTTCGCCGCGGCTTCACCGAAGAGCAGGTGAACCAGATTAAGGACATGTACGACTGCCTTTACTTCAAGGGCATGAACGTAAGTCAGGCTCTGGAATATATCGAGGCCAACTTCCCTGCCTCGGAGCACCGTGACACCATCCTTGGCTTCATCCGCAGCTCGAAGCGTGGCATCATCCCCAAGATACGCCTGCGCTAGTGCTTCTTTCCACCGCATACTTCCCGCCACTAAGCTGGCTAGCCCTAGCGGCCAGAGATATGAGGGTGCCCCAAAGGGCCACCCTTTGTCATTCTGAGCCCAATTGTCATTCTGAGCGAAGCGAAGAATCTATTATCCCGTCCGTAGTCAGCCTGGAAGCCTGCGAGAACTACCAGAAGCAAAGCTACCGCAACCGCTGCTACATTCTGGCCGGAGACGGCCCTCAGATGCTTCAGGTGCCGGTGGTGCATGGCAATTCGTGGGCAATAAGGGACGTGCTGGTGGACTATTCTACGCCCTGGATTCTTCGCACCCAGCGTGCGCTGGACACGGCATACGAAACTGCCGCATACTATGAATATTACAGGGACGATCTGTTCGCACTTTTAGATGCACGGCCGGCAACGCTGTGGGAGCTGAATCTGGCCACAATTAACTTTTTGCTGAACAAAACCGGCATTGCATGCAAGCTGGAGCCCACCACTGAATTCATCGGCCCTGATCTGGAGGCCGATGATTACCGTCTCACAATCCATCCCAAACGGGAAGACACTGTTCTATCCGACTTAGGCCTGGGCCTCCCCTACTACCAAGTCTTCCGCGACCGCATGGGCGGCTTTACCCCAAAATTAAGCTGTCTGGACCTGTTGTTCAACGAAGGCCCAGACAGCATAGTGTGGCTGAAGAAGCTACCTTAATCGACACCTCATCCCTCAAAAATGGCCCCAAATGCGGGATGCCACGTTGGCGTGACGTACGAAACCGCAAAAAATGGCAAAAATGCGGGATGCGGCGTCGCACAGGTCCGCGAGCGGCACGAATTAGGGCAAAAACGTTTCCGTCGCGGACCCGCGGCGCAATACCACCACAGAATTTGGTATTTACGAATATTATTCGTATATTTGCACCCGTGAACGAGATAGAGGACGACGGTCCCCTATCTTTTTTTTGAGATTCTTCGCTACGCTCAGAATGACAAGTAGTGCTCAGAATGACAAGTAGTGCTCAGAATGATAAGAATATGAATAAAGAACAGATCATACAGGCCGTGGAACCGGCAGTGGAACAAAGGGGCTGCTTTCTGGTAGAAGTTACGCTTTCCAAGGACAACGACATAGAGATTGTCATTGAAAAGGAAGAGGGCGTTGTGGACTGGGAAGACTGCGCCGCCATCGACAAGGTGATGCACGAGGCTTTTGACCAGGACGTTGAGGATTATGCACTTACCGTTTCATCGGCCGGCCTGGACCGCCCGTTCAAAGTGGCAAAACAGTTTATCAAGGCCATCGGCACCAAAGTGGACGTCTGGCTAAAAGGCGGAAAGAAGGTGAAAGGCACGCTCAAGGCCCATTCGGAAGAAGCTATTACAGTTGACGAAACCGTGATTCCCTTTGCGCAGATTAATTCTGTAAGGCCTTACATTGATTTTTAGATTCTTCGCTACGCTCAGAATGACAAGTGGCGCTCAGAATGACAATAAAGAAAACACTATAAAAAAATGGCAAAAGAAAAAGAGAAAGAAGTAACCTTGATTGACGCCTTCAAGGACTTCAAGGAAGAAAAGAGCATTGACCGTCCGGTTATGCTCGGTGTGCTTAAGGATGTATTCCTCACCCAGCTTGCAAAGACCTACGGCACGGCCGATAACTTTGACGTTA
>Ga0310696_10005661_pt1 | contig 15017 bp, 8 predicted proteins | sample AusTroGonzalo_MG_4_FD_203885 | JGI IMG/M metagenome (GOLD analysis project Ga0310696, IMG submission 203885) | Bovine rumen microbial communities from tropical cattle in Woodstock, Queensland, Australia - Gonzalo_02 (v2) (version 2) | ecosystem: Host-associated > Mammals > Digestive system >...
TTGCTCCCTGGGCCGTGACCGCACCGGTACGATGGATATCCTGCTGCTGGGCCTGCTGGGTGTCCGCGAAGGAGACATCTCCAAGGCCTATGAAGTAACTTACTTTGCACCGGTGGGCTACAGCGTCTCCTCCTCCGAGAAGAAAAACAATCCGGAGCCCATCTTCAAGAATACCCGCAAGGAATGGGTGTACAGCGACGTGGCCCCGTACTTCTGGGGCCTTTCCCCGGACGGAACCTTCGCCGGCGGCGTGGAATACTACCTGCTCAACGTGGCTGGTGTATCCCAAACCGATATTGACGATTTCAAACGCATGATGCTGGAATAAACAAACAATAACCATATGAAAAAACTGTTAGTACTGGCGGCCCTGGCCGCACTGACCTTCTCCTGCAGCCAAGCTCCGGAGTATGGCTATGTCATCAAAGACAACAAGATTATCTACAACACGCCGGCCCGTCCCGCCGACCAGCAGAGCATGCTGGGCTTTGCGGCCGACCCCATCGAGCATGTCCGCATCGGCCTGGTGGGCCTGGGAGACCGCGGTACCGGTGCCGTGCACCGCTTCCCTTATCTGGAAGATGCCACCCTGGTGGCCGTCTGCGACCTGTACCAGGACCGCATCGACAATGCCCAGAAAATCCTGGAAGAGAACGGCGCCCCGCGTGCCAAATATGAGTTCACCGGAGAGGAAGGTTACAAGCAGCTTTGCGAACTGGAGGACATCGACCTGGTATACCTGGCCGTTCCCTGGCAGCTGCACACCCCCATCGCCGTATACGCCATGGAGCATGGCAAGCACGTAGCCATCGAGGTTCCTGCCGCTACTTCCATCCAGGAGTGCTGGGACCTGGTGAACACCAGCGAGCGCACCCGCAAGCACTGCATGATGCTGGAGAACTGCTGCTATGACTTCTTCGAGCTCACCTGCCTGAACATGGCCCAGCAGGGCCTCTTCGGAGAGATTGTGCACGGCGAAGGTTCCTACTGCCATAACCTGGAGCCCTACTGGGACAACTACCAGGGAGACTGGCGCATGAAATACAACAAGGACCACCACGGTGACGTGTATCCCACGCACGGCATCGGCCCCATCTGCCAGGACCTGAATATCCACCGCGGAGACAAGATGGACGTGCTGGTGTCCATGGATACCGACGCCTTCGCCGGCCAGGACAAGGCCGATGAGCGCTATGGCAAGGGTGCGGTGAAGAAATATGCCAACGGCGACAACACCTCCACCCTTATCCGCACCCGCAAGGGCAAGACCATCCTGGTGGAACACCGCGTGGTAACGCCCCAGCCCTACAGCCGCATGTATCAGCTCCAGGGCACCAAGGGTTATGCCAACAAGTATCCGGTTGAAGGCCTGGCCCTGGGCGGCGCCCAGATCGAGGACGTGGCCTACGACAACCTGGATGCCGAGGAATTCATGAGCGATGCCGAGCGTGACGCCCTCATGCAGCAGTACAAACACCCCATCGCCAAGAGCATCGAGGAGATGGCCAAGAAGGTGGGCGGCCACGGCGGTATGGACTTCATCATGGACTACCGCCTCATCTACTGCCTGCACAACGGTCTTCCGCTGGACCAGGACGTTTACGACGCCGCCGAATGGAGCTCCCTGGTGGAACTCACCGAGGTTTCCATCAACAACGGCAGCATGCCGGTGGTGATGCCCGACTTCACCCGCGGTGAATGGAACAAACTGGACGGCCTCAAACTGGCGCTGTAGTTAACCGAAACCCAACTTAACAATTCCTATTATACAATGAAAAAACTATTAATCCTCCTTCTGAGCCTGCTCACGACGGCTGCCTTTGCGCAGACCTCCGTCACAGGTTCGGTGAAAGATGCCGATACGGGTGAACCCCTTATCGGCGTCGGTGTAATCGTTTCCACCGGCGGCGGTACCATTACCGACGAGAACGGCAGCTTTACCGTGAACGTCGGGAAAAATGCCACCCTCACCTTCAACCTCCTCGGCTATGCCGATGTGGTGGAAGCCGTGAACGGCCGGAGCAAATTGGAAGTCTTCATGAAAGAAGACGTGAATTTCCTGGAAGAGGTCGTCGTGATGGGTTACACCACCCAGAAAAAGAACGAACTTTCCAGTTCTGTGGTCTCCCTCCGCAGTGAGGAACTCCTGGACAACTCCACCCCCGACCTGGGCAACATGATCCAGGGCAAGGCTGCCGGCGTGGTGGTCATGAACGGCAGCGGCATGCCCGGTGAGGCTGCCCAGATCCGCATCCGCGGTACCGGTTCCATCTCGGCCAGCGCCGATCCCCTCTATGTGGTGGACGGCATTGCCGGCGGCACCTTCAACCCCAACGACGTGGAAAGCGTGACCATCCTGAAGGACGCCTCGGCCACCGCACTGTATGGTGCTTCCGCTGCCGGCGGTGTCATCGTGGTTACCACCAAGAGTGCCAAGGAGCGCGGCCGCACCGAAGTGAACTTCAAGGCCAGTGTGGGCGTAAAGCAAGCCCTTTCCGGACGTTATCACCCCATGGACAGCCAGGAACTCTATGATACCCAGCGCATGATGATGAGCCAGGCCAGCTTTGAAAAGCAGCGCCCGGCCTCTCTCCTGGACCAGAATTACGACTGGTACGGCAACATCTTCAAGAAAGGTGTCGTTCAGGACTACTATGCTTCCATCGCCGGCGTGGCCGGACGTATCAATTACTTCGCCAGCATCGACCACTACGACGAGAAAGGCTCCATGATCGGCACGGCCTTCGACCGCAACTCGGCCCGCCTGAACCTGTCCGCCCCCATCGGCGAGAGAGCCACCCTGAATATGCGCGTAGGTTACAGCCGCAGCCACAGCACCTCCTACACCGACTGGAAGGACCTGGCAACGGCCTACAACGGAATGCCCTGGGACAATCCGTACGATGCCGACGGCAAGCCTTACGCCATCGGCCTGCCCGACGCCGGAGATGTGGTATGGTACGGCAAAGAGCAGTACAACCCCTTCCACTCCCTGGTCTATAACAGCGCCCAGAGCTGGAGCGAGGACATCGTAGGAGATTTCCAGCTGGTATGGAACATCACCGACTGGCTCACCTTCACCAGCAACAACCGTCTGGGTTCCTATAACTGGAGCAACAAGACCTATCTGGACGCCCGCACCAACACCGAGGCCAAGAACATCGGCAAACTGTCGCAGGATGCCGGCCGCGGCTGGAGCGTGGGTCTCACCCAGCTCCTCAAGTTCCACAAGAACTTCAACGACCACGCCTTCAGCAGCATCCTGGGCTACGAAGTGGGCTGGGGCTATTCCGAAGGCATCGGCGCCGCCGGTATCGACATGCCCGTGGGCATGCAGGCCCTCAACAGCGTCAGCGCGACGGGTATGAGCGTCTGGGGCAGCGATTCCCCTTCGGCCGCCTGGGCCGTCCTGGCACAGGCCCAGTATTCCTTCAAGGAGAGATACATCGCCACCGCCTCCATCCGTTACGATAAGACCTACAAGTTCGCTCCCAAGGCCCGCGGCGGTTTCTTCCCCGGCGTATCGGCCGCCTGGATCATCAGCAAAGAACCCTTCATGGAGGACGTCAAGTTCTTCGACCTGCTCAAACTGCGGGCCGGATACGGTGTTACCGGTAACTCCGACATCTCCCCCTTCCTCTATCAGGACTCCTTTGCCACCAGCAACACCTACAGCGACAAAGTAGTGGCCGTGGCCGAAAGGATGCCCAACGACAATCTGGGCTGGGAATCGGCCCACATGGCCAGCATCGGCCTGGATATGCGTCTGCTGGACCGTATCAACCTCACCCTTGACCTGTACAGCACCAACAACACCAACCTCCTGCTGGACGTGCCGCAGGCTCCCTCCACGGGCTTCACCAAGTTCACGGCCAACGTGGGTACCGTAAACAACAAGGGTATCGAGATTGCCTTTGACGCCGATATCATCAAGAACAAAGACTGGCACTGGAACCTGGGCTTCAACTTCGGCCTCAACCGCAACACCGTGAAGTACCTGCCCAACGGCGCTTTCCGCCGCGGCTTCGGCACCCCCACGGTGGAACAGATCGTATGTGAAGGATATGACATCTACACCTGGTACATGCCAGAATGGGCCGGTGTGGATCCCGAGAACGGCGACCCGCTGTGGTGGGCCTACGAAAAGGAAACCGACGCCGATGGCAAGATCCTCTACTATGTAGTGGACAGCCACGGCAACCCCACCGCCGAAAAGAGCACCACGGAAACGGCCTGGCCCGTCTTCACCGGCAATCGTGAGACCACCAACCAGTACAACAATGCCGACTTCCGCATGGTAGGCTCCGCCACCCCGAAGTTCACCGGCGGTATTACCACCAACCTCCGCTGGCGGAACTGGACGCTGGGCGCCAATTTCTTCTTTGTTTATGGCAACAAGATTTACAACGGAGCCCGTAACACCATCGACGCCGACGGTTCGTACATCGACTACAACATGATGAGTATCCATAACGGACTGGGCTGGGTCCGCTGGGATCCGGATGACGAGAGCACGCACGCCATCGCCACCCACCCCAGGCCCACGCAGAACGGTAACCATAAGAGTAACAGCGTTTCTTCCCGTTTCCTGGAAGACGGCAGTTTCCTCCGTCTGAAGAACATCACCCTGGCGTACAACATCAACAAACCCATCCTGTGGAACTTCGTCAAGGGCGGCCGCGTGTACTTCACCGCCGACAACGTGTTCACCCTCACCAGGTTCTCCGGAGCCGATCCTGAAGTGCGCCTGGAAGGCACTTCCTGGTCGCTCGCCGGTATGTTCAACGACAATTATCCCGTGCCCAGATCCTTCATCTTCGGCATCGACCTTAAATTCTAATACGCTGAAGCCATGAAAAAGATACTCTACACTATATTTGTTCCCCTGCTCCTTGCAGGATGCGTCAATCTGGACCTGATGTCGTCCGATGCCCTCACCAGCGCCCTTCTCGAGAGCAACCCGGCCGCCGCCGTGTACACCACCGACGGTATCTACGCCCTGATGAAGGACTACACCGACTATCACACCAGCGAGGCCAACACCTTTGTCCGCCAGTATATCCTCCTGAACGAGCTCAAAGGTGACAATATCTGCTATTCCAACACCAGTACGGATGCCTTCTGGACTTCGGCCACCTATATGGACGGCGCCGAGACCGAGAACTCCGACTACATGTGGTACATCTGCTACCGTCTCATTTATTCGGCCAACACCAATATCATGGGGCTGGAGGAAGACACCGACGCCAACAAGCAGCTCAAGGGAGAAAACTACTTCCTGCGCGCCTTCTTCCACTTCACCCTCTGCAACCTGTTCGCCAAGCCCTACAGTTTCGGTGCCGACAATCCGGGCGTGATCCTGCGCATCGGCAAAGAGGGTTATGAGGAAGACCGACGGGCCACCATCGGCGAATGCTACGACGCCATCGAGGCCGATCTCCTGGAAGCCATCCGCCTCATGAGCCCCTCTTCCAAGCGCGGCAACAACGGCTATGCCGGCAAGGAAACCGCACAGGCCCTGCTGGGACGCCTGTACCTGTACAAGGGTGAATGGCAGAAGTGCATCGACACCTGCAGCGAAATCCTGGGAGACGACCCCTCCAGCCACCTGGAGGCCGAAGTCACTGATATTTACGCCAACGCCCAGACTTCCAAGGAAGTGCTCTGGTGCGTGAACGTCACCGACGGCGACATGGCATCCCGTAACCCCAAGGGCAACGTGGCCAGCATGTTCGACTCGCCGGACGGCACCCAGCTCACCGGCTGGGGAGAGCTCTATGTGGCCGATCCCCTGCTGGACCTGATGGAGCGTTTCCCGCAGGACAAACGCTACAAGGACCTGGTCCGCCTGCACAACTCGCAGCCCGGCCTCACCATCAACTGGGGTGTCCTGGATGAGGTGAACAATTGCCTCACCCAGTCCATAGCCCTGCCCATTGCCAATAAGGAGACCAAGACCATTTCTTCCAGCGTCACCGACAACGGAGACGGCACCTATTCCTTCACCTTGGACGGCAAGGCCTACAAAGCCATTCCGGACAACACTTCCACCAAGATCTGCGACGAATTCCCTGGCTACATCCTCAACGATGGCGCCAAAACCCGCTGCTATGTGCGCGAAGTGATGCCAACGCCCCAGTTCATGAAGAGCGGCGCTGTCATCTGGGCCAACAACGGCCTCAGCATCCGTCCCGGCGGCTATCCCACCTGGTTCTGCGAGAAGTTCAGCCATCAGACAGGCAGCACCTTCCCCCTCACCGCTTCCATCATCATGCTCCGTTACGGAGAGGTGGTCCTGAACCGGGCCGAGGCTTATGCCCATCTGAATAAAACCGATGAAGCCCTGGCCGACATCAACGTGGTCCGCACCCGCGCCGGCCTCAGCGGCAACGCCCTGATGACATCGGCCAACCTGGCCCGCCGCGGCTACCCCACCGTGCTGGACGCCGTGCTGGACGAGCGCCGTCTGGAACTCTACTATGAGGGCTTCCGCATCACGGACCTGCTTCGCAATAAGAAGGACATCGACCGCCGCTACCCTAGCCGCACCGTGTCCGAGGTCATTGCCTACACCAATCCTAAGATCCAGTATCAGATCCCCACTTCCGAGACCAGCGTCAGCGGCATTCCTTCCAACGAAAGGTAGCCTTCCGCCATTCCTTTAATTGCATCCCGTGCCGTTTTTTCCGTGCACGGGATGCTATTTTTTTGTATCTTTGCGTATTATGAAAAGGCCCGCTCCCATATTCATCGCCCTGGCGCTCTCGTTCACCGTTCTGATGAGCCTGCCTTGGCTGGTGCCCCACATGGGCTGGACAGCCTTGGCAGGCTTGTTGCCGCTGCTCATCATGGAAAGGCTGGCCACGCAGCACAAGACCAACCTGTTCTGGTTTGTACATTACGGCACCTTCGTGCTGTGGAACGCCGTCACCACCTGGTGGGTGGGCGGAGCCACCGTGGGCGGGGCCGTTTTCGCCATCCTGGCCAACGCCCTGCAGATGTCGGTCATCTTCGGCAGTTTCCGCTGGGTCAAACGCCGCACGGGAGGCGTCCTGCCTTACCTTTACCTGGCTGCAGCCTGGATAGCGTGGGAAAGGTTTTACCTTACATCGGCCCAGATTTCCTGGCCCTGGCTGGTCCTGGGCAACGCTTTTGCCGATACCACCGGCCTGGTCCAGTGGTACTCCGTCCTGGGCACCCTGGGCGGTTCGCTGTGGGTTTGGGCCAGCAATCTCTCCCTCTTCGGCCTGATGGTGGCATTGTCGGACGGACGCATGGCCCGGTGGAACGGGAAAGCCCGCCTCGCCGCCTTCGCCGGTACCGTCATCGCCCTTTTCGGGCCGATGATTTGGTCGGCGTGCCTCACGTTCCAAGAGGAGGGCCCGGAGCTGCATGTGGTCATCGGCCAGCCCAACCTGGACCCTTATGAGAAGTTTGAATCCCTGACGCAGGATGAGCAGGACGCCCGCTTCATCGGGCAGCTGGAAAAGGCCGACTGGCCGGCGGACGGCACGCCGGTGCTGGTCCTGGCTCCGGAAACCTTCACCAACCACGTTTTCACCGACGACATCGGCTCGGACGGTACATTCCTCAACTTCCAGGAATTCCTGAAGAAGCATCCCGGCGCCCGCATTATCTTCGGCGCATCCACCTACGACCGGGAGACGGGCTATTCGGCCCCCGACATCTGCTCCTACGACATGGGCACGCGCTCCGACGGCCGCCACCTCTGGTATACCGCCCACAATTCGGCCATCCTCACGGACACCAGCGGCCGGCATCCCGTCTACCACAAATCCAAACTGGTGGTGGGCACGGAGTTCACGCCCTATCCCAAGTTCTTCCTTCCCCTGGAGCATCTCCTGGGCGGCAACCTCATGGGCAAATGCGTGGGCCAGAAGGAGATAAGCTGCCTGGATGAAGTAGGTACGGCCATCTGCTACGAGTCTGTGTACGGGGAGTTTTGCGCCGGCTATGTGCGCAAGGGCGCCCAATTGCTGGCCGTTATCACCAACGACGCCTGGTGGGGAAATACGCCCGGCCACAGGCAGCACTTCAACTACAGCCGCCTGCGCGCCATCGAAACGCGCCGCTGGGTGGTCCGCTGCGGCAACACCGGGATATCGGCCATCATCGACCCCTGCGGCCGCGTACTGGCCCGCACCCCCTGGTGGGAACAGGCCGTCCTGCAAGGCTCGGTACAGCTTCTGTCGGCCCAGACCCCCTTCGTCCGCTACGGCGATATGGTGGGCCGCGTATGCGTGTTCCTTTTCCTGCTGCTGGCCGCCGCCGCGCTCTTTCGGTTTACGAAGAGCCGATAAGCAACTGAAAATAAATAACTTAAGTTTTTTTCTTGATCCCAAATGGTATCAAGAAAAAAACTTATCTAGTTGATTTACAGGAAATTATACCACGTGCACAACCTTTTAATTATTTTTTGTAACTTCGTAGCGCTTATTAGAATGGATATGAAGATCAAAGATTATAAGTGGATCTGGAAAAACATGTTCCTGGCCATCGCATTCCTGACGGTGCTGCTGGTGTTGGTGTCCGTGGGCCTGAGAATCATCACACGTCATGGCAAAACTGTTATGGCTCCGGATTTTACCAACCTCACCGTAGCCCAGGCCCAGGTTCTGGCCAAGGAGAAAAAAGTGGCCGTGAAAGTGGTGGATTCCGTGTTTGTGCGGCGCCTTAACGGCGGCGTAGTATACCGCCAGCAGCCCAAAGCCGGCTCCAAGGTGAAGGAAGGCCGCAGCATTTTCCTTACCATCAATTCGGTGGTTCCCCGCAAGGTGGTCATGCCCAATCTCTTCGGCTATTCCGTAACCGAGGCGCGCAGTGAACTCCAGAACCGCGGCCTCAACATGGGTTACCTTAACTACGTGAAAGATATTGCCACCAATACGGTGCTGGGGCAATACGTAGACGGAAAAGAAGTGAAAGCAGGAGACCTGGTGGTGAGCGGCTCCACGGTAGACCTTACCGTAGCCGCGGCCAATGAAAACAACAAGACGGAGGTTCCCCGCGTAATCGGCATGAAATACGTGAGCGCCATTGACGCCATCCACGACAAATACCTGAATGTGGGTACCGTTCGCTTCGACCCCGATATCCGCACTTATGCCGATTCCGTGAACGCCGTGGTATACAAACAGGACACCCCCGGTTCATCCAAGGCCCTGGGCTCCCGCGTCTCCCTCACCCTTACCCTTGACAGTTCCAAACTGCCCGCTGAATAGAGATTCTTCGCTGCGCTCAGAATGACAAAGACCCCTTCCCCTTATACCGACGCAAGCCCCCTTCAGGAAGATTGCGGGCAGGCTTGCGAGGACACCATGTTCGAGCACTTTCGCTTGAATGTGGACAAGGGGCAGGAGCCCGTTCGCATAGACCGCTTTATTGCCGACCATCAGGAAGATACGTCCCGCAGCCGTGTGCAGCAGGCCATCAGGCTGGGCTATGTGCTGGTGAATGACAAGCCCGTGAAGGCCAACTACATTGTGCGGCCGTGCGACGTGGTGAAGTTTGTGATGCCGTATGAGCGCCGGGGAACGGAAATCCTGCCGGAAAACATTCCCCTGGACATCGTTTACGAAGATGACGACGTGCTGGTGATCAACAAACCCGCCGGCATGGTGGTGCACCCCGGGCACGGCAACTACAACGGCACGCTGGTCAATGCCCTGGCCTATTACCTGAACCTGTCCCCCGACGTGGAAGACGAGCGCATGGGCGTGCTGGTACACCGCATCGACAAAGACACCTCCGGCCTGCTGGTGGTGGCCAAGAACCCCGCCGCCCAGCTCAACCTGGCCGACCAATTCTTCGTCCATTCCATCGACCGCATCTACACGGCCGTGGTGTGGGGCAATATCCAGGAAGATGAAGGGACCATCGAAGGAACCATCGGCCGGGACCCCAACGACCGCTTGAGGTTCCGCGTATACGACGACCCCGAAAAGGGGAAATGGGCCGTCACGCACTGGCGCGTGCTGGAGCGCTTCGGCTTCATCACCGTGGTGGAATGCCGCCTGGAGACGGGCCGCACCCACCAGATTCGCGTGCACATGTCCTCCATCGGCCATCCTCTCTTTAACGACGAAAGATACGGCGGGACCGAAATCCGCCAGGGCACCATCTACGCCAAGTATCGGCAGTTCATCCAGAACTGCTTTGCCATCTGCCCCCGCCAGGCCCTTCATGCCCGAACCCTGGGCTTCACCCACCCCACAACAAAAGAACGGCTTCATTTCGAAGCCGCCCTTCCGGAAGATATGTCCGCGCTCATTGAAAAATGGCGCGCCTATGTTGGCTAGAACGGACGTCCGCCGCCCATGGGCGGGCCGCCACGGAAACCGCCGGGGCCACCCATACCGGGACCCATCCTGCGGTTGTTATTTCCGCCGAAACTGCCGAAGCGCCAGGTAAGGGATAGCATGATGTAACGTCCCAGGGTGTTGTTGCGGGTTTCCTGATAATAGTTGTCGGTAATGCTCACACGCAGGTTCTTGGCCTGGTCCAGGATGTCATAGGCCCGCAGGGTAAGGGTGGCCTGACGCTTGAACAGCGGGACAGAGACATTGGCGTTCCATACCAGCTGGGGATCCTGGGGGGTGGTGTAACCGTTATACCAGTTGTAGTTGGCGTCGGTGCCGATTTCCACACCGCTCTGGCCGATGGTCCACTTGAAGGACCCGCTCACCTGGTTGTTCCAGGTGGCGTCAACAGCGGTCTGGACCGTGTACCAGGGCTTGCTCACGCGAGTGCGGGCGCTGGCCGTGATTTCCAGGGCGTCGGAGCGGTAAGTGAGGCGCAGACGTTCCGTGAGGGTCAGGCTGCGGGTGGTGTTATCCAGGAAGTTGTCGGTCCACAGCGTGCTGCCGTTCTCGAAGTAGTCGTTGTGGAATTTCTCGTAGTCAAAACTGTCGTCGGTGAGGTAACTGCTCATGTCCAGGCTGGACTTTCCAACGAAGCTGCCGCTCTTGGAGTAAGAGGCGTTGGTCATGTTGGAAATGGAGAAGTTGGACTTGGCGATAGGGGCGTTGAGCATGATACGCACGCTGCCGTTCCAGGAGTTGTGACCGTTCACCGGGAAGGAGAACTGGCGGCCGTTCATGTCGTACCAGCTGGCGTTCACGATGGGGTTCTGCGTCATACCGCCCTGCACGTTGATACGCAGGGAGAAGAAGGTCTGGCGGTTGGAGATTTCCCACTCGTTACGCACGCTGTGGCTGAAGTACGGCGTGAGGTACGGGTTACCCAGGCTCATGGACAGCGGGTTGGAGTTGTCCATTACCGGCATCAACTGGCTGGTGGAAGGCTGACTGCTGCGGCCGAAGTAGAACAGACGGACGTTGGAATTATCGTTGAAATCATAGAACAGCATGGCGCGCGGGGCGAAGTTCCACACATTGCTCTTGTATTCCTTGCCGTTGGTCTGGTTGTAAGTATTGGTAGGAACGGCCGATACACCCAGCTGGGCGCGGATGGCTTCCTCCTGATACATGAAGGCCAGGCCGATGTTCTGGTTCAGGTTGCGGTTGATGATCTTATTGGTATAATCCGCATCCAGCGTTTCACCGGCAGTGGTATATTGGAGAGCGCCCATACCCAGGGTGAAGGGATCCGTACCCCAGTCGTAGGCACCGCTGTTGTAAACCAGCTTGTTGGATTCGGAAACGGCGTAATTGATATTGTAGCTGCCTTCCAGGTAGAAGTTGCCGCCCAGGGGTTCGGTGTAAACCAGACGGGCACCCACGGACTGGCTCTTGGAGCTCTGCTCGATGCGCTGGTTCACCTCCGTAGAAGCGGTGGGATTGCCGCTGGCGTCGAAGGCCGTGTTGGTGAGGGACTGGTTCAGACTGTTGAGCACGTTGTTGGACAGACGCCAGGTAGCGTTCACAGAGAGCGTTCGGCCCGGGAGGCCCAGACGCTGACGCAGCAGCAGGAAGCCGTTGGTGCTCCAGTTGTTGTTGCTGCCGGTATTGTTGGTGAAACCGCTGTTGGTCTTGTTCTCGGTGCCATCGGCCAGACGGGTATCCGTGTCGAACTCACTCTGCTGGGTGTAGCTGCCACGGCCGAAGTTGAACTGCGGCTGGAACAGGATGGAGGTATTCTCGCTGAACTTGTGCTCCAGGCGTACGCCGAAACGGTGGCCGTCGGTGAAGCGGTTGCTGAGACCGTCGGTGTTGGAGATGAGGGTGGAACCGTCGTCGCGGTAAGTCTCTTTATAGGTATTCTCCTGTACGTCGATGATGGAACCGTTGTACAGGTAGTTGCCGCCCAGCTGCATCTTGTCTCCCAGGAGGTCCCAGTTGCCGTTGACACCGCCCATCCAGGACGTGGTGATGCCGTTGTTGCCGCCGAAGCCGCCCATTCCACGGCCCATCATACCGCCGCCGCCCATCATGTTGCCCATCATGTTGCCGGAGAGGTCATTGAAACCACGGTTATTGGTATTGTTGGCATTGGCGATGATGGAGAGCTGGCTCTTTTCCGTGAAGCGGCCGCCCATGAAGGCACCCTGCCAGCGCCAGTCGTTCATGGTCTTGCTGCTGGACGGGATGTCGTGGCCGCCGCCGGCCATCACGTTGCCGAAGACGCCGTTCATCATACCCTTCTGGACAGAGAGGTCGATGACGGTTTCGTCTTCACCGTCGTCGATGCCGGTGAATTCGGCCTGCTCGCTCTTCTTCTTCACCACCTTCACTTTCTCCACCAGCTTGGCGGGGATGTTCTGGGTGGCCAGCTGAGGGTCGTCCAGGAAGAAGGTCTTGCCCTCGATGGTGATCTTGGAGATGGTTTCACCGTTGGAAGTAATGGAACCATCCTCCGCCACCTCGATGCCGGGAAGCTTCTTGAGCAGGTCTACCAGCATGTTGTCGTCGGAGATTTTGAAGGAGGAGGCATTGTACTCCACGGTATCCTTCTTGATGATGATGGGGTTACCCACGGCGCTCACGGAAGCGGCGTCCAGCACCTGCTGGTCTGTTTCCATCTTCACCACGCCCAGATTCAGGTCTCCGTTCACGTTCACTTCCTTCTCCCAGGTCTTGTAGCCCATGATTTCGGCCTTGACCGTGTACTTGCCGGCCTTCAGTTTCTCCAGGACGGCCTTACCTTCGGCGTCCGAGAGCGTATACTTGTGCTGGCCCTTTTCCGGGACGATGGAAACCGTTGCGAAACCCACGGCTTCTCCATTGGAAGCATCCTGCAGCTGGAGCGTCACTTTGTAATTCTGCGCACTCAGCGTGAGGGCGATAAACAGGCCTGCGAGGGCCACGAGAAGTCTTCTAACCATATAACTAAATCGAATAATCAATTAATTTTGACACCGGAAACGCGCTAAGGTTTAATACATTATTAAGAAATTCTGTCCGGGTGATCTTTTACATATTGCTCCCAGCCGCCCTTGCCCTTGGCCTGCGACAACGGGGAGGAAGTTTCATAGTGGTGGCAGAGGGCGATGGCCAGGGCATCCGTAGCATCCAGATGCCGGCTTTCCAGCTTAACGCCCAGGGTTTTTTCCAACATCAGCTGCACCTGCTCCTTGGAAGCGGCGCCGTTGCCCACAATGGCTTCCTTGGCCTTGCGGGGCGCATATTCCGTAACGCTGGTAACGCCGTATTCCTTGGCCGCCAGAATGGCCGCACCCTGCGCCCGGCCCAGTTTCAGGACCACCTGCGCGTTCTTGCCGTAGAAGGGACTCTCGATGGCCAGCTCTGTGGGATGATAACTGCGGCACACCTGGCCGATGCACTCGTAGATGGACTGAAGTTTGGTATAGGCATCCGGATCTTTCCGCAAATCCAGCACACCCATGTCCACGTAGGAGGCCTTTTTGCCCTCCACGCGGATGATGCCAAAACCCAAAAGCTGGGTTCCAGGGTCTATGCCAAGAATGACGCGTTCCATAAAAGCGGCACAAAGATACGACTTTGTGCGCGTATTAGCAAGGGGCTGATTATCCGTACAAATAATGCAATAAATGTTACGGGGAAACATCTGTTGCATCAAATGAAACATTCGTCAGAGGGCTTGCTGATACCGCTCCTGAACACGGAACTACTTAACCACTATTATATGTTCATCTACAATCAACTCCAGACTTCCGGTGCTTCCGTAGAAGCCCAGGTACGCGAACTCAGTCGTATTTGGAAATAATTTACTAACTTTAACAGTTGGAACACGATTAACATGAGAAAACTAATAGCATTCCTCTCCTTTTGCGCAATCGCCCTTTCGGCCGCTGCACAGCAGAGCCTTACCATTACCCACCTGAGTGAAACCCACAGCATGGTGCAGCTTGGCGGGAAAGACCGCTACGTAATGCTCCCCGTGCAGGAAACCGCCCAGGAGGCCGTTGTCAAAGTGCTCTCCAACGGGCGCGAGGTTTACAAAGCCAATGTAAGCCTGGCCATTGACAAGACCGACTATCTGGTCCCGCTGGACCTGGGCGAGTGGAACGGCAGCAGCATCCTGCTGGACATCACCATGCGCCAGGGCCGCGGCGTGCGCCGGGATCCTTCGGACGATGTGTGCTGGAGCGAGATGACAACCGTTCCCGCCCTCACCTACACGAACAAGGAGAAAAAGTATCGTCCCACCTACCACTTTTCCCCTGCCTGGGGCTGGATGAACGACCCCAACGGCATGGTGTACAAGGATGGTGAATGGCATCTTTTCTACCAGTATAACCCTTACGGCAGCTTCTGGGGCAACATGCACTGGGGCCACGCGGTGTCCAAAGACCTCATTCACTGGGAGCAGCTGGGCATTGCCATCGCTCCGGACGCCCTGGGAGACATTTTCAGCGGCAGCGCCATCGTCGACAAGGACAACGTGGCCGGCTTTGGCAAAGACGCCATTGTAGCCATGTACACATCGTCCGGCGACAACCAGACCCAGAGCATCGCCTATAGCCTGGACAACGGCCGCACCTTCACCAAATATGCCGGCAACCCGGTGATCATGGCCGAAGACACGCCCGATTTCCGCGATCCCAAGCTGTTCTG
>Ga0310696_10005664_pt1 | contig 15009 bp, 13 predicted proteins | sample AusTroGonzalo_MG_4_FD_203885 | JGI IMG/M metagenome (GOLD analysis project Ga0310696, IMG submission 203885) | Bovine rumen microbial communities from tropical cattle in Woodstock, Queensland, Australia - Gonzalo_02 (v2) (version 2) | ecosystem: Host-associated > Mammals > Digestive system >...
ATGGTCGGCGGCGATGAGGCCCCAGTTGGTCTGGATGCCGCCCGGCTCGATCATGGACACATCGATGCCGAAAGGTTTCAATTCCATCCGGAGCGCATCGCTGAGCGCCTCTACGGAATACTTGGACACATGGTACCATCCGCCGAAATAGAGGACGGTCTTTCCCGCCACGGAGGAGGTGTTGACGATGCGGCCGCTCCCCTGCTCCCGCATGGACGGAAGCACCAGCTGGCACAGGCGGGCGAGGCCGAACACGTTCACTTCCAGCTGCCGGCGGGCCTCCTCCATCGACACATTCTCGATGGCGCCGAAGTAGCCGTATCCGGCATTGTTCACAAGGACGTCGATGCGGCCTTCCGCCGCCAGGACGGTCCGGACACCCGCCTCCATGGAGGCCTCATCCGTCACGTCCATCTGCAGCGGGACCACGCCGCATTCCTTGAGCGGCTCCATGCGCTCCACGCGCCGGGCCGCCGCATACACGCGGTGCCCCTGCCTCGCAAGCGTTGCAGCGGCATCGAACCCGATGCCGCTGCTCGCGCCTGTAATCAAGATGACCTTTGTCATTTCGAGCGAAGTCGAGAAATCTATTTCCTGAAACGGAACCGCTTCGACCGCACCTGGTCGGAGCTGCCGCCGTAGAGCAGCTCATACTTGCCCGGAAGCGGGACCATGTCCTGCTTTTCTTCCGACCACCAGAGGAAGGTCTCATCCTCGAGCGGGATGCACACCTTGACGGTCTTCCCGGCCGGGATGGTCACGCGGCGGAATGCGCGGAGGGTCTTGACGGGGCCGTTCGGATCGTCCTTGCGACGGACATAGACCTGGACCACCTCGGTGGCCTCGCGCTTGCCGGTGTTCTTCACCGGGATGATCAGCGAGTTGTTGCGCACCTTCGCCCGCTTGTAGCGGAACGTCGTGTAGCTCAGACCGTAACCGAAAGGATAGAGAGGTTTCCCCTCGAAGAAACGGTAGGTGTGGCCCTTCATGTCGTAGTTCTCGAAATCCGGCAGGTCATCCACGCTGCGATAGAAGGTGACGGGCAGCTTGCCGGAAGGGGCCACGTCGCCGAAGAGGACGTCCGTGATGGCGAGACCGCCCTCCTCACCCGGATACCAGGCCTGGAGGATGGCTTCGCAGGTCTCGGTCTCCGGGACAAGGCCGATGGCGCAGCCGGAGAAGTTCACGAGAATGACCTTCTTTCCGGCGTCGTGCAGCGCCTTGATGAGGTCGCGCTGCACCTGCGGAAGCTCGATGTCCGTCCGGTCGCCGCCCTTGAAGCCGGGCAGTTGCACCGGCATCTCCTCGCCTTCCAGGCGGGGCGAGATGCCGCCCGCGAAGATCACGACGTCGATGTCCTTGAGGCTCTCGAGGACGGCATTGACATCCAGGGCCGGGAGGAAGTCCTTCTGCCGCTCATCCTGGCGGCGGATGTAGTTCTGGACATCCTGGACGCCGATGGCGTACTGCTTCGCGACGGCCTCCAGTTCGGCGCCGGTCAGGTGGCGGGCCTTCTCCAGCGGGTTGTTGGGATCGGGCTTCGGCATGAACTCATTCGAAATCAGGCCGCAGCCGCGGACGTACTGGATGCCGGGAATCCGCTCCTTGAGGGCATCGTAGAGGGTAACCGTCCGATTCGGGACGGGATTGTAGTTGCCCCACTGCATCTTCGCGTCATCGCCGTTGGGGCCCACCAGCGCGATCCGCGCATCGGGCGCCAGCGGCAGGATGCCGCCCTTGTTCTGCAGGAGAACCATCGTCTCCTGCGCCATCTTCCGGGAAAGGGCGAGGTGCTCCTCTCCTTCCACGATGGAAGCGGGAAGGTCGTCCCAGAGGGAGATGTCGTCCATCTCGCCCAGGCGGTAACGGGCCGCAAACAGGCGGATCAGGTTCCGGTCCAGGTCCTTCTCGTCCAGCAGGCTGCGTTCGACGGCCTCCGGGATGTGGCGATACGTTCCGCCGCACTCGGTATCCACGCCGGAGTGGATGGCCAAAGCCGCCGCTGCGGCGACGTCGGGCACGTATTCGTGGTGGTTCTTGCGGTAGAAATCGTCGACGGCGCCGCAGTCGGAGGTGATGATGCCCTTGTAGCCCCATTCACCGCGCAGGATCTTGTTGATGAGCTCGTCGGAGGCGCCGCAGGGAACGCCGCGGAAGCGGTTGTAGGCCGTCATCACTTCCTGGACGTCGGCCTTGACCACCAGGTCCTTGAAAGCCGGGAGGTAAGTCTCGCGGAGGTCGCGTTCGGAGACGACGGCGTCATAGCTGTGGCGGTTCCATTCCGGGCCGGAGTGGACGGCGTAATGCTTCGCGCAGGCGTGGGCCTTCAGGACCGGGGAATCCGACGGACCCTGCAGGCCGCGGACGACGGCCATGCCCAGCTGACCGGTCAGGTACGGGTCCTCGCCGTAGGTTTCCATGCCCCGTCCCCAGCGCGGGTCGCGGAAGATATTGATGTTCGGCGTCCAGAAGGTGACGCCCTGGTACTGCCGCACCAGGCCCGTCTCCTTGGCCTGGTTGTACTTCACCCGGGCCTCGTCGCTGACGGCCGTGAAGACCTCGTACACGAGGGGTTCATCGAAGGAGGCGGCCATGCCGATGGGCTGCGGGAACACCGTGGCGGCCCCGTTGCGGGCCACCCCGTGCAGCGCCTCGCTCCACCAGTTGTACGCCTTGATGCCCAGGGCGGGCACCGCGGCCGACGAATTCATGGACAGGGACATCTTTTCCTCCAGGGTCAGGCGGGACACGAGGTCCGCCGCCCGCTCTTCGGGCGAAAGGGAACGGTCTTTGTAGGGTTGAGCCGACAGGGCGGCCGTCATGGTGCAGAGCATCAGGATCGTGGTCAGTCGTTTCATTATCAGGCAGATATCGTTGTTGGCAAGGTTAGTTTTACAAAAATAAGAAAAACGGACGGAATAAAAAGGGAATTTCCGTAAATTTGTAGTTGCTATGGCAGACATGAAAACCCTGGCCAAGGATACGGCCATCTATGGACTCAGCAGCATCATCGGGCGGTTCCTGAACTACCTGCTCGTTCCCCTTTATACCTACAAGATCGCGGCGGCCAGCGGCGGCTACGGGGTCATCACGAACCTGTACGCGTACACCGCCCTCCTGCTGGTCATCCTGACCTACGGGATGGAGACGACCTTCTTCCGCTTCGCGAACAAGGATGGCGAGGACCCGAAGCTGGTGTACTCCTCCATCCTCCGGATGGTCGGCCTCACCTCGCTCGTGTTCATCGGCCTGGTGTTCGCCTTCATCGGCCCGATCTCCTCGGCCATGGGCTATCCGGAGCATCCGTCCTACATCTGGTCGCTCGCCATCGTGGTGGCCCTGGACGCCTTCCAGGCCATCCTGTTCTCCTACCTGCGGTACCAGAAACGGCCTTTGAAGTTCGCCGCGCTGAAACTGTTGTTCATCGGCCTGAACATCGCCCTGAACCTGGTGTACTTCGTCCTGCTTCCCAAGCTATACGACGGGAATCCGGGCGTGTGGGGCAAACTGTACGACCCTGGGGTCGGTGTCGGTTACGTCTTCTATATCAACCTGTTCTGCACTTCCCTCGTCACTTTCTTCTTCGCGAAGGAACTGAAGGGCATCGGCTACGGCTTCGACTGGAACCTGTGCAAGCGGATGCTCTCCTACAGCTGGCCCATCCTGGTGCTCGGCATCGCCGGCATCCTGAACCAGACGGCCGACAAGATCCTCTTCCCGAAGGTCTATCCCGGGGCCGATGCGAACGTCCAGCTGGGCATCTACGGGGCCGTCGTGAAGATCGCCATGATCATGGCGCTCATCACGCAGGCCTTCCGCTACGCCTACGAGCCGTTCGTGTTCGGCAACTCCCGCGAGAAGGACAACAAGGAAACCTATGCGAAGGGCATGAAATACTTCGTCATCTTCACGCTGCTGGCCTTCCTGTGCGTGATGGCTTACATGAACGTTCTCCGCTATATCATCAAGAGCGACTACTGGGACGGCCTGAAGGTGGTCCCGATCGTGATGGCGGCGGAGATGATGATGGGCATCTATTTCAACCTGTCCTTCTGGTACAAGCTCACGGACAAGACAATCTGGGGCGCCGTCTTCTCCGGCATCGGCTGCGCCGTCCTCATCGGCATCAACGTCCTCCTGGTCCCGAAATACGGCTACATGGCCTGCGCCTGGGGCGGTTTCGCCGGCTACGGCGTGGCGATGCTGCTGTCCTATTTCGTGGGGCAGAAGTACTATCCCATCGACTATCCCATCAAGGACATGCTCGTCTATACGCTCCTGGCGGCGGTGCTTTTCGTGGGCATCACCTACTCCAACAAGCTTCTCGGCTTCTGGCCGGCCATCCTCGTGAACACGGTCCTGGTCGTCGTCTTCCTCGCGTACATCGTGAAGAAGGACCTGCCGCTGGCGGAAATCCCCGTGATCGGGAAATACTTCAAGAAATAACAGAAGCCCGGTCCGCCGGGCTTTTTTCTTGTCATTCCGTGCGAAGCGAAGGAATCTTGTTACAATTTAAAAACAAATTGCTATCTTTGAAAGATAAACTGATAACCTTTTTCTATGAAAAGAATCATCGAATGCGTGCCCAACTATAGCGAAGGGCGGGACAAGTCGGTCATCGACGCCATCGTGGCGGCGATTGCCGCGGTGGAAGGCGTGAAGGTGCTGGACGTGGATCCCGGCGAGGCGACGAACCGGACGGTCGTAACCTTCGTGGGCGAGCCGGAGCCAGTCGTCGAAGCCGCTTTCCGGGGCGCGGCGAAAGCCCAGGAACTGATCGACATGCGCCAGCATCACGGCGCGCACCCGCGCAGCGGAGCCACCGACGTGCTGCCGCTCATCCCGGTGTCCGGGATTACGCTGGAAGAATGCGCTGCGCTGGCCCGCGGGCTGGCGGAGCGGATGTATAAGGAACTGGGCATCCCGTGCTACTGCTACGAGGCCGCGGCCTTCAAGCCGGAAAGGCGGAACCTGGCGGTGTGCCGGGCGGGCGAATACGAGGCCCTGCCCGAGAAGATGGCCGATCCGGCCCGCAAGCCGGACTTCGGCGGCGCGTGGGACGAAGTCGCCGCCCGCGCCGGCGCCACCAACGTGGGCGCCCGCAACTTCCTCATCGCGGTCAATTACAACCTGAACACCACCTCCACCCGCCGCGCGATGGCCGTCGCCTTCGACGTGCGCGAGAAGGGCCGCAAGGCCCGCGAGGGCGGCTCCCTCACCGGCAAGCTGCTGAAGGATGAGAAGGGCGAGCAGATCTGGATTCCCGGCACGCTGAAGGGCTGCAAGGCCATCGGCTGGTACATCGACGAATACGGCATCGCGCAGGTGTCGATGAATATTACCGACATCGACACGGTGCCCCTGCACGTCGCCTACGAGGAAGTGTGCCGCGCCGCGGCCGCCCGCGGGCTCAAGGTCACCGGCGTGGAAATCGTCGGCCTGGTCCCGAAGCGCGTCCTGATCGACGCCGGCAAGTTCTACCTGGCCAAGCAGCAGCGGTCCCTGGGCATTTCCGAGGAGGAAATCCTCAAGATCGCCGTCAAGTCGATGTCCCTGGACGACCTCAAGCCCTTCAACCCGAAGGAGAAGGTCATCGAATACCTGATGGAGGACGAGGCCGAACTCGCGGTCCGCGAGAAGCTCGTCCGGATGTCCGTCAAGGGCTTCGCCGCCGAGACGGCCTCCGAGTCCCCCGCCCCGGGCGGCGGGTCGATATCGGCCTATATGGGCGCGCTCGGCGCCGCCCTCGCCACGATGGTCGCGAACCTGTCCTCGCACAAGCGCGGCTGGGACGACCGCTGGAAGGAATTCTCCGACGTCGCCGAAAAGGGCCAGGCCCTGATGGCGGAACTCCTCGCCCTGGTCGACGAGGACACGGCCGCCTTCAACCGCATCATGGACTGCTTCTCCATGCCGAAGGGCACGCCCGAGGAGAAGGCCGCCCGCGCCGCCGCGCTCGAAGAGGCGACGCTCTACGCCGCCTCCGTGCCCCTGAAGACGATGGAAGCGGCCCTAAAGGCCCTCCCGTTGGCGCTGGAGATGGCGCAGAAGGGCAACCCGGCATCGGCCTCCGATGCGGGCGTCGCGGCCCTCGCCGCCGTCGCCGGCATCCGCGGCGCCGCCCTCAACGTCCGCATCAACGCCGCCGGCCTCACGGACAAAACGCCCGCCGAACCGCTCCTGAAGCGCGCCGACGCCATCATTGCCGAAGCCCTCGCCCTGCAGGAGGAAGTCCTCGCAGCGGTGAACGCCCACATCACGCTGGCATCCAACTAACTGGTTTTCAATCACATACTGCTTTTCCTATGCATCGAGCGATGCACAGGAAAGCAAGCAAAACACTGAAACACAAGCATTTATATGCCAAACTTCCAAGAAGAGATTTTAGCGGGCATTCCGGCGGAACTGCCGGAGGTGAAACCGTATGATCCGGAGATCAACCACGCCCCCAAGCGGAAGGATATCCTGACCGACGAGGAAAAGGTACTGGCGCTCAAAAACGCTTTAAGGTATTTCCCGGCCAAGCATCACGCCGTGCTGGCGAAGGAGTTCGCCGAGGAGCTGCACAAGTACGGCCGCATCTACATGTACCGTTTCCGCCCGTCCTATGAGATGTATGCCAGGCCCATCGACGAGTACCCGGCCAAGAGCCGGCAGGCGGCGGCCATCATGGCGATGATCCAGAACAACCTGGACCCGCGCGTGGCCCAGCATCCGCACGAACTCATCATCTACGGCGGCAACGGCGCCATCTTCCAGAACTGGGCGCAGTACCGCCTCGTGATGCAGTACCTCGCCACGATGACGGACGAGCAGACGCTCGTGATGTATTCCGGCCATCCGCTGGGTCTCTTCCCCAGCCACAAGGACGCCCCGCGGGTGATCGTCACCAACGGCATGGTCATCCCGAACTACTCGAAGCCCGACCACTGGGAAAAGTTCAACGCCCTCGGCGTAAGCCAGTACGGCCAGATGACAGCCGGCTCCTATATGTACATCGGCCCCCAGGGCATCGTCCACGGCACCACCATCACGGTGATGAACGCCGCACGGAAGCAGTTGAAGGCCAAAGGCCTCGACGGCGACGACCGCGGCGGGCTGCTGTTCGTGACGGCGGGCCTCGGCGGCATGTCCGGCGCCCAGCCGAAGGCGGGCAACATCGCCGGCGTGGTGAGCGTCACCGCCGAAATCAACCCCAAGGCCGCGGAAAAGCGCTACGCGCAGGGCTGGGTCGACGAACTCCACACGGACCTGGACGAACTCATCCCTCGCATCCGCAAGGCGGTGGCCGCGAAGGAGGTCGTCTCCCTCGCCTATGTAGGCAACATCGTGGACCTGTGGGAGCGGCTCGCGGACGAAGGGGTCCATGTGGACCTGGGTTCTGACCAGACTTCCCTCCACAACCCGTGGGCGGGCGGCTATTACCCTGTGGGCTACAGCCTCGAGGAATCCAAAAAGATGATGGCCGAGGTGCCGGAACGCTTCAAGGAGGCCGTCAAGGCGTCGCTGCGGCGCCACGTCGCCGCCGTGAACCGCCTCGCGGACCGAGGCATGTACTTCTTCGACTACGGCAACGCCTTCCTCCTGGAAAGCTCCCGCGCCGGGGCCGACGTCCTCAATGCCGACGGTACCTTCCGGTATCCGTCCTATGTGCAGGACATCATGGGCCCGCTCTATTTCGACTACGGGTTCGGCCCGTTCCGCTGGGTGTGCATGAGTCAGAAGCCGGAGGACCTCGCGAAGTCCGACGCCCTCGCCGTGAAGGTCCTCGGCGAAATCGCAGCCACGGCCCCCGAGGAGATCGCCGGCCAGATGCGCGACAACATCCACTGGATCGAGGAAGCCGGACGGAACCACCTCGTGGTGGGCTCCCAGGCCCGCATCCTCTATGCCGACTGCGAAGGCCGCACAAAGATTGCCCTCGCTTTCAACGACGCCATCCGCAAAGGCGAAATCACCGCGCCCATCGTCCTGGGCCGCGACCACCACGACGTCTCCGGCACGGACTCCCCGTTCCGCGAGACGTCCAACATCTACGACGGCTCGCAGTTCACCGCCGACATGGCCGTCCAGAATGTCATCGGCGACGGCTTCCGCGGCGCCACGTGGGTGTCCATCCACAACGGCGGCGGCGTGGGCTGGGGCGAAGTCATCAACGGCGGCTTCGGCATGGTCATCGACGGCAGCGAAGATTCCGCCCGCCACATCCGTGAAATGCTGTTCTGGGACGTGAACAACGGCATCGCCCGCCGCAGCTGGGCCCGGAACGAGGGCGCCCGTCTCGCCATCGAGCGCGAAATGGCCCGCACCCCCGGCCTCCGGGTCACCCTCCCGAACTTCGCCGACGAAACCCTTCTCCGCAAAACCCTGAACGAACTATGATCCATACCATCTCCACCGGCCGCATCACCCTCGAGCGGCTGAAAGAAATCATCGACAACCACGCCACCCTCGTCCTCTCGGAAGAGGCGAAGATGGCCATCCTCAAGTGCCGCCGCTACCTGGACGAGAAGATGAAGGACCCGGAGAAGCCGATGTACGGCATCACCACGGGCTTCGGCTCCCTCTATAATGTCACCATTCCGAAGGACGACCTTTCCCAGCTCCAGCATAACCTCGTGATGTCGCACGCCTGCGGCGCCGGCGAGACCGTCCGCCCGGAAATCGTGAAGCTGATGCTGTTTCTGAAGGCCCAGAGCCTGTCCTACGGCCATTCGGGCGCGCAGCTCATCACAGTGCAGCGGCTCATCGACATGTTCAACGAGGATGTCCTCCCGGTCGTATACCAGCAGGGTTCCCTCGGCGCCTCCGGTGACCTCGCCCCCCTCGCCCACCTGAGCCTCCCGCTCATCGGCATGGGCGAAGTCCTGTACAAGGGAGCGGTCCGTCCCGCCGTGGATGTATGGGCCGAAAAAGGGTGGGAGCCCATCCGCCTCCAGTCCAAGGAAGGCCTCGCGCTGCTGAACGGCACCCAGTTCATGAGCGCCCACGCGGTCTATTCCCTCCTCAAGAGCATGCGGCTCTCCGCCTGGGCGGACCGCATCGCAGCGATGTCCCTGGACGCCTATGACGGCCGCATCGAACCGTTCCTGCCGCTGACGCACCTCATCCGCCCCCACACGGGCCAGATCGAGACCGGCAAGAAATTCATGTCCACCCTGGAAGGGAGCGAACTCATCCGCCGGCCCAAGGAGCACGTCCAGGACCCGTACAGCTTCCGCTGCATCCCGCAGGTCCACGGCGCCGTGAAGGACAACATCAACTACGTGAAGTCGGTGATCGAGAACGAGATCAACTCCGCGACGGACAATCCGAACATCTTCCCGGACGAGGACATGATCATCTCCGCGGGCAACTTCCACGGCGAGCCCATCGCCATCCCGATGGACGCCCTCGCCATTGCGATGTCGGAGCTCGCAAGCATCTCTGAAAGACGCACTTACCAGCTCATCCACGGCCTCCGCGGCCTGCCGAAGTACCTGGTCGCCAATCCCGGCCTGAACAGCGGCTTCATGATTCCGCAGTACACGGCCGCGAACATCGTGAGCCAGAACAAGGGTCTCTGCTGGCCTGCCTCCTGCGACTCGATTCCCTCGTCGCAGGGCCAGGAGGACCACGTGAGCATGGGCTCGAACTCCGCGACCAAGCTGGTCCGCGTCGTGGACAACACCGAAACCGTCCTGGCCATCGAACTCTTCAACGCCGCCCAGGCTCTCGAGTTCCGCCGCCCGGCGAAGACCTCCCCCATCCTGGAGCGCATCTTCGAAGACTACCGCAAGGTCGTCCCCTTCATCGACAACGACACCTACATGCACCCCCTGATCGAACAATCCGTCCAGTTCCTCCGTCAGGAGCAGTATCTATGATCCTCATCAAGAACATCGGCGAACTCGTCGGGATCGTGCCGGCGGGCGTCCTGCGGAAGCAGGGCGCCGAGATGGCGGAGACGGGCGTGCTCCGCGACGCCTGGCTCGCCATCGAGGACGGCAAGATCGCCGGGTTCGGCCAGATGGCCGATCTGGTCGGCCATGACGGTCCCAGTGGCGCCCCTTCCGTCATTCCCGGCTCCGACCGGGAATCTATCGACGCCCAGGGCGGCATGGTCATGCCGGCTTTCTGCGACAGCCATACGCACATCGTGTATGCGGGGAGCCGCGACGGCGAGTTCCTGGACAAGATCAACGGGCTCAGCTACGAGGAGATCGCGGCCCGCGGCGGCGGGATCCTCAATTCCTCCGACCTGCTGCACGAGACATCCGAAGACGAGCTGTTCGAGCAATCAATAGCCCGCGTCCGCGAGATGATGGGCAAGGGCACCGGCGCCATCGAGATCAAGAGCGGTTATGGGCTCAACCCCGCGGACGAACTCAAGATGCTGCGCGTCATCCGCCGCATTAAAGAGTCCGTTCCGGCGCTCGTCCGCGTCACCTTCCTCGGTGCCCATGCCGTCGGCCGCGGCTATACGCACGAGGAATATGTGAAGGCGATGGTCGACATGATGCCCCAGGCGGCGGAATACGCTGATTTCGTGGACGTTTTCTGCGACGAAGGGTTCTTCACCGTCGAGGATACGGACCGCCTGCTCACGGCCGGCGCGGCTTGCGGCCTGCGCCCGAAGATCCACGCCAACGAGCTCGCCGTCAGCGGCGGCGTGCAGGTGGGCGTGAGGCACGGCGCCCTGTCCGTGGACCATCTCGAGCGGACGACGGACGTGGAGATCGAAGTCCTGCGGGGCTCGTCGACCATGCCGACGATGCTGCCTGGCTCGTCCTTCTTCCTCGGCATTCCGTTCGGACGCGCAAAAGAGTTCATCGGCGCAGGCCTCGGCATCGCCCTCGCATCGGACTACAACCCCGGGTCCTCCCCTTCCGGCGACATGCGCTTCGTGATGGCCCTCGGCTGCATCCGCATGCGCCTCACCCCCGTCCAGGCCCTGAACGCCGTCACCCTGAACAGCGCCTACGCGATGGGCCTGAGCGACATCACCGGCTCCATCACCCCCGGCAAGCGCGCCGACCTCCTCCTCACCCGCCCCGGCTGGACCCTCACCAAACTCCCCTACCTCTACCAGACCCCCTTCCTCCGGACAGTCTTCCTGGGAGGCCAGGCGCTGGAGTAAACCTTCGGAGTGCCCACAGTGCATCCGAGTGCTCGTACAGGTCCATGGGCGGGCACTTGATGTTATACTATTCCAACTTTTTGACTATCTTTGTGTTGTACGATTTCTCAAAGGTTTATTGTTCAAGCAGATAGTTTGTGAGCATCATGAAAAATAAATGGCTTTTCCCCGCTTTGTGCTGGCTTCTTATAGGCCTTTATGCTTGCCAGTCCCAAGCCGAATACTGCACCGTCAAAGGTACCGTCCAAGGTGTCAAAGACGGGGCGGAACTTGTTTTGCAGGACGATTGGAACAAAAACAAGGTCATTTCCACGACGACGGTCGAGAACGGGACCTTCGAGTTTCATCCCCGCATCTCGACCCCAACCCGCGTGTTCCTGTATGCCACGGTTCCTGAGGATGTCTATGCCAATCCATATGACGGAGGTCAATTGAAGGATTTCTTCCTGGAGCCCGGTACCATTATCGTCGATGTCCATGCCGAGGATGAGATGGACATGGTCACGGGCGCGTCAGGGACGGTCCTGAACGACGCCTACCGGAAGATCCAGGCTGCGGATGTGGATGCCCGAGATGCTCTTTGGGAAGAAGCGGTCCGTGATGAACGGACGAATCTCCTGGCTTTGGTATATGCCGACAGACATTCCGACGATCTCGACAAGGCATCGGAGATCCTTGACCGTTTGTCCCCGGACTTGGCCAAGAACTATAAGAAAACGATCTCGACCTTGAAAAAAAGGTGGGTCCTCAGAGCCCAAAGGGCAGAAAGAAGGAAAAAAGCCGCCGAAGAAGCCGTGAGTCTCGTCCATCAGCCGTACATCGACATGGAGTATCCGGATACGGACAACGCCCCCGTCCGCCTGAGTTCGGTCGTCAACAATCCCGCAAACCGCTATGTCATCATGGATTTCTGGGCGACCTGGTGCGCCCCCTGCGTGCAATCCATTCCCACGCTGAAGGAGGTTTATGCCAAGTTTCACGACAAGGGTCTGGAAATCTACAGCATCTCCCAGGATTCCAAAGCCAAGGAATGGAAGACCTTTGTGGCGGAGAATGGAATGACCTGGATCAATGTCTTGGCCCATGGAGGCAAGGTATATAAGGATTACGGCATCCAGTATATCCCGACCGTCTTTCTGATCGACTGCAAGACCGGGGAAATTCTGGTCCACGAAGGCCATCCGGACCTTGATGCCATCCTGTCCGAGTTACTTCCGTAAGTCGTGATCCACTGGATCAAAGATTATCGTTGCTGCTTCGCCGATGAATCGCAATCGAATCAGGATAAACAATAAGCATCATGAAAAAACCCATAGGTGCCATCGTCATTTATTCAATTGGAGTGCTTTTCGGCGTGTATTTGCTGATCAGCAGCATCTGCCAGCATGACCGGCCCATTTCCATCATCTTGACAGCTATCCTGCTCCTCATCTTTGCCGCTCAGTTGTACCTGACCTTGAAAGGGGCTCGCAAGCAGGATGATGAGAGTTGCGAGCGATAATTCAATCTCCAAGTCATCCGAGTGCTCGTACAGGTCCATCGACGGGACCCATACAAGCAAAAACACCCCCAAAATGCCCGTACCGGTCCATTCCCTGGACCTGTACGGGCACATGCAGTTCCGCGGAATTCCTCTGACATTCAAACAATTCCCACTTTTTTTATATCTTTGTGCGGTAGGACTGTTCGAGGAATAACCTCACAGCGAAAATATCTAAAGTTTAACGGATTGGACATATGGCAACTTGGAAGATTATTGTCAATTCTTTCCTGATTGTGGTGATTCTGGCCGCATCGATTGCCGTGATCGCTGACTATCGGAAGCATAAGGATGATGAAAACATCTCACCCTGGTTACTTTTTGTCCATGTTGTCAGATTCTTCTCATGATGGATTACTACACATATTCCAAACCCAAGATGTGGGCCAACGTGATTAGCGGCGTCCTGCTTTATGTCTTGTTCGCCTATGAACTCCATAGCCGTTTGACGGGTCATTCTAAAGGCATCGATTACCTGCTATTCTTAATACTGGCCGTGAACTGCACGTTCCGGGTGTTTGCTTATGCAAAGTTGAAGCGGCTGGAGAAGAGTATCACGGACGAACGTCAATTAATCCATGCCGAGCGTCGCCAAGGCCTCATCATCACCCTCTTCAGCAATGCTACGGCCATGCTTGGCCTGCTGCTTTTCCTGATACACTCCCTCATCATCAAAGGTCCGGCAGCCCTCGATATCTTTTTCCTGTTCTGTGCCGTCTGTTTCGGCGGGATTCTGATCCTGACCATCCAGAACCTCAGGCGGCTGGACAAATAAAGAACAGCAATCAAAGATTTCTTATGAAACCGAAGATAAAGAAAACCATCCAGATCGTCTTGGGGAGCGTGTTTTTACTCTCCATTTTTGCATATCTGATCCTGGGCAAGGAATGGGCGAAATTACCCTTCTCCCTATCACTGTGCCTTGTGTGTCTCTATAACCTGTTTTTCAACAACCCCGGTTCGGGCGCGAAGGAAAAGTAACGCCAGATCAGTAGATTCAAATTTTGTCGGTCAAATCAAAGTATACACAGGAACCTATGGAAAACGATAAACAACTCAAAGGGGGTTTGATCATCGCGCTCGTTTTTGCTCTTTTCTTTGCGTGCATGTTGGGCTATTTCATCGCTGTCAAGAATCTGTGGATGTGCATCGCCATGGGGGGCATGGTCATTTCGTGCTGCGCCAGAATCATTCAACTGTACAAGAAAATCAAATAATTTACTGTAGTATGAAATTGGACAGTGAACAGAAAAGGGTGCTCAAGGCGGGTTTGCCTGCCAGTCTTGGAGCCGTTTTGGGAACTATTGTCGGAATGTTGGTACAGGGCAAGCTGGACTCTTGGAAAGAAGCGCTCGTCGGAATCGGTGTTGGCCTTATTTTCGCTCTTCTTTTCTGCGTTTTCTATGTCCTCGGTTCCAAGATCCCGAAGAAAGACGACGATTCTTCCAAGGAATAGACGCGTCTGCCATTCGAGTGCTCGTACAGGTCCATCGGCGGGACCTATACAAGCGAAAACACCCCTAAAATGCTCGTACAGGTCCATGAGCGGGACCTGTACGAGCACTGAGACCTTCGCGGATGCGAGATTTCAAACGCTGTCCATCATCCGGGCGGCTGCTTCATAGGTGAGGCCGGTCACGCGGGCAATTTGATGGACATTGGAGCAGAAACGCCGTTGGACCTGGCGGAGGGACTCTATCTGCTCCGCAGGAGTCAGTTCCTCGAAACTCTGCTTTCCAAACAGGCTCCGGTAGAGGTCCGGCAGGGCCATCAGGATGACCTGGTCTCTAAAGGCCGGATGGTGGTCATCGGAATTCTTGATCTTCCGTTTGGCCTTGGAGGAGTTCACCAGGAAATAGTTCATCCGGCTGGCACGGCGATAGCAACGCTCCACAAACCCCACAGCCACATACGATTCGGGAAGGACATACCCTTCCCCGGAGACCAACCAATCGGCAGGAAAATCCTCTTTGCAGCAATGAAGCAGCCGGATCCGGGCCCGCTTCGACAGGCTCCCCAGAGGCTTCCCGGACCGTTTGGACGCATTGAAGAACAAGGGACCCGTCCCCCACGGATACTGCGATGGATGCGAGCAGATGTTCGCCGCCACACTGTTCATCTGCGTGTAGGCAATCGCCCTCTCCAACCCCTCGTTCAGCGTAGACACCTCTTCGATGGTGACCTTGTTCCGACGAAGGAATTCAGCAGTGCCGTACTTGTGGTTCAGATACTTGGAATGACGGCTTTTGATACCGTCGATGAAAGCCTTGACATCCGCCCATCTTCCCTGGACGACAAAATGAAGATGATTGGACATCAGAATGAATGCAAGAACCGTCACTTTGGATTG
>Ga0310696_10005666_pt1 | contig 15005 bp, 27 predicted proteins | sample AusTroGonzalo_MG_4_FD_203885 | JGI IMG/M metagenome (GOLD analysis project Ga0310696, IMG submission 203885) | Bovine rumen microbial communities from tropical cattle in Woodstock, Queensland, Australia - Gonzalo_02 (v2) (version 2) | ecosystem: Host-associated > Mammals > Digestive system >...
GATATGAAGAAGAATGTTGCGCTTGGGACCCAGAAGATGGAAGAAGATTGTCTGATAGACCAAAATTTAAAGGCGATAATATTGAATTAAGAACACATTATAGTGATCCTCTTCACCCTCTTGCAGAGAATGCATTAAAAGAAGGAGAAATAGGAGAAAAGCCTTGGATATTTTATTCTCTTGAAGAATTGATTGATATGGGATAAAAGAACGATGAAAAATCGTTCTTTTTTTTCTTGACAAATAAAAGAATTTATGATATAATTATTATAGAAAATAAAAATGAGAAATAATACTATGAAAATTGTAAGATATGCAGATGCTTATGTAACAGAGAAATATGAGCTTGAAATAAATGAGGATTTTGTAAAAGGACTTAATGCAAGAATAAGAGAACATAATCCTGACTTTGTAGATATTACAATGAAAGATGTTCTTGATTTCCACAGAGGAATAGAAAATCCTCGTGAAGAAGATACGATTGCTATTAATTCTTGGCATAATGAACTGTGTGATTATGTTTGTGATTATATTAGTGATTGTATTTGGAATAACTATGTAGGAGCAACTAATTCTGAACTTTGTGGCGATTGGGAAGATTATGAGGTGGAATAATGAGAATAGAAAGATATGCGTATGAGAATTGTACTGCAAAGTATGCTCTTGAACTTGATGAGGAACTTGTACAGGGATATAATGATGCACTTCGTGATCTTTATAATCTCCCTGAAGATTTTGTTGAACTCACTCTTCAAGATATAGTTGCAATTTACAAAAATGAACCTTGTCGTTCTGATGAGGTTATTGTTTCTAAAAACTATGGAGACCAGTATGCACTATGTGATATAGTTAGAGATTGGCTTAATGATGGTGTTTGGGACAATTATATTGAAACAGTTGACGGTGATACCTATGACTGGGACGATGAACTCATTGAAGATTGAGATTAAGATTTCTATTTAGTTGCGCGCCCGCAGTAGTACGGGTGCGTACTTTTTTATTCTTGACAAAAATGGGGAATTATGATATAATATTTATAGAATAAAAAAGAAAGGAAATCATTATGGAACTCGCTACTCTTACAGAATTAAATAGTAAATATCATTTCACAGAAGCAGATACAGAACTCATTGATGACCGATATACTGGTTACAACTGTATGGGATTTGCCTTTGGTTCTTATGACTGGGATACGATAGATAGTTGTGGATATTATGGTTGTTATGATGATGATGACGATGAGTATTGGGTAGATAATGAACCTGATGATAATACTCTTCTTTGTGCAGTAGATGATGTTCTTACTTATTCTGACTATTCATATGAGGACGGTTACAGATATCCTCACATCAGATTTCTTAACCTCTATACAGAGGAATCGGAAGAAGAAGAATTTGTTAAAATGCTTGAAAAAGACGAATATCTCGTTGCAATGAGATTAGACGAAGACGATTTCCACTTTGCAAGACGAATGGAAGACGGCTCTTGGTGGCACAAGCCAGGCAGTTGGGAAATTCGTAAAATGTATAACAATGACCTTTATAATGAAGAAAATTGGTGTGACAGATATTATGGCAATATCGCAATGTTTGCGGTACGGCCGCACCAAGTAGAAGACGAGGTGGCATAATGGCAATAATAATAATTTTATTGATAATTTTAATCGCAATAGAATGGGAGAAGGTGTAAAATGGGCTGGATAAATATAGTAATTTTATGGGTATTTAGTGCGGCTTTTTGCACTGCACTCGTTTTTGAAGAGCAGATAAAGGCGTGGGAACGTAAATGGTTAGATTTCTTTGCAGAGTGCAAAGAAAAGGGTATACCGAAGTCCCGCATTATTAAAGGTTTTATTCTTGCAATTTTTGGGAGGATATAATTATGGACGTTAGAATAACTGAACATTTAAGAGTAACAAGAACTTTATCTTGGAACCTTACAGACGAATTATTAAAGATATTCCAAACATATAGTCCTGAACTGGAAGATTTAAGTTGGGACGAGATTATGAATATGAGAGGGAAAGGTCTCTTTATTACCACAACAGATGGGTATAAAGAATATTTTGATGATATCCTTACCGACTTTTATTGCGAGAATTTATTTGATGAAGATGCAGAAATTATAGATGAAAGAGAAATAATAGATTATGATGATGGCTTTTATGAGGGGGATAAATAATGAAATTTTCAGCAGAAGAATACTATACAGGTAGACGATATCTTGAATATCACGTAGATGAGGAAGATTTAGAAGACTTCATCTCTTATTGTAATCCGAATACTCCTGAAGAAATAGAACTCATTGAGTCTCTTGGTTGGGAAGGTATCTTCGCACAGTATAAAGAGCGCGGCTGGTTATCAGAAGAAGACGCAATTTTCATTAAAGACGCAGATAACGGTATAATCTATAGTCTTGGTGATCTGTTTAATGAATGGGTTGAAGACTATTGCGATCCTGTTGTTAAGTGGACTGATGAGGATATAATGGATTATACTGATTTTGAGGTAGTAGAATGACGGAATTGTTTATGGTAGGATGCGCGGCCGTCCTCGCCATCGCATTATTCATATTTGTTTATTGTATTTATTCATAAGGGGGTAGCCTATGGGATTGGTTACTCTGATTTGCGTTGTGGTCATTTTGTTCTTTACACTTGTTATAATGGCAAATATGATGCCATAAATTTTATGGTGGGCGCGCACTAAATAGGAATTTAAGTAGAGATAGATTGCAAAATCTATCTCTTGACTTTTTTTGGAACTTATGATATAATATATATAGAAAATAAAGAAAGGAAGAAATTTTTATGAAACTTGTATATTGTATTCAGACGTATGAATATGTTGAAGTTGACCTCAAAGATGAAGAAGAAATAGAAATCGCAAACGCTGCACTTGCAGATGATGAAGAATCTATTGAAATTCTTGAACATTGGGGCTTCGATTATATGATGGACCCGTGGGAAGATGAACTTATATCAATCGGCATTTATGATGAAGATAAGAACATAGACCACGTTATTTCACTTGGTTAAGAAAGGAAAATTTTTATGTCACTTGAATATCCTGTTATCTTAAACGCAATTATGACTTATCCTGACTTCATTATTCTTGAACTTGAGTCTGGTGATGAAGTTATGTATTTTGAAGTAAGTAATGAGGGAATGGGTGCGAATGTGTATCCTCTCGAACTCGTTGCTCATATGTATTATGATGAATATGAGGATAAGTCAGAAGAAGAACTCATTGATGCAGTAGAAGACTACGACATTGGTGGTGAAACTGACGATAGTCAGATGTATATGTATTTTCGCTATATCTAAATCTTGACTTTTGTTGGGATTTATGGTATAATATATATGTAAGAAAAAAGGAAACGGTTTTTTCTTACGGTAATTTAATTATATAATGAATTCAAATTTTGGTTATTGGTTGGTTATTAACCTTTACCATTTTGAACAATCCCTGTTGTTCAATGATGCCTGCGTGGGCGTTAGGAGAAGGCGTTTCCCTTCATATCCTCTGAAATACACGCTGCTTTTGATAAAGTATCTTGCCATTCCCAAGTGTGGCTTAAGAGGGGAAGTCAGTCGGCTAGCCCTCCCCTACTTGGTCGCCCGCAAGGAGCGGAGAATAATGCCTTGCTGAGTTTGCAAGTTGTAGAGGAAACTTATGCCGTTAGTACACGTAAAGGACTTGGCTCGGAGGGTTGAATAGGAAGCCCTTCCTCCGCCTGAGAGGTCTAAGAAAGGCTCTCATCCTAAGAGATACAAATAGGCGGCCCTTGTGCGGGTACGAGAGAATGGCACAGGTGACGATACCGAGTTCGTGATTTGTGGGGACTACAAAACCCTCCGATGCCTATATCGAAAAAGTAGGCTACCAAAGAGCGGTAGAGGAATTAGCTCTTGACTTGGAAGTGGAAAAGGAACTTCTGTGGGATAGTGTCCTAGGCACTCGTCGAACTGACCGCGACACCCACACAGTTACCATTTTACTGTATAAAATGGCGTATTTAGAGGTTTCGACGAGAAGAGAAATCTTTCGCTACGCAAGCGTAAGGAGCGGTGACTTCGAGGGGTGGAATAGAGAACCCCTCTTCATTATATAGGGGTATGATGGAATCAAGAAGACATACAGGTCTTAAAAACCTGTGAGAGAAATCTCGTGAGGGTGCAAGTCCCTTTACCCCTACCAAATGAGAGATAAGAGTAAGTCTTGATGCAGGGGAGGTACCCTCCTACCATAAGCAATTATCTCTGTTCCCTCCACCCGATACTTTGTGCGGTCGCCCTGCACTATAAGTGGACAATAGTTAAGTTCGCAACTGTTCTATAAAGTCGGGGAACTCCAGAGAGACTCTCTGCAAGGAAGGTTGGGCTTCTAATAAGAGTGGTACATTTGTATCACTCTTATTTTCTTGACAAAAATAAGATTTTATGGTATAATATATTTAGAAAATAAAAAGGAAGTGGATATAAATGGAAAAATATTTAGGTCCGCAAGAAGATAGATTTTGTGGTATAGACAAAGAGGGGAATAAAGTTTATTCCTGTAAAGAGTGTATTTATGATGGATTTGAAAATAAAGAAAAATGTCATAAAAGACAATATGAACATTGGAGGGAGACAATAAAATGAAAATAGATTTATACGATTTTTGTCCTGATAATTGTCCTAAAGCAAGAATACGCTATAATATGAACATACAAGGTCTTTTTTGTGAAAATTATAAATTATGTGAATTTATAATTGAATTAAAAACAAAGAAGAAAGGTCGTTGGATAGCTCAGAAAGAACCTCATCCAATTTTACTATGTAGTGAATGTGGTGCTGTGTGTGATTTTCCATATGATTTTTGCCCAGGCTGCGGTGCGCAGATGAAATAGGAAGGAGACTAATTATGGATAATGATGTTTATGTTTATTGCACTAAATGTGCATATTGTAATTTTGAAGAATTAAATAAAACGGGAAATACCGAGTGTGCATATAAGGATAAGTGTAATAATTGGGATCCTGAAGATAGTAAACCCTATTCAGAAAGACCTTATTATAAAGAGATAAAACCTCTTCCTTGGTTATATATGGATTTGGAAGAATTGATTGATTATGATTGGGGTGAAGATGATGAGACTAATTGATGCCAACGAACTCATAAACGACATAGCAAATCATCACTATTTATTGAAGGATAGTATCGGTTCAAAAGATTATGGTATGTTTACCGACGGCCTTATTCAATTAATAAATGAACAACCAGATTATGTTCTTGAAAAGCGAGAAAAACAAGAATATAAACACCACGATTCACATGATGCGTATTGGCGCAACTTAGGAGTAAAAGATAATGAATCACAAAGCAATAAGAGTTGATAATCTTATGTATAACGGTTGTGAAGCACATTGGAAATGCACTGTTTGTGGTTTGTGTGTTCCCTTTCACTGTTATTCTAAATCACAATTTGAAAGTCAAGAGTGTTTAGGTAAAGAATTATACTCGCATTTAACTGGTCGACTTGAAGAGGAGGAAGAGAATGAGTAATGATAAAGATTTTGCACTTTATTTCTTTCTTGGTGCAATTTTAGGTACACTATGTTTTATTGCTTTTCGGATTGGTTTATTATTTTAATCCCTACCACGGCGCGGCCGCAACTAAATAGAAAATCCTATACCACAACTTGACTTTTTTGCCGAGTTGTGGTATAATATTTATAGAAAGAAAAAAGAAAGGAAGATTCTTATGAAAGCGTGTGAATATCAGGAACGACTTATCAAAGATGTTAATGGATTTTGGGTTGTAGAAGCAAGAACCCTTCCTGTTTTACCGTGGAATTCTTATAATGACGGTTGGGCCGCAATCTACATCTCATCTATTAAAGAATACGCAATTCAGAGAATGAGTCCTGAGTTTAGGAAGGAGTATGAATAATGAAAGATATAAATACAATTTCTCTTGATAAGAGAGCCTATGAAGATGACAAAGACTTTTGGGGGCAATGTTGCTCTTATTATGAAAGTCCTTACAAAAGCAGGGTATACTGCTTCCATTCGTTACGAAGACTGCGATATTTATGTAATAGAATTCGACTATACAAACGAGGATTGGGCGAATTTTATTCCGTGGGTTAATGCGGAAGAATATGAAAAGGCAATGGACGCACTTTATGCGGCGGAAGCAGAGAAATAAATTCGTATGGTGGCACGCACCTCATTAGAAAACTAATTTCTTTGACAGGGCCGCACCTCATATCAAACTAATTCAAAAGCCACTATAGAATCCTAGTAGGAATCCTATTAGGATTCTTATTTTTCTTATTTTCAAATTTTTAATTTAATTATACGCATTAAAATTTTAGAGTTTTATTCTACTCTTATCACATTTAATCGAATTCAAGGAGAGTTCTCTTTTTATATAAGTAGAAATCTAAATAGGAATCTTAATAAGAATCTAAATAGGATTCTAAATAAGATTCCTATTTATATTCCTATTTATATTCCTATTAAGAATCTTATTCTTATACTCTTACTCCTCCCTATCTTTACCTTTATTACCGTTGGTGATGCGCGAAGCGCGAGGCTTTCATTAGTGCGTAAGCACAATGAAAGGCATCTACTGCCTCCACCCAGCCGCAACTACTTCCAACTAAATAGAATATAAGTAGAATATAAATAGAATTCTACTTAGAATACTACTTATATACGCTTTTCCCTTACACCCTTCTGCCCGCAACCGAGAGCGAAGGAAAGTAAGGGCCTAGTACCGAACAAGATACCTACTTAGATTCTATAAAGTCCAAGCGGATTTTTGTAGGTGAACGAACCTGGAAACGAAAAACGGGGCTTGGATTTTATGTGACTGTGCATCCTCGCACTTTTGTCAAATTTGAAAAATTACCCAAAATCTTGTATGAAAAACTTGACTTTTCTACAATTTTCTGCTATAATAAATATAGAAATAAAAATAAGAAACTTATTAAGAGAGGTATTGATATGACAAGAAAAGAGCAAGCTGAGTTTTCAAGGAAGATTGTGGAGAAGATTGCGGCGGCATTGAAAGATACGTTTGAGGACGATATTTTCTTCACCAACGATTTCCAAACTCTTACTTTTGATTGTGGGGAAATTGAGGGGGAGACTAGGTACGGAAGTGTGAAGTTTACGCTTCATAAGGCTGGTTGGGACTTGGACGACGCAATTGAGGAATTTGAAGAGAGGCTGGAAAAGGAAGAAAAAGAGAAGGCATAAGCCTTCTTTTTTTTATGGGATTTGTGGCGTTTTGTTTATAAATAAAAAAGTTTTGTGGATAAATAAAATGACGAGCCGTGGGAGTTTTGTTTATAAATAAAATAAAGTGGCGAGAGTTTTGTTTATAAACAAAACTGGACAAAAGGGAGAAATTGTGGTATAATATATATAGAAATAAAAAAGAAAAGAACTTTTTGAAGGAGTGGGCAATATGAGAGATAAGGCAAGAATTCCGTATGTGCTGGAAGTGGTGCAGGAAATTTGGGAAAAGTATCCTGATATGCGGCTGGGGCAGTTGTTATTGAATACGACACGTGATCCTATTCTTTATTATATGGAAGATGAAGACCTCATTAAGAAACTCCGAGATTATTACGGGGAATGAGGGTTTAGTTGCGGGCGCAACCAAGTAAGAATTCAAAGGTTCAATTCTTGACTTTTTATGGAACCTATGGTATAATATAAATATAGAAAAGAATTGAGTTTGTACTTTTAATGGAGCGGCGCAGCCGCGACTGATAAAGTAGAATTCTATTTATAGAGGGGGTAGCTCTCCTATTTAGTTGCGGGCCTACCGTAGCTCTCTTTTGGGGGCAGACTTCCAATGCGGCGGGACCGACAGAAATTGCGGGACTACTCCACTCTATTCGAATTCTTATCCCAAATTCCCAAAAATGCGTGAAAATCCCACCATTTTCCTTAAAAATCACATAAAAAACTCACGATTTAGAACTTTTTTAAAAAAATCTTGACTTTTTCGGAAAATGGTGTATAATATATATAGAAAAAGAAAAAAAGAGTCAATAAGTGGGGGACTTATTAGACTAAAAGAGAAAAAAATATTCAAAATCTTGACTTTTTACGGAATTTATGATATAATATAAATATAGAAAAGAAAAGAAAAGACATTTTTCAAATGGCAGTATCGACTAATTAGGCTAGGTCACGAGTCTTTCACATTCGTAATGCTGGGTTCGAATCCCGCTACTGTCACCAAGGATAGATTCCTATCCTCATAGTAAACCTTCCTTTCCTAAGGGCGGCGCAATTCTTATAGAAACCACGACTTCGGGTCTGGTGCCGCCCAACACCGTGTACAAATATGAACTCCTAGCGAGGGATTATTTTACAGATAAATAAATCTTAAAATTTGGGACCCAACCGACTAAATGGGAGAAAGAGGTAAAATTATGGCAGACAAGATGAAGAAAGATGAACTCGACACACTCGTACGTGACACAGTCATCAACACACTTGGAATTGCTTCCAACGGCACTCAGATTGGTGTTAGCGAATATGCTATCCCTGTTGAGACTCCCGAAGGCGTTTTCTATGCAAAGGTTAAAGTAACTGCTGCTCAGAGAACTGCTACAAAGGCTACAGCTGCGTTCGACCTTGATGTTGCAGTTGAGAAGTTCAACGCACTTATGGACAAGAGAGCTGCTAATGCTGCTGAGCGTGAAGCAAAGAAAGCTGAGAAGGCTGCAAAGGCAGAGAAGGTAGAAGGCTAATAGCCATACAAATGGAACAAAGAAAAGAGGGACCTTCGGGTTCCTCTTTTTCTTATTTACTCGGCGGAATCTATTGACAAAATTACGAAAGTGTGGTATAATAAAAGGGGAAAATATAAAATATAAAATATTCTTATACCATAAATTTTTTCTTTTGTCAATACATCGCCCTGCTCCCATTGTCCCATAAAAAGGGCGGTAGCTCCTATGGAGATGCGCACCAGCTGCTCCTAGCTCCCATCACAGCTCATTGTAGCTGCTCCAAGGCGCGAACACGGTAGGAAGAAGAAGGCGGAGTGCGAGAACGCAGTTTGAAAATTTGACTTTAGTGGAGTAAAGTGTTGGGTAGCACAACACTTTCGTATTTTACTGTATTAAAGTGTTGGGCATAAAAAAAGAGTGAATTATTATTCACTCTAATCACAATCAAATTCATAAATGGAATTTTCTTTTGGTAAAGTTACTTCCTCTACCCAATAGGTACGACCAAAACTGATTTCTCTTGTCTTTTCCTTAACGAGTTTTTTATTTCTTCCCATATAAATGGCATCAGCATAATCGTTCAGAATATAACCTACATATAATTTCATATTCTCACAATCCTTTATAAAAATTTGGCGGAAACCTATTTTGTTGGTAATGGAGTAATAGGAAACTTCGTTTTATCTTGTCATTATATCCGTCTTTTAGACAAGGAATTTTCGTAATAAGAAAGGTCTTGTGATGGTCTATATTTTTTCATAGCACAAGGAATTTTACAACATAATTGACTAATTGCCTTCGACCAAAGGACTTATTGCAATTACGAATTTACAACCTTTCAAAGAGTTTGTAATAAGAGGGTGCTAAACTTTTTTTATTGTTTATTTTAGCACTCTTACTCGTCAGTAAGATTTAATCAAGACCTACCTCGTGCCCTTTTAGTGCGCTCACCTAAAAGAGGTTGAGGACTACTCAATTCTCTTTCCTCTTTATTACATTTATATTATAACACAAATTGTGTTATCTGTCAAGTGTTTTTAATAAATTATTTTTCCTATTTTTACATTATAGGGTAAATTCTTTTCACACCATTTTCTTAAATAGGTTTCCTTATTTTCAGGATTTTTCTTGCAAACTTTATGGTATTCTTTGGAGAGTTCCTTTGACAATTCAATATAGTTAGAATAGTATTCAAAACCTTTTATAGTTTTCTTTGTACCTGTGACATAAAAAGTAACTGTTTTTGTCATATCGAAAACTCCTTTCGTTTGATTACAGTTAGATTATATCATATAATGAATTGTTTGTCAAGTATTATTTTGAAATTTATTAAAAAATTTTTTAAAGTGTTGAGAATGAAAGTGTTGAGAACAACACTTTAAAGGGTGGTTTCCTATTTAGATGCGCCCGCACCAACACTTTGAGATATAAAAAAAAAGGCGGTTAGACCGCCTTTGTAAGTTCTTTTAATATTGCTAATATATCTTCATTAGCATTTACAGTTTCACCTAAATTCCACCCATTACGGACTTTTTCATTATCATCAAACAAAATCTGCTCACCGCCAAGTTTACGGGTACAGTTTGCTTTTGTTGTGCCGTACTTTACAAGGTGAATTTCGTCATAAGGGAAATCATATTTCTCAAGCCAATTCAACTTTGCCATTCTTGTTCTGTCGCAATATTCTTTTGAGCCGTTCTTTGAGAGCCAAGTTGTAACTACAACCTTATAACCAAGAGCCTTGAGAGTAAGCAAAACTTTTTTCAATTCCGTCATATCATACATAGGTTCGGCTATTTCATAAGGTCTTGTTCTTTCATTGATAAGGTCATCAAGCCAATTTTCTACACCATAAAGGTCGGCAATTGTTCCATCCATATCAAATACAAGTGTTCTATTCATAATATTAATTTCCTTTCGTTTTTCTTTTGATTACAGTTAAATTATATCATAAAAATATAATTTTGTCAATAAAAAAATTGAAAAAAGTTAAAAAAATTTTTTCTGCCCAACACTTTGAAAGTAGAAAGTGTTGTCCAACACTTTCATTTCTATTTAGTCTGCGCGCCTGCTCAACACTTTAATTCAGTAAAGGAAAGGTAGGGAGTAAAAACTCCCTACCATTTTATCTTAACTGAATTATTCCCTTTTTCTTATAAAAAGTCATTTTATTGTATGTTGTTTCAAAAACTATCTGTCCGTCTTGTTTAATACCGAGATAATTTTCTGTCACTCTTTCAAGTGAACGGGGTACGGGTATTGTTTCGGTCATTCCATTGTCCGAAAGTCCACAAGCAAACAAAATTTCTGCCTCAATTTCACTATCTGCAAGGGCGGTATGTTTTTCGTCAAAATCAATGCTATTGATAATGTAACGATAAAATGTTTCTGCCGTTGTGGAATAGTTACCGCTTTCGGTGAAAAGTTCGTACTTTTCACAAAACTTTTTGTAGTTATTATTAGCAAGATATTCTATTGCAAAAGACCTAATATCAAAAATCTTTACATTGTCAAAGGGGTTTATGCACTTAAACCATTCGCAATTAAAATTGAATACTCTTTCGTCAAAAGGTGAATTGAAAGCATAAGCGTTTTCAATTTCATAGGTTTCAAAATCCCTTGCCGTTTCCCTTGTAATGTAGCCAAACTTTTTCATTATAGTCTTGCGACCTTTAAGGGCTTTTACATAAATCTGTCTTTTGTCTGCATAGTAAGCAGTTTCAAAAAGTGGGAGATTATGCCATACTTGCTCAACGACAAAATCTTTTTTGAGGAGGATTTCCTCTGTTTCGGTGTTGACTATAACATAGCCGATATTGTAACAAAACGGTTTGTCAAGTCCTGTTGTTTCGGTGTCAAAAACACAAATATTCATATTGTAAAATACCTTTCCGTTTTATAGAGTTTTCTCTCTTGATTACATTTATAAGTATATCATATAATGAGTAAATTGTCAAGAAAAATAGGGGTAGCAAATTGCACAAAGTTAAGGGTGAGAAATTGTGCAAATTGACGAAAGGTTGCACAACACTTTGAGAGTAGAATTTTAGTGAATGAAAGTGTTGGGGGACAATACTTTAAGAGTAGACAACACTTTAAAGGAAGAAAAAAAAAGAGTGAACATTTGTTCACCCTATTTTTCCATAAAATAAAAGTAAAAAGTATATATTCAAAATTACCATTGACAAGTGTATCAATAATAAATTTATTCTTTTTCTTTCTGCAAGGTCTAAAACTATTTCAATAAGATTAATGAAAAGTCCAAACCACGATGCTGACAAACCTATTGTAATTATAAGTATAACATTGAGAATTGTAGATAAGCAACCAATATCACTCCATTCAAATTTATAAGGGGTAGTGATATTAAAAAACTTTCTCATATTTGAAACCTTCTTTCTCTTGATTACAATAAAATTATACCATATAAAAACTTATTTGTCAATAGTTTTTTTATAAAAACAGTAATGTTCCATAAAAGTATATTGATATTCAAAACCAAACTTTTCAAATAAATGGCACATTGTTGGATTAGTATTCCAAGGTGTTGCACCTAAATTTTCAATACCTAATGAACACACATATTTTAATAATGCAGAGGCAATACCTTTTCCATTATTTTTTTTATTATAAATGCAAACTCTACAAACACCCATATAATCAAATTCTGGCTTATCTTGTAATGCAACGCTACCAAGAATTTTTCCATTATCTATCGCAATAATGAGATTATTAGATAATATATCATTTTTTGCGTGTAAAGGTGTATTATAAGATATTTTCTTATTATATAATGACCGAGAGATTTTCTTATAATCTTTTTTTGTTGCGTATCTAATTTCCATAGTTAAACCTCTTTTCCTTATTCTTATTATATCATTTTAAGAATAAAAAGTCAATACCTTTTTAACAAAATTTGCCCAACACTTTCAATTTTTAAAGTGTTGCACTCAACACTTTCCTATTCCAAAGTGTTGACCTCGCAGAGAAAACGGGTGAACTTTCGTTCACCCTTAATCTTACTTTTTGTTCTTGGCTTCTTTGAGTTTTGCCCTTTCCTCTTTTGCTTTCTTATCTGCCTCTGCTTTGGCAGCCTGAAAGTCCTTGTCCTCAAGATAAGCCTCGTGGCTTTCCTCAAAGTTGAACGCCTTGACCTTTTCAGTATCCCAGAACTGCGGAGTTGTGAGGGTAGCAACTACATAGAGAGTTTCGCCCTCAACCTGAACGGGATAAGCATACTTATAGTCCCTACTTGTTGCATCTGCACCGACAAGCACTCTGTTGTCCTCGGAGAAAATCTCGGGGTACTGCTCAACGAGGAGTTCCTTTGCCTTAACTTTCATTTCGTTCTTGTTCATTTTAGCCATAGTGTAAACCTTTCTCGTTTTTTAGAGTTTCGTTCTCTTATTACATTTATATTATAGCACACTTTGTGCCGTTTGTCAAGAGATTTTTTTTAACTTTTTCAAAAAACTTTTGCTTTCTGTTGCGGTTAAGTTTTTCTCTTGATTACATTTGTAATTATAGCAGAAAAGTTTTAATTTGTCAATAGAAAAATTAAAATTTATTTTGTTAAGTTTTTAACAATCTTTTGCCCAACACTTTGACAATTTAATACTTTAATGCGTGAAAGTGTTGAAGTGGACAACACTTTGAAAGAGACAACACTTTGAAAATAGAATAAAAAAGTGAACCGAAGTTCACTTTACATTTTTTCTGAAAAGAGTTCAATATAAACTCCTTCTGTCATATCTTCATTAATTCGCCAAGCAAGAACTTTACTATTTTCATATTTGAAAAAAGTGGTAAGAGTAAGTTCTTCTCCATCATAATAAACTTTATAATCAATACAAAAATGAGGACAAAGTTCTAAAAGTAACTCTCTAACTGTTACATCATTATTAGTATTAATATTAATTGGTTTCATATAAAAATTCCTTTCTTATTTTTCTATACTTATTATATCACATTTTATATTGTTTGTCAAGAGTGAATCCCAAGCCTCGAACAATAGTTCATCAAGATTTTCATCAAACTTTCTTGCTTTTTCAAAATTATCTTGTAGCCAAAATCCCGCATAATCTGTTGCAATTCTTTCATTCCATAGGTCAAAATATTCTATGCCCATTTCCTCATTTCTTTCAGCGGTGTCATCTACCATTTCACTTTCAGTTTCCAAATGTCCGATTTCGTGAAGCAAAGACAATGTAAATGTTGAAATTTGCATAGCACAAGGGAAACGACTTGCAAAATTTTCGTGGAATATTCTTGAGGATTTATCACCCATCAATAGCGGATAAACAATTTTTTGTAAATCCATATTTGCATAAAATTCTGAACCGAGTTCAGCGGAATAGTCAGCAGAAAACTGTTTGACAAAATCATTTATCATATTATCTACTTTTTCAAGATAAAACTCAAGTGTTTTTTTCTCTTTCATTTTCATAAAGAGGTTACCTTCTTTCTTTTTATTTCAATATTATTATACCATAAAAGAATAAAAAAGTCAAGAAAAATTTTAAAAAATCCTCAACACTTTGAAAGTGTTGTCCAACACTTTAAACTCTTATTTCAAAGTGTTGACCGACAGAAAAAAAAAGAGTGAATTTTCATTCACTCTATTTTTTTTTATTCATATTTCCAATTCTCACTTAAATGCTTTTGATACATTCTTTTAAATTCAAGGTCAACCTCGTCTGTTACCCGTCTATCGTGAGAAAGAAAATACTGATTAATAACACCATTTCTAATTTCACAAGTGATATAACATTTTTCGGGATTATTTTTTCTTCTTACAAAAACAATATAAGAACGATTTGGATTTCCTGTTTCCATACAACAATAGGCGTAACTTGCGACACAATGGTGCATATTTCTACCCTCATCTTTTATATCTTGTGGAGTTGTGGGAATAACGATTTTAAAATCGCCATATTCAAATTCCATTTCGTTTTTATGAATTGCGATAGCATCTGCAAATCTTTTAGCATCTATTTCTTCTTTTTGACGCATATATTCTTTATTCACTTTTCCGTAGTGAGAAAGAATATTGTCTTTTAATGTAACTTTTTCATCAAGATATTCACATATATCGCAGTATTCCTTAAAAACATCGGAATTTAATAAACTGTTACTTGGATACCACCCATTACGATAAACTTGATAATAGTCATTAAAAATGAAATTTATTAAATAACAATTCATTTGACGAGGGGTTGCCCATTTTGAAATATTGATAATGCGAGATTTGATACTCTCATCTT
>Ga0310696_10005667_pt1 | contig 15003 bp, 12 predicted proteins | sample AusTroGonzalo_MG_4_FD_203885 | JGI IMG/M metagenome (GOLD analysis project Ga0310696, IMG submission 203885) | Bovine rumen microbial communities from tropical cattle in Woodstock, Queensland, Australia - Gonzalo_02 (v2) (version 2) | ecosystem: Host-associated > Mammals > Digestive system >...
TTTCAATACTTTGCAGGTATTGGATTGTGGCTTGGTTGTTTTGGCAGACGTGTATTTTTGTTTCATCGTCCCACCAACTTTCGGGTTGGTTTACACACACATACACATCGAAATTCTGGAAAGACTGTTTTTGCAGGCATTCCACAAGCCGCGACAGGTTTTCCAGCTCGTCCATCAGAGGGATGGCAATGGATATGTGAGGGGAGTATGACATAAAATAAAAACAAAAAATCCGCCCCGATATTGTGCACGGGGCGGATTTTTTATTATCGTTATTAGATGTTAGTCTTTGATATTAGGCTGTTCGAGGCCGTAACCTTTCTTCTTATCCACAGCTTTGAGGTAGATGGAGATAAGCAGTGCGGCTATGCCAAGAGCGGCCAGCATCACGAGAGCCCAAGTGTAGTCGAGTTCGTGGGCTGCGGTGCCTTCGGCGTTGGTGTTGGTAAGCACCAGACCGATAAGAGCGGGGAACAAGCCGAGGCCGATGTTCTGAATCCAGAAGATAGCAGCGTAAGCCGAACCGATAATCTTTTCGTCAACCAGCTTGGGAACGCTGGGCCAAAGTGCTGCGGGTACCAACGAGAACGAAGCACCGAGAACGAGGATGGTTACATAAGCAACCACTGTTCCTCCAACGGCACTGCCTTTGAACATCGGAAGGATGAAGGCGAAGGTGAGGTGGCATATCACAAGCAGTATGGAACCGAGCATAAGCATTGTGGCGGCTTTACCTTTGTGGTCCACATAGTTGCCAAGTATAGGAGTGATGGCCACAGCCAGCAGCGGGAACACGGCGAAAATGGTTTCGGCGGTGCCACGCATGTAACCCATGTAGCAGTAAACCACAAGAGCTATCACTGCAAGTCCCATCAAACCGTATTTTGCACCTTTGTTCTTGGAGAAATTGCTTGCAAACGAGCAGATGGCAACAACAAGCATTATTATGTATTGAACAATGGTTACGGAAATCGGGAATGCATCGGTGCTGCCGCCCCAATATGTTGCGGTGTCGGCCGGCGAAAGGGTGAGGTTGCACTGAAGCATGTTAACGGCATATTTCTGGAAGGGGAATATTGCGCTGTAGTAAAGCACGCAGAGCAGAGCCACCAACCAGAATCCGAGACTTGTGAATATTTTTTTGAGGTCGCTGATTTTGAAAGGATCGTCCTTTTCTTCGGCTTCGCCAGTCTGTTTGTCGAGTTTTCTGTCCATAAAGAAATAAACGATGAACAGCATAAGGGCGATGCACAGCAGAACTACGCCAAATTTAACGGCATTGTCAACATGAACTTCGCCACCGAGTTTTGCGAAATAGGGTGAGAATATCATACAGGTGGCAACGCCCAGACGTGCCAGGGCCATTTCGGAACCCATAGCCAGAGCGGTTTCGCGGCCTTTGAACCATTTCACAATACCGCGGCTAACGGTGATACCTGCCATTTCCACGCCACAGCCGAAGAGCATAAAGCCGAGGGCTGCAAGTTTGGCCGAAGCCGGCATGCCTTTTACAAAAGGAAGAATAGTTCCGACAACGGGAATTTCGCCGTCCCAGTTGAGATGACCGTCGAACCATGCCTGAAGACCAGTGCCGACGAAAGCATCGCTAACGGCATAGAACTTGATACATCCGCCGACAAGCATAACAACACCGGAAAGCACTGCTGTGAAACGCACTCCCATCTTATCGAGGATGATACCTGCGATGATGAGGAAGAACACATATACGTTGAGGAACACCTCGGCACCCTGCATACGTCCGAATGCCTCGCTGTCCCAACCACGGGTGTCCTGCATCAGGTCCTTGATGGGGGACAAAATGTCCATAAATACGTAACTGCAAAACATGGCCAAAGCCAGTAACAACAGAGCAATCCATCTCATGGCAGCACTGTCTCTCAATGTTTTTATTTTATCTGTCATAACGTTTTAATTTTTTATAATTAAGTTGCAAAAGTACGATATTTTTGGCAATTTAAAAAGTTTTGAAGACAAAAAAATAAAAACCTCCACCGCATTGCTTTGATTATAAGCGTTTTTCGGCACACAATAGCGGAAAGCGCAAAAGCCGTTTGGCGGACAATAGCAGAGTTCGACATGCGTTTTTGGGAGTGTTTTGAAACATTTTTTTACAGAAGCCACACTAACGTACACTTAAATAAAACGCTACAAAAATCGAAAAAAATACGTATTTTTGGAAAAGCAACCTGCAAGTTGCTACAATCGCAAGTTGATGATATTGAAACATATATACAAACAGCCATGAAAAAACACATTGCCGATTTCACCGTTGTGGACAAGAAAAACCACGGACAGCACTATTTCACCCTGCGTCTGCAGTCGTCGGAGCCCCTGCCCGAGATATTGCCCGGACAGTTTGTGGAAGTGGAGGTCCCCGACAACAAAGAGGTGTTCCTGCGCCGTCCAATCTCCATCCACGATGTGGATTACAACGACCACACCATAAGCCTGCTTGTGCAGATTGTGGGCAAAGGCACAGCCACGCTCTCCAAACTCGATACAGGACGCACGCTGAACCTCGTTTTCCCGCTGGGCAACGGTTTCTCGCTCCTCGGCGACAAGCCTCTGCTGGTGGGAGGTGGAGCAGGTCTGGCACCGCTGCTTTACACCGCCAGGAAATACAGCGAAAAAAGCATACGTCCCACCGTGCTTTTGGGCGGCCGCACGGCAGAGCTTATTCCGGTAAAGGACGAGTTCAAGGCTTTCGGCGAGGTGTTTTTCGCCACCGAGGACGGCTCGCTGGGCGAGAAAGGGCTTGTAACACAGCATCCGGCTTTCGGCCTTAGCTACGACCATATCATCACCTGCGGTCCTACGCCTATGATGAAAGCCGTGGCGCGTCATGCACTGCAAAACGGCATCAACTGCGAGGTGTCGCTGGAAAACACTATGGCCTGCGGCGTGGGAGCCTGCCTGTGTTGCGTAACCAAAACCGACCACGGCCACCGCTGCGTGTGCAAGGACGGTCCGGTGTTTAATGTCAAGGATATGACGGAATGGGCGGAGAGTTAAATAATTAGTAATGAGCAATTAGTAATTAGTAATGAATAATGTACAATGAACAATTAACAATGTACAATTTCAATAATCCAACAATCAACAATTAAATATACATCGCACCTTTTCACAGATCACAGATCACTGTTCACAAAACCAACAATTAAACAAAATGTTAGACGTAAAGATACATAATCTGTCCCTCAAGAATCCGGTGCTTACCGCTTCGGGGACTTTCGGCTATGGCGAGGAGTTCGCCGATTTCATCGACCTCAACCGCTTGGGTGGGATAATAGTGAAAGGCACCACGGGCTCGCACCGCGAGGGTAACCCCTATCCGCGTATGGCCGAAACGCCGTCGGGTATGCTCAACGCCGTGGGACTGCAAAACGGCGGCGTGGACAAGTTCTGCTCCTCCACTTACCACCGCATCGCCGACCTCGACACCAACGTAATAGTAAATGTGTCGGGCTCCAGCATTGAGGAATACTGCGAAACGGCAGCCAAAATCAACGACTTGGAAAAAATCCCCGCCATTGAGCTCAACATCTCGTGTCCCAACGTAAAGAAAGGCGGCATGGGTTTCGGCACCAACCCGCAGATGGCGGCACAGGTAGTTAGCGAGGTGCGGAAAATCTATCATAAAACGCTGATAGTGAAGCTCACGCCCAACGTAACCAGCATTGTGGACATTGCCAAAGCGGTGGAGGACGCCGGCGCCGACTCGGTGTCGCTGATAAACACTATGCTTGGCATGGCCGTGGACGTGGAACGTCGCAAACCCGTACTTTCCACCATCACCGGCGGACTTTCGGGTCCAGCAGTGAAACCCGTGGCGGTGCGTATGGTGTGGCAGGTGGCCAAAGCGGTGAAAATTCCGGTGATAGGTCTGGGCGGCATAGCCTCCGCCAACGACGCCCTCGAATTCCTGATGGCCGGCGCCACGGCGGTGCAGATAGGCACAGCCAATTTCCTCGACCCCACCATCACCATCAAGGTGATAGACGGCCTGCAGGATTATCTCAACCGCCACAATATCAAAGATATACACGATATAATTGGCATAATATGATACTCGTAGCCGACAGCGGGGCAACCAAAACCGACTGGTGCCTTATTGACGAAAAAGGGGAACACAAGGCTTTTGCCACCATCGGGCTGAATCCCACCTACTTGGTCGACGGCAGTGTGCTGAACGGCGAAATTGCCTGTCTAGCCGAAGACATGCGTTGCGCCGACAAAGTGCGGAAAGTCTTTTTCTACGGTGCCGGCTGTTCCGACGAGGAAAACCGACAAAAGATTGCCAAATCCATAGCAAGACATTTTGTAAACGCTGATACAGAGGTGTTTACCGACCTGTTCGGAGCTTGTCGCGCCTGTTGTGGCAACGCCGACGGCATTGTGGGAATTCTCGGAACTGGCTCTAACTCATGCATTTACCAAAGCGGAAATATCGTCCAAAACATACCGTCGGCGGGGTATATGCTCGGCGACGAGGGCTCGGGTACCTACATCGGCAAACAGCTGCTGAAAAAGTACCTCACCGGAAGGATGCCAAGCGACATCGAGGCGGAGTTCCGTGATTTTATCAACAACCTGAGTCGTAGCGAGATACTGGACATAGTGTATCGGCAGCCCTCGCCCAACAAGTTCTTTGCCTCGCTTACGCCTTTTGCCTTGAACAACGGCCGTAACGCCTTTATCAACACCCTTCTGGGCGACTGTATGGACGATTTCTTCGAAAACCAGATATGCCTCTACGACACCGAGTTGAAGGACTTGTATATGGTGGGCTCTGTGGCGTCGATTCTGGAAAAAGAGCTGCGGGAGTGCGCCGCCAAACACGGTTTTATGTTGCGGAAAACCTTGCAGAAACCCATCGAAGGACTTGCGGAATTCCACGCTAAAAAAGGTTGAAAACGCTTCGGAAATTGCTTTTTTTGCGTTTCGAGACGAAAAACGGGAAAAAATTATTATTTTTACAAAAGTTTGATATTTAACATTTTACAAATGATTTTTTGCAAAAAAATCAAAAAAATTTTGTCAGAACAAAAAAAGTGTGTATCTTTGCAACCTCAAAACGAGAGAAAAGTTCTTTAAAAAAGAAACACGGTTCGGTAGTTCAGTTTGGTTAGAATACATGCCTGTCACGCATGGGGTCGCGAGTTCGAGTCTCGTCCGGACCGCCAAGGCTCTCCAAAAGAGAGCTTTTTTTATGCATATATGCAACCGAAGTTATTTGAAATAGAGTATCGCAAATGCTTCATTATCAAGGGGCTGACCGGTTTTGACAGCAAGGATAATGGGTATGTAAGCATGCAGGTTCAGGCATCAACAACCTCAATCAGGGATGCGAAACAATAATTGGCGAAAATACTTACGCTCTTGCTGCTTAACCGAAGCATAGTAGGTTAGCTTAATCCTGCCCACAGTGGGCGGGACAAGACATCTCCCCTCCACCACTCCCGTCGGCAGAGGAAAAGGAGGTGCTCGTAAGGACGGGATAACATGGCGGTTTCTCCGTCCGCTATGCGAAATTTTAGGAGATAAGGCCTGAGTTGGGTGTCTTTGTCCGGCTCACGCTCGAAAACCAATCAAAGAATAAGCATGTAGAAAGCGGATTTGTTACTTGTTTGGACGGCGGTTCGACTCCGCCCAGCTCCACTTTAGAGGCCTATAGAGCCTCTTTTTTTGTAGGCTTTCATTTGGAAAGTTGGGCGTCTTTGTCCGGCAGGAATTTTTTTTTGGAAAAACCGGATTTTTTTCGTAACTTTGCACCACATTTCAAACAGTAACACAAATAAACACAAAAAAGACAGAAAAATAAAAAAATAGGATAGACAGATAATAATATTAAAGCGCATTTCGCTCTTCTTGCATAAGTGGAAAATCTGGTAAATTTCTCACAACAATCTGCAGATGGAAGGTGGAAACGCTCACGGTACCGTGAGCTTTCTTGTTTGCAGATTGGGTCTTACCAGAGCCTCCACTTGAACAAAAATAGTTCACGGCTTTTTTTTTGTATAAAACCAACATGAACACAAACAGATTTTTGAGTAAAACTATGTAAAACACTATTTTATGAAAAGAAGTTAGTTATTATTTAAAGGAAAAGAACAGTAAATTAAATTTTTTACTTAATAAAAACAATACAACGATTATATTATACAATAACTAAAAAAAAATATCCATGAAGAAAGAAATTGTAATCAACAGAATGTTCACAGGTAAGTACCTGAAGGACAACCTTGGTCATGAGGCCATCAACCTTTTCAAAACTGATGATGGACGTCATTTCATTTATCTCAACGATGTCGGAACTTTTGGCAAAGAGCATGTGGAAAAGGACGGCACATTAAAAATAGACAAAGTGTTGCTTGTAAAACCTATAGGCAATAACGCCGTTGAAGTTGTGGCATTGGCCAGCGGTCTTACAATGTGCTACGACCCCACACTTTCTTATCACGAGAACGTTGAACGGCAAAAAAATCTCGGGAGAAGTATTAGATATTCTGATGGACGAATCATTCTTGCTATTTATCAGGGGTCTGCACAGCAGGATATCAACGTTACATTTGAAGCCGACAAAGTGCTCACGCCCATAAAACCGATTTGCATTGAGTACTGCCCACGAGAGAACCAAAAAACAGATGTTGACCATCGCATTGACTACGGGAATGACGTCATTCCCCTTAAAGAAACCAAGATGGGCCATGACCTGAAAAACTACGTGGTTGAAGACACCGAAGACTACAAACTATTGAAAAAAATCACCGAGGATTCTTCTTTGTGGGCAGACACACTGCAAAAAGTGTCGAAAGAAACCATAACGGATGAACTACCAACCACATATATGGATATTTGTGGCGCTTCATACGATGAAAATGCTTTTTCAAATGCATTTGCACATTTTATGCGCAAATATCCACAACTGGTAAGCGATTGGTTGGAGAAAGCCTCCCCAGAACAACCATTCTACCCCAGATGCTACTTTCAAAATCCTAAATTGCCAATATTCTCCGTGTACCGCGAATGGGCTGGTAGTAGCAACGATGAAAAAGGACGTGCAGACATTCTCTTACAATGTACGGATATGCAATGGGCTTGTGCTATAGAAAATAAGCTTCTCGCCACACTCAGCGACATCAAATACGACAAGGAGGGACAAGTTGAGAGTTCGCAACTCGACAAATACCGCGAGATTATGGATTCCACATTTGGAGACGGTGCACCAGCACTGCGTTTTGTAATGTTACTTCTGCCCGATTATCATCCTCTGTTGCGTCACCTTGATAAAACACCGTATATGCGAAGTGCCGATAAAAGCGGACGGAAGTTGCCAGCAGAAGGCTATGCCACTCTTTCTGGATATATTGTGATAAAATACAGTCAAGTGCTTGCATTCCTTGAAAAATATGCAGCAAAACAGCCGTACAAGAAAGATCCTAACTTCCTGCAATTTGTCGACAGCATACGCCGTCACAGTCGTCCGACCGACGATGGTCAATACCTCGACATGATGCAGCGTTTGCGTGAGAATTTGTAATTTTAATTTGAAACAACGGAGGATACCGAAAATCCATAAAAGAGTAGGCGATAATTAAAAATTATAATAATATGGGTAAATATAGAATTAAAGCAAAAAAACAAATCACGGGAATAGGAAGTTTTTTTAACAAACCAGTGCTTATGGAACCCGGCGAAGTATTCATTTACGATGATGGTAGGTATTTTAGAGCATCAGGCGAACCATTTTGGCACGATGTGTATAAAAAAATGGAAGAACGTTTTGGTGACAAACCGAACGTTTCTCTTAATTGGAAAGATTATTTTGAATGGAGTACCGCAGATTAAACGGAGTTTTCAAAATTGTATTTAACTTCAATCACACAAAAACATAAGTTGCGGGCTTATGCCCGCAACTTTTATAGCTTAAAAGTAAATCAATTACAAAATCAAAATTGAGGAAACCGAACTATAAAGAGTAGGTGAGTATATATAATAAACGTATGGCAAACTGTAATCAGACTATTTCAATTCAAGAAAATGGACACAATTATTCTTTTTGTCTTCACGATATTGTCATTAAAGATATAAATATCTTCCTTACGAGCAGAATGGCACCTGATAGATTGCTCCACAGATTCGGGAAAGGTCCTTTTTGTAATTTTATAATTGATGACCACTTAAAGGAAAAAGGATTATACTGTTTTGTTGTGAATGGCAAAGTCAAATATATTGGCAAAGTAACACGAAATAGCAATTTTGGAAAGAGGTTTAATGGTGGCTATGGACATATCAGCCCATATAATTGCTATAAGGCGGGAAATGGCCATCCTTGCGGTAGATTAACTAATTGTCACATCAATTCTCTAATAAATAAAGCAATTCTTGCAAAAAACGTCATCAAAATTGGTTTTCTAGTAATGAATAATGATGTTTCTATTAGTGCTACAGAAAAAGCGTTAATTATGACTAATAATCCTGAATGGAATATTCAATTCAACCAATCAAAAGCTACCCTTCAAAAATAGACACCGTTATGCACACTTTATCCAAATCCTACTACACAGCCTTCTGCCAATGCCCGAAGAACCTATGGCTTGGATTTTACCGTCCTAATTCATTAATAAATTAATAATATCGACCTCTCCCTTATGGGTACGCAGTCGTGCGATGGCTGCATCCCCACAAACGGCTTGACGAAAATCTACATGGGTTTCGACAACGAACGGTTCCGATATTCCAACTACCTGTGGCTCGAAGTGCTTGCCGTTACACCAAAAAACGAATACTACAAAGTAAAATACTCTGTGGATTGAGTTGGGATTGTAAGCAAAAATAATGCAACAGCCGTTACAGTAACGTGTGTTACAAAGCATAAGACAAAGAGAAACAATATATTACATATCCTCGAGCGATAGGGCGCAAAATTCTACTTTCCATCCTCGGCGCTTGGTTACTATGGCGCTGGCTTTTTTTTGCAACAAATCAAGATTGATGCGTTTGGCTTGTCTTTTGCATTCGGCAATGACAATTATTTTGTCTGTCTCGTTTACGGCAACAAGATCTATCTCGTCGCCATTGCGATTCCAGTAGTTGCTTACGATGTTGTATATTCCCGTTTCGGCATACTGTTGGCGGAAATAGCGTTCCAAAATAAAACCAGAAAAAGTGTTGTAATCGGCAAGCACTTTGTTGCGCACATACTCAATATTACCTATCTCCACTGCACTTCGGTACTTGTGTACAAACCGGAACCAGAAGGTAAGGAAATTGTCGAACAGGTAGTACCGCACATCCCTTGTCCCTTCGGGTTGCTGCCAAGGCCGTTGCCGAGCTACAAGGTTGTATTTTTTCTCCAACTTGTCGATATAACCGCCAGGCTCGATATTTATCACACTTTTTATCTTCCCTCGGTCGGTATTGCCTTCGGCTATAGCCTGTAGTACCGAAAAATAGTTTGCGTACTCCTTGCCAAACTCTTCGCGCAACATGTCGTACCCCTCGCTAATAAAATAACTGCCGTACGAAAGCACTGCGTCTATCATGGCTTCCTTGGTATATGCACCGCTATCTATGAGCAACTCCACATACTTGGCCACACCTCCCGTTAGCATATAGAATGTGAGCAAGTCGTCGGGCGTAAAATCTGGGTTGTGGTCGGCAAGTATCTGTTTTAAGGTGGCGGTGCTGAAAGGTTTCAGTTTAATGCGGTGTGTGGCTCGTCCGTAAAGTGGCTCGTGCGCATCGTCGAATATCTTGGTCATCATCGAATATACCGAGCCACAAAGCAACAAGTTGATATGGCTTTCATCTTTGGTACTGTCCCAAGCATTCTGTATTTCGGAGAAAAGAGATTCGTTAATGTATTCAAGGTTCTGGAACTCGTCGAGGACAAGGGTAAAATTGAGTCTTTTAGAAAGATTCATCAACGCCCTGAATAGCCGTGCAAACGATGTAAATTCCCCCAAATCCTCACCCGTGGTTTCTCGAACAATGTCCACCAGCTCTTTACAAAGCAATCCTTCGCTTTTGCGTACTACAAAAAAATACACAAATGGTTTCCTTGTAAAAGAATATTTCACTAACGACGTCTTGCCAATACGTCGACGTCCCGTAACAACAGTCATTTGTGCCACCTTGGCAGACATATTTTCTATCTGATGCAGCGTTTCGGTTTCTATTTCTCGGTCGTAAAATTTCATACAAAAATGCTATTTATTTAATGCAACGGCTGTTACAGTAACACGCGTTGCAAAGTTTAAAATGCAAATATACAATAATTTCCAATACTATGCAAATTTATTTTTTTCTTTTTGCGGATTTCAGCAAAATACCAAAATAGTCCATTGTTTCAGCCTTTGGCTTCTTTCATTTTCATCAAATTCCGCTCTTTCATTATAGCATTGCTGTTGAGCGGTTTGCGTAAACGGCCATAGCGATACCTTGCCACAAACTCGTCAATCAAGGGCTGGCAAACCTCCAATACACTACTGTCACCTTTTTGCTGGTTTTGGATAAAGAGCCGCATGGAACTTGCCTGCAGCCGCTTTGTCGGAATGTGCAAACTCCCTTTTTCACCAACCTTCATCACAAAAAAACTCCCAGGTTACAATTTTTTTTCGTATATTTGCACCTTATTATTAAAGATAAAAACAGATAATTAAACACCAAAAATTCGTTATACAATGACGGTAAAAGAAATAGCAGAACTGCTTGAAGCTAAGATACTTTGCGGCACCGAAGAACAGCTTGCCGAAGATATCACCACCGCTTTTGCGTCCGACCTTATGAGCGACGTACTTACGCTGAAACAAACCCCGCTGCTGGTTACAGGACTGTGCAACATGCAGACTATCCGCACCTGCGAGATGGCCGGGCTGGAAATAATTATCTTCGTGCGCAAGAAAAAAGCCACCGAGGAGATGATAGAACTGGCCGAGGACAACGACATGGTGCTGATAGAAAGCGATTTCTCCATGTTCAAGGCTTGCGGGCTGATGTACGCCAACGACATCAAACCTCTGTTCTAAAAACACAAAACAAACCAAAAACACTACACATCATGCATTTTGAATATACAGTAATAGAAGGCGATTTCGTGAACGCCGGCATAGCATCCAGCTCGGTGAAGAAAACGCTGAAACAGCTCAACATACCGCCCGCCATCATCAAACGCGTGGTGGTGGCTCTGTACGAGGCCGAGGTCAACGCCATTGCCCACGCCTGCGGCGGAACTGTTACCGCCGACATCGACTCCGACAAGATACGCCTTGTGGTGGCCGACAAAGGTCCCGGCATCCCCGACATCGAACTCGCCATGCAGGAAGGCTACTCCACCGCCCGCCCCGAAGTGCGCGACATGGGCTTCGGCGCCGGAATGGGTCTGCCCAACATCAAAAACAACGTGGACAAACTCAACGTCCAGAGCACCGTGGGCGTAGGCACCACTGTGGAGATGGAAGTGAATTTCAATTGATTGACAGTTTTTAACCAACCCATATTATTATGAGCGAACAGACTTTCTATCATGCGCTGCAGGTCGATGAGGACCAGTGCATTGCCTGCGCACGCTGCATGAAAAGCTGTCCCACCGAGGCCATACGCGTCGTCGACGGACACGCCACCATTTCGGAACACCGCTGCGTGGACTGCGGCAACTGTTTCAAAGTGTGTCCCGTAAAGGCCATATATATAAAACACGATGACTTCGACCGCATTTTCGACTACAAATGCCGTGTGGCCCTCGTGCCCGCCGTTTTCCTCGGACAGTTTGCCGAGGACATCCCCGCCTCACGTGTGTACTCCGTGCTTAAGGAGATCGGCTTCACTCATGTTTTTGAGGTGGAGTCGGCGGTGCAGATCTTCGCCCAGGCCAAAAACCAGTACGCCCTCGAAGGTCTTGGCGAAAAGCCTCTGATTTCTTCGTTCTGTCCGGCCATAGTGCGTCTGATACAGGTGCGTTTCCCCTCGCTGGTGGACAATATCATTCCGGTGAAAGCCCCCGTTGACATTGTGGCTAAATACGCATACAAAACCCTTGTGGAACATGGCGTTCCACGCAAGGACATAGGTCTGTTCTACATCTCGCCCTGCGCCGCCAAGGTGGCCGCTGTGAAAAGCCCTGTGGGCGAGGAAAAATCCATGGTGGACGGCATCATCAACATGGACGAGCTGTACAACCGTGTGCAGAAAAAAATGAAAGAGTTGGGCAAGAACTACACCGTCCCCGGCTTTTCGATGGCACGACTGTCGTCGGATGCCGTGCTCTCCACCCTCACCAACGGCGAACGACGTCTGTGCATCGCCAAACGCTCGCTGGCCATCGACGAGATTCACAACGTTACCGAATTTCTGGAAAAAGTTGAAAACGAGGAAATTGAGGATATCGAATTCCTCGAACTGCGTGCCTGCGACCAAAGCTGCGCAGGAGGTGTGCTTCTATGCCAAAACCGTTTCCTGATAAGCGAATGCATGTACGCGCGTGCCCGCAAGATTGCCGAGCGTGAGCGCAACGGCGAAATCACCAACGACTCCAAGCTCGATGCCGAACGCGATTTTCTGCTATCCGACGTGCGTGTGTCGGCGGTGAAACCACGTTCCATGCTCGCCCTCGACGAGGATGTGTCGAAGGCTTTGGAAAAGATGGAGAAGATACAGAAAATCAAAGCCAAGCTGCCGCAAATCGACTGCGGAGTGTGCGGAAGCCCCTCGTGCAATGCGCTGGCCGAGGACATAGTGTGCCGCGACGCCTCCCTCGACCGCTGTGTGTTTATGAACAACGCACAAAGTCCCGATATGAAAGACATCTGGGGCGAGGATAAATTTTCAGAATAATAACAAAACAATCAGCAAGTTTTACCCTTTTTCGGGTACAAAAATATGTTCAAAAACTAATATCATAGCACAATGAAGAAACTCACATCTGCATTCTTTTTCTTATCGTTGATAGTAAGTCTTACGGCAATGTCGCAACCCGGCGGCGGATTTCCGGGCGGCCGTCCCCCCGGCGGCGGATTCCCCGGTGGCAGGCCCGAAGGCGGTTTCCCGCGCGGCGAGCGTTTCGACCGCAACATGCGCGATGCTCAGGAAAAAGGACAGACCGTGAAACAGAAAAAAGTGCGCAGCGGCTCCACCTTCAAAGTGGTGGGAACCCTTATCGACAGCGCTAAAAACGAGCCTCTGGGATTCGGCAATGTGGCTGTGCTCGACAAAGAGGACAGCAGCCTTGTACGCGGTGCCGCCACCGACATTTACGGCTATTTCGAGGTTACCGAAGTGCCTGCTGGAGAGTATTTTCTGCGCGCCACATATATCGGATACACAACACGTTATATCCCTTTCAAGGTGGAGAACAACACGGCTCTCGGCAACATAAACATGAAAGAGGGCTCTATGCTTAAAGCCGTTACCGTAAAGGGACAGCGGCCGCTTTACGCCCAGGACGGCGAAAAACTCATCTACAACGTTGCCGACGACCCGTCGATACAGACCGGAACCACCAACGACGCCTTGCAGAACGCCCCCGGCGTGGAGGTGGATGTGGAAGGCAACGTAACCCTTCGCGGTGTGTCGAGTGTGGAGATTTGGATTAACGACAAACCCTCTAAACTCACCGAGGAGAACCTCAAAACATATCTCGAAACCCTGCCTGCCAACGCCCTCGACCGCATCGAGGCCATCACAAACCCGTCGGCGAAATACGCCACCGACGCTGAAGCTGTCATCAACATCATCACCTCGGCACACGTAAAGAGCAACCAGTTTGTTAGTTTCGGCGTTAACGGCAGCACCCAGCCTAACATAAGTCCTTGGATTTCATACATGTGGGCCAAGGAGAAACTCAGCATTAATCTGTTTGCCAGCGGACGCTACTCGTTCCGCAACAACGAGTCGAACGGCTGGTCTTACACCCGCGTGGACGGCAGCGAGCCCGACACCTACGACACCACCCGCCACCAGACCGACACCGCGTCGAACTGGAGCAAGAATCTCGGAGGCAACCTGTTTATGAACATCAACTACGAGATAGACTCGATGACCGATTTGGAGGTGCATGGTGGCGTGAACGGCTCGTTCAACCGCAGCGTGTCCGACAATAGCGTTTACCGCACTTTCTACGAGCTTGACACCATTTACACCAACGGCTACTCCACCTACGACAGCACCCGTAACCCCAGTTTCTTCGGCGACCTCGGTGCCGACTACACCAAAAAATTCGACCAAAACGGACATAATCTCCGACTCGGTCTCAACGGACGTTTCTCGCACAACCGTTCCACAGAGTTCTACGACCGCATGTACACCGAATATTACGGTCTCGACGACGAATTCCGTTACCGTCTTACAAACCAGCGCAATGGCGGCGGCAGTTTCTTTGCCCGATACAACCGTCCTTATAGCAAGGATGGCGAGATGAGCTACGGTTTCAACGCCGACTACACCAACACACACAATACCTACGACCGTTTCTACAGGGCCGACTCGTCGTTCAACAACCTGAAAGACTCCACCGACATACTGCGTACCTACGATTTCCATGGTGCTACAAGCAACGTCAGTGCCGATGTGAACTGGACCCACCGCTGGGGCAATTTCACACTCTCCACGGGAGTTGGTTTGGGATTGCAAAGCATAACGTGGGATTACGATACCAAGATGGATTTTGCCGACAACGGTAGCCGCAACTTCATCACCGCACGTCCTTCCGTACACCTCTCGTACCGCACCGAGAGCATGCACAACTTCAAACTCAACTACTCGATGCGTATGCGTCAGCCCGACGAAAGTCAGCTCACCAAGTTCCGTATCTACGGCGATGAAAGCTACCGCACTGGTAACCCTGACGGACTGAAACCCTCCTTCACACATTCCGCCGAAGCGGGTTGGACCAAATATTTCACCTCGTTCGGCAATGTGGGTATCGAAGGCTACGGACGTCTGGCCACCAACGAAATCAGCTCCCTTACCGACGCCACCAAC
>Ga0310696_10005669_pt1 | contig 15000 bp, 11 predicted proteins | sample AusTroGonzalo_MG_4_FD_203885 | JGI IMG/M metagenome (GOLD analysis project Ga0310696, IMG submission 203885) | Bovine rumen microbial communities from tropical cattle in Woodstock, Queensland, Australia - Gonzalo_02 (v2) (version 2) | ecosystem: Host-associated > Mammals > Digestive system >...
CGTCTGGTTGTCTGACGTATTTGAGTGGCCGGCATGGAGGATCTGCATGTTCGATGCTCTAACATACCCATCAAGAAGGAGTTCCGCCTGCATGAGAACGTAAATCTCGTCACCGGCTGTGCTGGAAGAGTCGTATGTAAGACCCGCTGTAAAAGACAACTGAGGGGTCTTAAGGACCATTTCGGAAGAAAGCGTCCTCGTGCATATCGTGGTTTCAGAATAAGACGGGTCGGTTGAGGATGATTTCGTAATCATCATGCTCTTGGTTGCCGTCTTGTTTGAACTCGGATCCGTGTAGGTGGAGCCTGATATTGACGAAAGCGTCCCGCCGTGGATCTTCATCTTCTCATCACCGGAACTATTAAACAACTGCAACACGTTCCCAATCATCTGGAGGAATCCGGACCCAGAATTATCGGTCGTAATTTCCTTCGCTTTGAGACTCTTCGTGTTCAGCTGCTCAATAAATGCAGACTGAGAAATAAGGTTGGTGATGAAGGCCGTGTTCGCGGACAAGTCGCCGACGTCAAGATATTGCGCCTTGATTCTGTTGGCGAGCACCAGGGCCGTGTAAATAGGCTTCATTGAGTTCATTACGTCCCAATACTGCGTGCTGGAAGATGCTGGCTTGTTGGAACTTGATGCCGTATGAGTCTGTTTACAAATCCATGCTCCAGGAGGATTGGTCTGGTCGAAGATGTTAATCTCATCCTCTACAACAACGTCAACAAATCCCATGTTATTGCTGTCGCGCACATAGGGATTGTTATCGTTCCTGTACTCAACGCCGCTCGTCCATTTGGAGAAGCGATATGTGAGTCCCGTATCTGCAAATACACTAATAATGTGAGGCGTTGTGTCCACCGGTGATGTTCCGGAGGAATACGTTGTCCTGGTGAAATGCCAGAGATACCGAAGTGTGGAAGTTACGGCCTGCGGTGTAGTGGTCCATCCGCTCGTGGAGGTCGTGACTCCGCTGCTGGACGCGGATGCAAGGTAATACTCGGTAACGGACGTAATACCTCGTCCAGGATTGCCCGGATTACCGTCTGTCCCGAAGTGCCCTATAATAACCGGATCCGTGTATCCTTCCGTGTTGTCTGAATAAACGATTTTCTCATAGTTCCACAGGTAGGGCTTACTCGAAGTGATTGTCTGGATTGCAGTGGTCCACCCAGACGTATTCCTGGTAACACCGCTGCTCGATGCCGAGGCGAGGTAGTATTCGGTAATCGAGGATATGCCCTTGCCGTCCTTACCAAAGTGCCCGATGATGGCCGGAGTGGTATTCGTGAAACTGCCGTCGGTGTAAACCACCTTTTCATAGTTCCACAGGTACGGTTTTGCTGCCGTTATCGCCTGCGGTGTAGTGGTCCATCCGCTCGTGGAGGTCGTGACTCCGCTGCTGGACGCGGATGCAAGGTAATACTCGGTAACGGACGAGACTCCCTTACCGTCTTCACCCTTCCTTGCGCGGGTGACAACCTTACTACCTTGTGCCTTAGCCGTGGCCATTCCTTATTCCTCCACTTCTTCGACCGGATCCGTTACGGCGTGGGCAATCTGCTTGGCCTTCACACGCCAGTCTTTGAAGTCCTTCAACTCCGTCTTGTGCTCCGGCGTGTCTTCGCCGTTGGCTAGGATGGCCTCCACCTTGTCCTGAGAATACTTGTCGCGGACGATGGCAGACACCACCTTGCCGTAGTCGATGGAACCTACGACGTCCACGTTCTCGCACACCAGCTGCTCGACGGTATCGCCGTCGATGACCTTGGTGATGTGCTCATAGTCGAAGTAGATGCGGGTGACGGCCCCCTCCTTTACCACAACGACGCCAGCGGGGACTTCCCCGTTGTAATCAGCATAAACTTTCATAAGTCTATAAATTTGTAAGTGAATTTTCCTCTTCCGAGATCGACGCGGGTGATGCCCACGTTTTCGACCGGGAACACCTCTTTGCCAGCATCCTCTGCCTTACGGCAATCGTCCAGGATGTTCTTCATCTGGAAGGAACTGATGGTGAACTTGATTTTCTCGCCGTCCTCCTTCCTGACCATGAGCATGTAGCGGTCGTAGTTCATCTTCTTCGGGTCGTGCAGGTCCGGCGTGGGAACGTTGGCCTCGAAGTCAAGCACGGAGATGCGCTGGTTCAGCACCTCCGTAATGCTTCCTTTCCGGCACTCGAAGAACTTCTTGCCGTCCTTCGAGCTTGCCTTCTCGATAGATATTCCTTTCTCAGCGAATCCCATAAGCGGTTTTCCTGTTATCGTTTCCCAGAGATTCCGGCAGCGTCCGTACTTGCACCATCCCCGGTAGCTGTCAATAAGTTGCCTTTTTCTTTTTCGGCTTTTGACGCGGGCCATGCTCCTTGCGAATTTTGTCTTTATCGACTTGCGCAGCCGCTGGTTGTCCTGACTGAACTGGTACCCCAGAAAGTCTATGTACCGGCCCCCGCTGCCGCTTTCTCCGCTTTTTCTTGCCATGCCCCTTTATCGTTCCGTAGAAACTGCCCGCCTTCACTACCATCCCGCGTTCCTCGCAGAGCCGGTTGTACACGTTCAGAAGGAACCGGATTTCCGCTTTTGACCGACCGAATATCACAACATCGTCGCAATTCCGCTCGATCTTGGCCCCGTACTTTTCTGTGAGGATGTGGTCTATCTCTAAATGGCCGAGGTTCCCAATCATCCCGCTTGCGTATGAGCCAATTCGCACTCCTCTCCTTGGTTTTCCGCTCATCTTCCAGCATCTGAATTATTTCGTCCCCGCAGTAGTAATCCAGCACGCATATTTCTATCAGCCGTATAAATTTTTCGTCCTTAAACCAGTGCCTGAACGCCCTCACCATGTAGTCGGGATCCAGGCCCTGATAGTATTTCTTGCAGTCGGACTGGGAGAAGTAAACATGGTCCGGATACCGTCTCATGATTCTCTGCATCCGTTTCACGCCGTAGAGGCACCCTCGTTTCCTGATGCAACTGGACGTGTCTGCAATCATCTTCTTGTTTATGTAGGGTTCGATAACCTGCATGATGGCGTGGCTCATTATCTTCCACGGGTCATACTTTTCATCTTCCAAATCACGGACCTTGCCACGGTCCGTCCTGCGCTGCATCTTGCGGGCCTCGTGCTCCGGGAAGTCCAGGTTTAGTATCTGACGCCGGAGTCTCTGAACCGTCCCTTCAACGTCGGCATTGACATCACGGATCTGCTTCGATCTGTTCGCCTTACCTCCCCTCTGGGATCGTTTGATGGCTAACCGCAAGTTATCCTCGTCCGCAACCTTTTCCAGGATATGCCCTACTTTTTTCGTCATACAAATATACGCATTTTTTTATTCCCTGCAATAGTGATACCGCCCGGGACGTTCGAGAGTGACCATCGGGAAGGAACTTCAACGCTCACAATGCGCTTACTTACGCCCTCCAACACGCTCGGCCAAACCTACATTAGCCCCGCTCGCAAGCCCATACCTCCGGGCTGCTCTCCCGCATACGAGATGTTCTGACTCTCCGGCGCGACCTGCCGCCGGGGTCAAGGCTGAGGGGGTTCGCTGGCCGGTGTCTATCCGGCAAGGCGATGAACAGGGTTTTTCACTTTGTATGGCGGGCGCCGATGTTCGAGTTCGAGTTCGACCAAGCGTTGTTCGAGTTCACGTAGAGCGGCCCCGACTTCGACCCGTTATTCGAGTTACCGCCGACGAGGCAGACCGAAAGAACTGGAACCACCGAGCGTACTATACCCCCTCCTGCCTACCACAAATCGGGCGCGGATGCAGCCGCCTTAGGAGCGACTGCCCCGCGCGTCCGTTGTGGATTTGGGTTGGTAAAGATGTTTCAAAGAACTACTGATTTTTACAGATCGGCCCCATCTACAATGGTCACTGGACCATAATATGCAGGGCGGGCGCCGATGTACGAGGTCGAGATCGACCAAGCGAGGTGCGAGTGCACGTAGAGCGGCCCCGACCCCGACCCGTTATTCGAGGAACCGCCGACGAGGCAGACCTGTCCTGTCGTGTTGCCATAGAAGTGGTCAGACCAGGAAACGTTGGAGTCGCCGCCGAGCGAAGTCGCGATGACATCAAAGAACTCACCCTTGGTCATGACCTTGGCGTAGCCGTTGGTGGTCAGGCGCGTTAGATCACGGAACTCGCCGTCCGGGTGGGAGGCAAGTTCGGAGGCAGAAGGAAGGCGGTTGCCCTTGTAGATGTACACCTCGTCACCGTCCTGACCGGAGTTACCGCTGTTGCCGAAGAAGATGCCCTGGACAAACTCCCACTGGAGGTTCCACCAGTCCTCGATACCCAGAACGGAGACGTGCGTGGAATCGGCGTTGGCACCAGATGCGATAGCCACCGTACCGGAGGCATCACCCAGGCTCTTCGTCAGACCGGTAGTCTTGAGGACGGTCGATGCGTTCACGGTATCCCAAGAGAGACCGGATGCGCCACCTACGCCCTGACCGAGGCTGGCCTGTGCGTTTGCATTACCCTGGGCCTCAGACAGGCACATAATCTCGAACCAGCGCAGGCAGTCGTAATCCTTGAGGCCCCAGTTGGCGCCGAAGGACTGGGCGGCGCTGAAATAGGCGCTGATGGTCTTGGCCGAGGTGTCGAAGGTGACACCGGAACGGGACACCAGTTTACCGCTGGCCAGGGAGCCTTTGTAGGCGCCGATGACCATCCGGTTGCCATTATCCGCGTTCGCGAGATAGTGGCCGGAGATGGGGAACTCGGAGCACCACAGGTACGGGATGCTTGTCTCCGCGTCAGTCTGCACCAGGTAGTACAGACGAGGAGCGATGACAACCACCGAACCCCTGGTCTCGTCCAGGGTCGTACCGTCGGCGAAGACACCGGAGTTGTTCTTGTGCAGTTTGGCAGCACGACCGTTGGCATCCATCAGATACCGGCCCACCTTCGCCTTGTAGGAGTTGTAAGCCGCGATGTTGCCGATCATGCCCCAGGCGGGGCTGGTCTGCGTTGCGTCCTTGAGAGGGAATCCCCACGCTACCTGGTGGAGAAGTTCCGCCTGGCCTTCGTTCATGGCCGTCTCGAAGTCCTCCATCGAGATTCGACGGATGGACCCGCCGATCTCGACGATGAGGCTGTTCGATTTCAGCATGGACGAAACAGACGTTGCTGTTGCTAAATTCTTGTTTGCCATAACTTATGAAATTGGTTTACATTGTCCATTCAACCTCGGACACCACAACCACGTCCTTCTCGACGCCCTGGATGTCGGTCTCCGTGGTGGTTATGCTCACCAGGTTCGTAGCCCCGGTGTTGTAACTGGAGGCGGGAACCCTCTTACGCTCCACCCATCCGTCGGGGTCCATGACGTGAGACACCCAGTGGGCCGACGTGATGGTGGTCAGTTCTGTGTTGGTCCGCACGTTCACCACGTAAGCCTGGAGATAGACCGGCTTGTTCGTGTCAACCTCGCGGTTGGGCGTTCCGGTGGTCGTTCCGTCGGAGTTGCAGTAACGGTGCTCCACGTGATAGTCATCGAGCGTGTCGATGATGCGGATACCGGCCCGGTAGATGGGGTCTGCTCCGTTCTCGTAGTCCGTCTGGCTCTTGTAGAACTCCGCGATGAACAGTTGGGTGCCGTCCACGTCCGCACGGGTGACGGTGATGCTGGCCTGGCCCAGTTTCTCGGACCAGTGCGTATCGTCCTTGTACCACTTCACGTAGTAGCCGCTCTGGACGGTTCCACCAAGGTACAGGGCTGTGTTCACGGTGGTCTGGGTGACAGATGCGGTCAACTGCTCAGTGGTCGCATTGATCGAGCCGTAGTACGAGGAAGCACCGACGCTCTGGATCTGAATGTCCACGCTCTTGGTCAGGTTGTACTCTACACCGGCCACAGTGGCCACGCAGGTATAGGTGAGGGAGTCGGAGGCCACGTTCGTTGTGCTCGCCAGGTCCCCGATGATTGCAAGGGCGCCACTCTGGGCCATAGCAAAACGACCGTCGTTGCTGGCCTTCGTGTACACGACACCACCGATAGTGACCGTGCTGCCAGTGAAGGTCAAGGCCACGTTGTTGTAGGACCAGGCGTGATGGCCCAGCGTGACGGTGTTGCCACGGGCCGACGTAACCTGGGGTGTGATGATAGGAGTCACCTGGCCGGTCCCGGTTCCCCAGGACGGGGTGACTACGCCGGTAACTGGGTCAACGCCCTGGTAGAGCGGCACGCCGTTGTTACCGAAAGTGATGAAGAAGGTATCACCGTTGCGCAGGCGCTTGACCGTGATACTGTTTTGTGCGCTGTAATTGTCCATTACCAGTCTCCTTTTATGATTAGTTGCTTGATTTCAAATACGTCATAGATCTTCCCGTCGATGACACTCGCCCTTTCCTCAAGCGTCTCTCCGGGCAGGATGTTCAGGTCCTTCTCGTTGACTATGACGTGCTCGCCGTTGACCCGGCACCCCTTGATGGAGATACCGGCGCCAGCGGTCTTCTGTCGGTCTGCTATGATGTACAACATGACTAATTGAAGATTAAGGTGTTACCGTTCTCGTCAACGAAGATGTCACCGTTCGAGTCGATGGCTACATCGTGGGCTGGCTTGATCTCGCCCTCAGCCTGGATCTCCATCCAGGAATCATTGTATGTCTTTCCGATTCCCGTCTTCTCAATCATGAAGATGGTCTTCTGGCCCTCGTTGTGGTACAGATGCGATTTGTTCACAGTGTCCGTGTACCAGTCGATCTTGATGATGTTCTCAGGCTCCTCCACCACGTTGCCGTCAGAGGCGCACATCACCTCGTCGTAGCGCTGCGTGTCGCCCGGAAGGATACTCGCGCCGTTCGTAGGCTCCAGGTTGTAGTCCTGATAGACGCGGTTCACGCTGAACTGCAACTGCGGGTTCGGATGGTTGCTGTCCGACAGCACGGCACGTACCAGGAAGTCCTGCTTGGTGATGAGCCGCAGATCCAGGACGATGGCCGTGTTACTGATGCTCAGCACCTCCTTGTTGGCCGCAGCCGTCAGTTCAGTGAACGTGCTGGCCCCGTCAACCCGGTACAACTTGACAGTGAACCCGGTCGTGATGACCTCGCCACCCTTGTACACCTGGACCGGGATGGTGCGCTTGTAGGCGTTCTCGTCAGTGGCCGCAGACTCGGCGGCAGCACTGGCCGTAATCTTCCCGTGAGCCACCTTGTATTCGTACAGGTGGAGTTTGTCCTTGAAGGGATTGTACTGGATGATCTGGTCCTCGCCGATGCTGATGCTGAATCCGTCCTCAGACACGTCTTCCGTCGAGAGGATGATGGCATCCGTCTTGATGGGAATCAGCGTGCCCATGCGGGTGTCAGCAATCACACCCTCGAAGCGCAGGCTGTACTGCTTGTCCGGAGATACGTTCTGCCGGATAGTGATGGCCCCACGGTAGTTGGTGCTCGAAGTGTCAATCTCGTACTTCGCATCACCGGCACCGTTGTTACCCTGCCAGTCAGGATGCTGTGAGATCTCCACATCGTTCACGTACCAGTGCATCTCCGTCAGCAGCATGTTCGCATACTGATTGTGCCACGACCCATCAGCCGCGTTGGCAATCACCTCCGGCCAGAACTGGGAAGGGTTGACCTCACGGTCCGGTTCGTACTGACTCTGCACATTTCGAGAATTGAACACCTGCAAAGCCGGGCGAGTGGGCGTAGTGCACTGTATGGAAACGGCTACGTTCAATGGAGCGTAGTCAACCCTGATTCGTTTCTTGTTGCTTTGCATATCTCTATATCGTTAAATTGTATTCAGTCTGTGTTCCGTCGTTCACAAGCGCCCTGATGGTGAACAGCGTGCTAACACCAATGGTAGCCAGGTCAGAGTATTGCTGCGTGTGGACGATATCAATGTTACCGGCGAAGTTCTGCACCTTCGGGAGAAGCGCCCAGGCCGCATCAGCCGCCGGATCACCGGAATCCCGCTCAATCTCCCAGGCTACGACGTTCGCGGTCTTGTCCTCCCAGCCCTTGTACACCGTGCAACTCACGTGCAAGGTCTCACCGTAAGCCAGCGTGTCCATGCCCTCCGTATCAATGTCTATCCGGTACGGCAGTTCCTCGAACTGCTTGATCACGCCAGACATATAGATATTGTTCAGGTAAGCCGAATACCCCGACATGTTCAGTCCGAAGATGTTCAGGTTCGACAAGTCACCGAACTGGGCACCGATGTTGTTCGCCGTGAACTCCCAAGAGTTGACCGCCTTCAAGTAGCGCTCGTAAGTCCTGGTGCTGTAACGGGACGTCTGGCGGGTCGTGTCGGAGAAGTTTCCGTAGGCCACGAAGTGCATGGCCTCGCAAGGATGGTGCGTATGGGTCCACGTGTTGCTGACCGGCCTGATGGCATATCGGAAGCAATGATTATCTTCTGCTAACAATTCTGTTACGCGGAAGTAGCAGGTATAGAAGCCGGAGAACTTGAAGTTACCGATACCGTCATCAGAGTCAACCAGTTCATTGGAGTTTTCATTGATGCCGTCATGGTATATGCCCATGCAGATATCGTCGAGGGCTAACTTTCCGATTTCTCCATCCTCAAGATGCAGATAGGCAACGCCCGTATTGAGCATGTTCCCATTCGCATCATAGTCAGGCTCAACGCGCTCAATCACGCCACCACCGGGTGCCCGCCAGGTGTTACCGACATTGATGCTGATTCGGTTGTACCTGAGTTCAGGAACCTCAAGGAAATGGCGGATGGAAAGTTCATCCAACTCGCCACGGCCATATTCGTCGATGTTACCACCGAAACCGGTAAGACCTTCCGCATAATCACCGAATGATGTACCAGCGGCCATCTTGATCTTTCCGACTGCTGTGTCTTCGGTCTCCCTGGACAGGTAGCGCTTCTGCATGGCAGTCTGCTGCGACTGCATTTTGGCGATGGTGTTGTTCACGTTCGCCAGGATCTGCTCGGGAGAGAGCGATGCGCTTCCTTCGGACCGGCCCAGGACGTTCTCTGATAGCACGACCTCCACCGCCGGATAGATTGTGGTTTGCGCGTCCCATGTGATTGTCATGGAGCGTATGGCCAGTTGCAGAATCTCGTTGCCGGAGAAGCGTGGGTCGTAAATCTCCATCACGCGTCCGACTGTGAGTTTGCTCATCAGCGTCTCAGTCTCCTCGCCATACAGCGTGTTGATTCGGATAGGATCCAACTGGACCGCCCACGTGGGATTCGCATAAGCCTTGGCGTCCAAAGCAGCCTGCTTCGCCTCATTCACCTTCTGCTCTCCCCACACCACATACAAATGCGGCATGTCGATGCCGATGAAGAAGAAGTGGTCCCCAGCAACCGGCTTGGCGGTTTCCGCGCTCGGGATATATTTACCTGTGGACTCGTAGTCAACGTCTGATTTGGCAAGAACAAGACGCCACTCTGACGTGACGCCGTTCCTGGTCTTCGTCCTGTCAACTGCTGGCCAGTCCACGATAGTAAACTCATAGTCGCTCGAAGCAGACATCCACCCATCCGAGAAGACCAACTTGGCCTCGTTACCGAGACGGTCTCCAAGGATAGGTTCCCAGACACGCTTCATGTATTCCAGGTCCGTCTCATTCTGGCCTTGTTCGGTCTGCCAGATATTCTTTACCCAGATATTGAAGGTAAGCGGGTTGCGACCATCTGAGGTTACGACCGTGTTCTTTAATACGACGTTCTTGATACCCACGTCGCGGATGGTCATCTTATCCTTCGGACGGGCATCATAGACGCACTTGATATGCAGGTGATATGTGTCTCCTCCAGGGATACTGCCAATAGGGAACTCCTCGCTGTCCTTATCGCGGATAGCAACGACAGAAGATTTGTCTGTCAGCAGAGAGAAGGCGTATGCGTAGTTTGGATATACCAGGCCACTCTTGTCGTTGCTGGTGTACCAGTTGAAGGAAATCTGGCCGAGGTGGCCGGAAGGAACATCGAATGACGGGCCATTAAACTCATAGGTTCTGGTAGTAGAGCCAGAACCGAAGTTCTGAGTCTTCACCATGTCTCCGAGGCTCTGCTGGCTTGTCGCTCCACCATCATCCCCGTCAGTAATCTCTCCGATGGCCACCGTCTCGTCGATGCGCCCATAGGGGTTCACGGTAATGCCCTGGATAGTCGGGAAGATATTGTCATCATCATCCAACTTGCCCTGTCGCACGCCATATTCTGCGATAGAGTCCGTATCTTCCACGTACTCAACAGGCTGGAACTTCTCATCGGTGAGACCCTTCTGGTATGCCCAGTGATTCTGAATCTCAGCAGGCTCCGGTGTGGAAGGAACCGGGTAGTCCGGATTGACCGGCCTGTTCGGATTCCTGAGCCAACCCTTCACGTAGTATCGGAAGTTAATATCAAGCAGTCGCTCGAAATAAACATTCGCTAATTCCGCGCAGGCATCGGGGTCTCCAGCAAACGCCGTATTGTTCGGGTCCGGTTTCTTGAAGTACCGGTAGGGCAGGTTCTGCTCTCCGCCGCGACCGAGCAACTGGTTGTAGATATCAGCATCCTGTAACTGGCGCTCGATTCTGGTGAGGCCACCAGCGTAACCGTACTGGAAGATGTGGTTCTCTATCTTGCCGAGGGATCCGCCGACATTGATGACGTACCGCTCATTCACTGCGTCCCACGCAATGTGCCATACCAGGCCATACACGTCATAGATCGCGGGTAGAACGTCCCACAGATATGTGTACTCAATCGTTACCTCCTTCACCTCGTCAGACAGTTCCGTACCGGCCTCAACCTGAATAACGAACTGACCACCAAAGTAGTAGTCCAGAACCCGGTTGAAGGCGGTAATGAAGTTCTGCGCAGACAGACGCAGGGAAGCGATGTATTTATTGATGATGACGGTCCCAACCTCTACTTCGGAGAGTTCGATGAAGAAATACCGCTTGAGTTCAGATATTGGGAAGGAGGTAAAGGTAAGATCAACCAGGGAATTTCTGGTCGTATTATCCTTCGCCGCCTGAGGAGTGTGAGTGTTCAGGATAAACTTCTCACCATTGTATGTCAGAGACCACTCCTGGCTCTCGAAATCAGGAACCACATCTCCGTCAATCTTCACCTGAGTGGTAATAACGCGCTCACCCATCTCCTCAAAGGAGACAGTTGCCTGATGCAGCGTTGCATAAGAAGGGAAATTGACCTCTGTTATTCCTGGAATCATAATGAGCGGTGTTAGGCGCCGGAACCAGAGCCAGCGCCAAGATTAAAGTTACAGAGACTCGGCTTATTGACTCGGATCGTCCACTCTACCACCACTACATCATGGGCCTCGCCGGTGCGATCACGCCAGAACTTTGTGGCCATAGCGATTGGCTTCGGATACCCGACGATAAGCACTTTCTTGTAATCGTTATAAAAAGAGACCTGCTTGTAGGTCTTGACTCCGCCGGTGACATCCTGCGTGTAGAGCAGGGCATTAAAGGCGGAAATCTTCTGGTTTGCGTTCTCCAGGGCGCCTTCCGCCTTGATATAGAACTTCACCTTATAATCGAAGGGGGCATCTACGGTCTTTGGATTGATGTTCTCGCCCTCCTGCTCCGGGTATGTGGTTACGTCGAAGTTTTTCGAGTCAGAGCCAAAACGACTGTCCGCAGACACATAGACAAGTCCATGTACCTGCGAATCCTGTACGGATCCATCTCCTATTTTAATTCGGACCGTGAGCATGATGCAATTTCTTTAATTCACAGTTTTCACACTGGCTGTCCAGTTCATCCTCATGACGCAGGACGGGGCAACCCTCCCCCTCAGCAGTGTATTGGCAGTGATTCGCCCGGCGAATAGACTCTCGCTTGTCATCCAGTTTCTTCTCAAGATGCTTGTTGTACTCCCGCGTCTTCCGATTCTCGACATCCTGGTCCGCGATGTACTGTTTCTGCATCTCAAGAATTTGGGATACGTTCTGGAGGACATCGGCCTCCTTCTTCTGCTTGGTCCGCCAGATGCTTGCGAACCATCCCAAAACCGCCGTGACTGCTGGTAATGCTACATCTCGAAGCACATCCAGTATGATAGGACTTCCTTCCATTTATTTGACCTCACGATTATAAGTTATACAATCCATCTTGCCGGAAGACTCGGACTCAACCTTGTTGCTTCCGAAGATGTAGAGGGGAACCCTGATGGGCCTGGGCAGAAATTCTTCGTTTGCGCTCTCAACTCGCATATCACAACCATTGGCGAAGTACAGCATCGGAATCATCTTCTTGGACACATTGAGACCGGTCCTGATGGTGCCGGTACAGTTGTGGAAAATGTACACGTCGCGGTCCATCAGAACCTCGTCATCAAAGTGCTTGTCAATGAAAATGCCGTGCAGATCGAGCCGTTCTTCCGGGAACTGACGCATCAGTTTAAGGGAAGGGCAGTCGTTCTCCAGAGACCAATCCACGCCACGGCGATATAAATAGAGGAAGTCCGTAAGGGACTTGCATCTATCCAAAAGCCCTGCGTACTCATCACAGACGCCCTTGTTGACGGCATCTGTGATTACGATTGATTTCCACTGGTTCTCCTTCATACCGCAAAGATACAAAAATAATCTTATTTTGTAACAACAGCGTGAGTGCTAATATTCGCGTTCTTCGGAGTGATCACGCTCTTGAGCATGGACCGGACCTCGGCAATGTTTTCGTCGATTCGCTCCATCTGGTTCCTGAACGTCTCGTCTCCGAAGGTAGAGCCACCCTCAGAGGACGCTGCTGCGGCGGCACGAGCGGCAGGAGAATTGCTTCCGGCACCGCCGGTGATAGCCTCCAGAATCGCGGCAACATTGGCGCTGATGTTGGGAACGAAGGACATGTAAAAATTCTGGGTATTGATACCAGCGGCCAGGCCGTTGATGCTCTGTTCAGAAGCACCGGCGATGTCCTTGGCAATACCGGAGAGGTCAGAGCCGGAAGCACGCATGTTGATACCAGCGGCAGCAAGCCTCTGCATCAGTGACTGCATGGCGCTGTCAATCTTCTCTGTTGCCACCTCCGTCTCAGCCGCAATCTTTGCTATGTCTTGCTCGGAAAGTTCCTCGCCCTCCTGGGCCAGCCTGTCGATATCGTCGAAGATCGGTTGCAAGATGCCCTGGATAATCTTTGCGGCCAGAGAGTTCACAACCATGGAGTCAATCATCTCCTTGAAGTTCTCCTTGATGGAACTGGCAGTAAAGGCAAACTGCTTGTAGGCGTCAATCCAGGACTCGGCAAAGGACTTTGCTGCGCTGGTCACATCAGAGTCTGTCATGAACTCGGACACCTGTGAGCGCATCTCCTCTATCTTCTGCTCCATCTTCTCGGCTTCCTCCTCGTATCCCTGAGCGGCCTCCTCGTCGGCCTTCTTACCCTTCGAGCGCTCCAGACGTGCTTGCTCGCGATAGGCGGCAGCCTCGGCCTCAAGGACCTTCAACTGCTGGTTGTATGTGCTGATGTAGTCGGAGCCAAACGCCTTCGCGATAGCCCGGTCCAGAGCCTCATAGTCCTTCTCAAGGTTCTTGATAATCCGGTCCTGCTCCTCAATCTTGTTGTTGATCTTCTCAACCTTAGCGTTGATGATACCCTTGATGAGACCAACGACAGCACCGATGGTCGCGATGATGGCTGCGGCCATGGCGATGAACGGGTTCATCATGAGCGTTCCATTCAAGACGGCGTTCAGGGTGATAAGCACCGGCATGATACCAGCGATGAATGACAGAGAATCTGTGACGCCGTTCAACACCTCATCGACAATAGGAATTTCCTCAATGTCGAATACCTCGCCCATGTAGTCACGGATAGTCTGGAGACCGCCTGCCAACTGAGACCAGGCGTTTATGTAGTCACCCATGCCCTCGATACCCTTCTCGATCTGCTTGTTCGCATCGCGGAATCCGTCTTCAAGGTGATCGAAGTCAAGTTTCATGACGCCCTTCGCCGACTTATTGAAGGCGTCGATGGCCTTCTTGGCCTTCTGGATAGCGGCGGGGTCTCCGGATGCGATAGCGGCCATTCCCTGCTTCGCCACCTGTGCACCCTGCATGCCGGTGCTCATAGCCTGAATCGGGTCGCGAGAAGCCTGAGTCTCCTTAACCTTTTCGAGCGCTTCGGCCATGGCCTTCAACTGCTCCGGAGTGAGAAGGTTCCCCTCCTTGTCAATGATCTCCTGAATCTTGACGGCAAGGTCAGCCAGCGTCTTGTTGCCAACGCGGTCCAGGTCCTCGAAAGCCTTTGTCCACTCATAGGTATTCTTCAACTGCTCCACGTCGATGGCGGCGGTATCCTTTGCCTCCTGGGTCTTGGAAGCCTCCGTGTAGGTGTCCCTGGTAGTCTTTGCCTTGGTGCGCTGAGTTGTGGCCTCCTCGGCGGTAATTTCACCCTTCTCCTCGGCCTTACGGATGCGTTCGAGTTCCTTGTTGTACCACTCTTCGATTTCGACACGACGCTGAGCCTCGCGCTGGGCAACATCAGAGCGACGCTCGTCGTAATCCTTCGCCTTCTCATACGCCTTCACGATGTCCATCATCATGTCGGCATAGTGCTTTTGGCTATCCTTGGCCATATCCTTCAAGATGTCCCGCCATTCCTCTGGGAACTTCTCCAGGTTGTCCAAGATGTAGCCGAAGTCCTGATTCTCAATGGCGCTCTTCATGTCTGGAGTCTTAGCGTCATCACCAAGAGAGGCGAAAGCCTCGTTCAACTGGGATTGCATGCGCTCCTTGAAGTCCTGGCCGATGTTACCATAAACAGACACGGTGAGGGTAGTAGCCAGGTCGGAATCGCCGGTCATGCTAAGGATGTCATCGTAGAACTTCTTGACCGTCTCAGACTGCTTCAACTCGTCCTTCATTTTCTTGAAGGCGTTGTCGAAGTTCTTGGTCATCTGAGTCGTATCGAAGTCTGTCTTGGCGTCCCAGAGAGACTGGAGTAACTGCTGGAAGTCGCGGAGCGCCTTGGCCTTGTTCGAGTTGCCAGTAATCTGCTTGCTGAGGAAGGCCGTCATGTCGTTACCGGCGCCCT
>Ga0310696_10005670_pt1 | contig 14999 bp, 7 predicted proteins | sample AusTroGonzalo_MG_4_FD_203885 | JGI IMG/M metagenome (GOLD analysis project Ga0310696, IMG submission 203885) | Bovine rumen microbial communities from tropical cattle in Woodstock, Queensland, Australia - Gonzalo_02 (v2) (version 2) | ecosystem: Host-associated > Mammals > Digestive system >...
GCAATCTCTCCGGATCGATTTCCGACAGGGTCCTGTTCGCATCTATTGTACTGGGGTCGTCTATGGACAGGACGCTCTTCGAGACCTGCTCCGCAGTGGTGGTCTTGCCGCACCATTTGGGGCCCTCGATCAGTACCGCCCCTTTGCTTCTGAGTTTCCTCTTCAGAGCGGAATCCACGATACGCGGTCTGTATGAGAACGTCTCTTCATCCATATTTGCGGATGAATCAGGAGGTATAAATATAATCCGATACTTATAGAAAAATCAATCCGATATATGTATCAATATTAATCCGATATTTGTAGAAAAATCAATCCGACATGTAAGATCATCAATTAACCTCAACCGAACGCCTGTCTTCATGGTTCTTACTACAATTCTACAAAAGTGAAGGAATAATGATGACGGACTTCGCAGCATCATTAACCCAAGCATCGATGTTGCCTGATTGAAGGTAACATGCATGGTCTGAAAGGAAGGCTCTCTTGTATGGGATGTCGCTCTTCAGTAAGACTCCATACATCATATAGGAAGAATATGAGAATTGATCACTCATCGGCAGGATGGTTCTGACTGATGTTTTATGACATCTCTGCCGATCGAATCTTTTCGCCAGTCCGGTCAGCTGCATATGATTACCTTTTTTAGCGTTTCCCTCTTGCCAGAGGCCCGATTATAGGATCAGCTACTCCATGTTTTTCCACCTATTGCTCCTCGAACAATGGAATCGGGCAACCGGAATATGATTATTTCAGATATCAATAATCATCCCGAGCAGGCAGGAATGTTCATTTTCCCGATGTTTCACTTCTACGATCATCCCGATTTCCCTGTGAATTGGAATGAATGGCTGTGAAACGGGCATTCGATTTGTGTCTGCAGAGCATTGAATTCATACCGTCGTTCTTCCGGATTATAAGTGCGACAATAGCTCGGATCCAAGCTTCGGATACAGTTCGTAATCAGCTTTCAAGTTAAGTTGGAGGACAGATCCATCTAGGCATTCTTGACCGATTTTTCGTTTTTCGAAGGGTTGGACATCATTTAGGATATTCAATGCGACTTTATTCTTATACCATGAGACGACATATCGCTTACGAGCTTTTTCGGGAGGAGGGTTGACGACCCTCTTCTACCGAGAAAGGGGAGGGACCGGGAGCGGATCCGGGAATCGGAAGATTCCGAAACCGTTTGCCGGGTCCACGAAGCTCGGGGCCGAAACCGCCCCCCCCCCCATAGGGGAGCAGAAGTCGTGTATATGCTTCCCGAAAAAGCTTCACGTGCCGATGAGCGATCGAAAGAGATGAGTGAGGAACGTTGGATGTAAACCTCAAAGGAGTAATGAAAATGAAAAATGGAAAGATATTTGCATTCGCGGTAGCGTTAATGATGTTTGCCGCAGGCGGAATGATAGTATTCCAAGGAACAGACAGTGAAGCAGCGTCTGGTAACGGACAATTCACTGTATATGTCAACACAAATGGAACATGGCTGAATGATGTCGTCGTAGCAGACGATGCGGCCCAGGCCATCATGGGAAGCGATTTTTGGACAGCAGGGGATTCAATGGTCCCACTCTATACGATGTCTGGGGGATATGTCTCTTTGAATCAGGATACGTACGGAGCAATTCAGACTCTGAGTGGTCTTACAGATGACGATGATGAAGAAACTTATTGGTCTGTATTTGTCTATCAGGGATCCAACTGGGTTTTGGCAAATGAGCCTCTTGGTTACTACAAGTGCTTTGACGACTACTCTTCCGTATGGCAGACTGCGAACATCGCTTTATACTACGGTGATGAACAGGCCTCTGTACCCGCATCACTGACATCAAGCATGGCGAACATGTCGCAGATCGTTGCGGTTGATAACAATCCCAATTTTGTTAACTATTTCTACATTAAGGTGAGCTATGGCGGTGTAACTCCGCTAATAACTCAGCCCTTCAATGATGTTAACGGCAATCCTGTAACGACCGCAGATTTAGCTGCTGGGGTGTTGGTTAAGGGATATGGATCCGATGCATACATTGCACTGGCGAAAGCGGTTGGAATCAACTTTTCAGGAGAGCCTGGTGTTCCTGCGAATGGTTATTATGGCTATGGCTGGATGTATTCTCTTTTCAATCTGACAACCCAGCAGATTGGTGGAACTGCCACTCCACATGATTGGACTGATGACACATATGCATATTGGGTCATCTATGATACCTATCATTATTGGACTGGAGAGATCGATCACGTATCTGACTTCAACCTTGGATTGATTGGAGAAGCAGGAAGCGCGATAGCTGATAACACGATCGCCCTCATATACGAGTATTACTCGATGAATTGAGGTTGATCCGAAACTTTAGTAAACCTATTCCTGGGCAGCTTTCATGGCTGCCCATCAATATAATTTGTATGACGGGATAGAGGTCATGGTGGCAGGTGTTTTTTATGTCTACGGTTAAGACAAATAGTCTGTTGATTTTCCTTGTATCTTTGCTTGTCATCTGTTCTCTGTCTTGTATCGTAAATCAGGTTGATGGTGACATAAATGGCATATCGCCAGACGGAAGATACTCGTATTTGATAGATGACACAGGAAAATACACGGTCAGCGAAGTCGGGAAGGAAGGATCCTGGTCATACACGGTATCCTTTGAGAATGGAGTATGTTCGATATCTCCGGTGACCGGCTCTATGTCGGATTTCCCGGCCATAGTGATTTCGGTATCCAGCGATTCTGCGGTCACATACAGGATCAACGACACTGATTCCGGGCTGGGTGATTGGAGGAACAAGGACGATCACAGGCTATATCTCATCGGGGACCTGAATGTGGAATTCCAGATCGAGACCCAAACCCAATGGGCCTCGGGACAGGCATCGTTCATCTATGCCGCCTGCAACGTCGACATCAAAGCAAACTCCCTTCAGGGGACCACCATCGTTCTGGACCCACCGCATTCCGATACCGTCATCACACAGATCAAACTCGAGGAGAATTCTCTCAAAGATGCCAATCTCATTCTGGGCAAGGGTGTAAATTTTGTTAATTTTTCAAAAGCAGTGCAACAGACGATGCTCTCATGGATTTATACCAAAAGTGACGGAAGCCAACAAACCCGTACGTCCGCAACAAGCAAGGTTTCCAGTGCGACGGCCGCTGTCTTCAATCCAGATGCAGTTTGTATTGTCTGCGATTCCGTGGAGAATGGGGTTGGATCCCTATCACAGGGACGCCTGTCTGCATATCAGAGTATGCTCAATTCCGTCGATAATATCGCAAAAACATACCAGAACCCCTATGCAATAGGATTTTTGGATTCATCATTGTCAGGAGTAAACTGGATCTCTGAGAACGATGGTCTCTGGTATGTCGGAGCTCCTGCCGATACCATGGCGATACCGCAGGGCGTGGAGACCGTCAGGGACTGCAACCAGGGTCAGATGAATATAGTCAAATGTACATTGAACGGAGTGAGTATGACCAATGCGTCCGATGCTCGTGTTTTCAGCAACACCGAGGTCATCATACCGTCATCTGTGAAGAGCATAGCTGACAATGCGTTGTCCATCGAAGGCATAGCATCAATAACATTCGAGAACGGATCCCTCTTGGAATCATTTGGGAACAACTCGTTGAGCGGATCGAACATAGCATCGATAGAGATCCCTGCAGGCGTCACAGACCTTTCCGGGAACTATCCCGTGTTCCCTTCGACCTTGACGAACGTGACCTTCGCAGCCAACAGCCAGTTGAGCAAGATCGGCGGAAAGCCGTTCATGAACTGCTCCCAACTGAGCATCACCATTCCGCTGGGAAAGCTGTCGGATTTCTCGGCGGCGGATTGGCCGTCGGACGCGGATATAACCTTCTGCGAGACCACTACGCTAGATAACGGATATTCCTGGAATGGTTACCAGCTGTCTAAAGATGGGGACGCTGTGTATGGATTGTATCCTGGTGAGAAAGTACTGGTAATACCAGAGGGAACAACTCAGTTGACTAAAACACAGGTGCCTTCATCAGATTATACCGTTGTTTTGATGCCTGCCACGTTAGAAACCATCGATATTGATGTTTTTAAGGGTATGAGTTCTTTAAGGATCGTTGATTTCTCTAATTGCTCTAATCTCACAGAAATCGGTGACAGATCTTTCCAGGGAACCGGATTGGAATCTTTAATAATTCCATCGTCGGTGACCTCGATAGGTCGGCAGGCTTTCAGCACATGCACCGGATTATCGAGTATCGTTATCAACGGAACTGAAGTTAATTTCGGACAATATTGTTTTGAAAGAACTGAGGCTCTTACTAGTATAACGTACACAAATGCTTCTGTTAGTTCTAATTATGTCTTCGAATCGAACGTATTTGCCAATTCTGGTATTTCCTTTGTCGCGTATCCTCAGGGAACTAGCACAATAGGAACGTTCGGAGTCAACAGAAATGTATCTTCGATTTCGATACCGTCGACAGTCACACAGATTGATGTAGATTTTGCATCTCAAGCCTCATCTTTAACAGAGATTGTTGTTGAACAAGGAAATCAGAAGTACCTGTCTGAAAACGGAATCCTTTTGGAAAAAATTGAGAACGGTAGCAAGATGATATGCATTCCAATGGGATTGAAGGAGGTCATCATACCTTCGGTAGCAACCGATTACTACTACTTGCGCTCAGGACAGACAAATCTGAATGCGTTCTCGAAGCATTCCAATATCGAATCAATCAAGTTCTCTGCGGGTTCCAATGTTGATTTTAAGGACTATACCTTCGTTGGTCTGACCTCTCTAAAAGAGGTGGTATTCGAGGATGGAGCAATTACACTTTCAATAGGAAAACACTGTTTTGAGGATCTTTTCCTAATCAGAGTTGTAAACGTGCCTTCTACTTTGGTATTGATAGACGAGTATGCATTTAGTGGTTGCAGCCATCTGGAGACAGTTACTTTTGAAGATAACAGTACACTTGAAATCATTGGGAAAAATGCATTCTCAGGTTGTTCTCTTCTTGAGTCATTCTTCTTTGCCAATTCGCTAGAGTCAGTAGGTTCGGGGGCATTCTCAGGTTGTTCAAGTATGACTGTTTTTGATGGAAACGGTTCTGATGCAGTAAAGGTAGGGTCAGGATTAATTGAATCAAATAACACTCTGATCCATGTAAAATCTGATTTGGACAGGATAGTAATACCGGCTGACGTGATTGAAATTGATTTGGCAGCGTTTTCGGTCAACAAATCATCAAACATATCTGTAGAAGAAGGGAACAGTAAATTCAGTTACTCAGGGGGTGCACTATTATCAACCATTGATGGGGTATCTTCATTAGTTTATATTCCATCATCTGTTGAGAATCTAGTCATCCCATCTAGTGTGACTTGTTTGCCAAGTGTGAACTTCCTAACAAGTTCAGATCTTAATGTTTTGTCTATAAAAAGCATCGTTTGGAAATCGTCTGAAGACATTACTATAAACAATTACATAAAATTGGACGGATTAGAGTATCTAACTATCGAAACAGAGGGAAAACTAACAATAACGTCATCCAGAATCAATTGTCCTCAGCTTTCCAACATCGTTATCAAATGTAATACCTTGGAAGCTCAGCGTAATATACTGTCTAAAGTTCCTTATCAGGTTTCGCTGACAATCAATGACATCGGAGATAACAATAGGTTATTCTGCGGTTCATCGAACGGTTCAGTCAGTAACTTATCTAGACTTGATGTTTACACTGAAGATTCTGTTCAAGATATTAAGAAACTGTTCAACAATTCGAGCAATTGGGGAATATTTTCAGACATGCCAGTAAATGTCCATAGCGGATCAATCAGTACTGCCTTTAGTATGCTGGAGATTCTCACAGATAATACTTTGAATATAGTATCTGAAATCGAAGAGTGTTTGTGCCCAGTTGATAAGATAGTTAATTCATCTCCAGTAGCAGTGTATTTCTCTGTAGAGACTTATGAAAAAATGGCAGATTCTGATATTGTGGTCAAATATGGAGATAGTGTTCTGAATCCAACCAATGGCCTGTACAATGTGACATTAGACTCTGAAAAATCATTGAGTATAGTTGAAAGAGAGTGGACAGGGGCAGATACCATAACAGCAACGTTCCATTATTATGGTGATAAGGTTGCCTGTGTAGAATTATTCAAAGGGCAGTCGATAAACAAGACGAAGTATATGGAAGCAACCTCTGAATACACTCGTGAAGGATACGATTTGGTTGGATGGTATTTCGATAGCGATTATAATAGCGAATTCAGCGGTCCAGGGTTTGTATCTACAGCAGATTATGATGTCTATGCCAAATGGTTATCTGTAGATTCTGGGAAGATAACATTCAAAGACATAGGCGTAACAGTGAAGACAGAATCAGGAATGATATTGCATGACGGTTCATATGTGGATAAAGGAACCACTATCATAATCGAGTGGACTGACCCCAGAGGATTCGAATTTGAATCGTTTTCTCTATCGAGTCAGGATGATCCTGTATTTTCGAAGACCGTTGAAGTATTGGTTCAAAATGATTTGGAGATTGAGGCAAACTTCACTTATTCTTCAGTCTCTAATGCTCTTACGAACATTGTTTCAGTACCGACTCCATTGCCTGATGACAATCTTACTTTGATTTGGAAGTCTCGTGGACAGATCAATACGACTATGAATGTTTGGACCGGATTCCCAAGTATACCTTTGATTGTTGACGATTCAGTATATGCTAGAATTAACGACGACTTGTTAAGAATAGATATTGAAACTGGATATGTGATTTCGTCAGTTCATACTGATAATACAACTGTAAGTGCGTTCTATCATTACTTAGGTTATGGGGGCGGCATGATATTCGATTATGCAACGTACAAAGTTTACGATACAGAGTTAGAGTACATCTGTGATATGGATAAGAATTACACAGCTGTCTTCTACGATAGCGGATACTATTATGGTTTGTACGCGGGTAAAGTGTTTAAGTTTTCGATTATCAACGGTTTGATATCTCAGTCAACCAATGGAGATTGGGCTTCTGGAATTGAGACAAATTGGCACGGCCTATACGGCGCAACATCAACCCCCGTATTTGAATCCGGTCACATCTATTTCATCGAGGCATCCGGAGACACTCGTGCAATTGGATCAATTAATGTGGAAGATGGTGAATACAATTCACACATCTTGGATGGTTGGGAAAAGTATCTTTTAGACGATGGATGGCTAACGTACTACGAGACTGGTGGAAAGAAATATCTCTTCACAACAGTATACAATACTGGGTTGTTCGAGATTGGTAATGCCGATCAGGCATCATCTATAGTATGCATCCCTCTTGCAGAAAACGGTACATTCCTTGAGAATGACAGATATTATACAATATCTGGAGAGTATGCTGGGGGCTCAGGAGCAGCTACATCTGCATTCGTTGTTTTGAACGATCGCGGATATGTAAACACATCAGGTAGGGACGGGGCTTTCTTCTATGTTTTCGATGTGAAGAAATTCATTAATTCTGAAACTGATGATACTGGAAAGGTTACGGAAGATGTGGTGATTTATCGTGAATCTAGTAGGGCATCGCACGGTTCTATAGTGATTAGCGACTACTATTACGAATCCACAGGAAAGGTGTATATCTACCTTATACCGTATTCTGCGATGGAAGCTATAGACATCTTTGAGGACTATAGTGATAAAACTAGTGCCACAGGTGCGTTTAAGAGCAAGGTCTATGGCACATCTTATTGTTCTCAGGCAATAAGGGCAGGTCCATCTGGACAAATAATATGGTATGATGATTCAGGTAGCGTTTTCTGCTATTCGGTGGTAGAGAATAATCCGTATTATTTCTTCATCGATGACGGACAGAGGGCAGGATGGTATGTTTCGCATGGAAAGAATATACATGATGCAATCAAGTCCTTGGACTCTTCCGTTATAAATATCGATAGTACGTACGAAGTATCTAGAATCAATGGAATATCTATCGAAAATGCATCAATAATTGCAGTTCATGGTAAAGAAAATGAACTAGGCGCCTATATCTGGTCTAATGTTGATTCTTTTGCAAATAGAAATTATGATACAGATCATTATTTCATAATAGCTGCAGGCGATGCGAATGTCCAGAAAGGTTCTGTCTACACCTATTGGGATGGATCGGCATTCAGAACATACTCGTTCAAGGAGAATATCGGCGACCGCAGTATCATCGGAGTGCAGATGGTGCCTGGAAACAGCGCCTCTCTTGTGCAATTCTTCGAGGGCGATGAGGAGATCGACGATTCCTACATAATCGGAATCGTCGGATCTGACGTCCTTGGAGACTTCCCAAGGGTCCACAAGGATGGATATCTGCCCGTTTGGAAGGATTCGTCCGGTAACAAGGTAACCTCCTTAGCAGGCACCAAGTTCGTCTCGGGAGGTACTATCTATTGGTTATCTTGGGAAAGTGCTTTCACTTACGATATCTCTGTAACCAAGACAGAGGTCAAGGATAACACCCTGAAGCTGGAGTACACGATCGAGACCACTGACGAATCCGGACTCAACATCCAGGTCCAGGCGGCCTATTCAGACATGACTTTCGTCAGGGAACCGATCGAAGCGAAGATTGCAGAGGATGGGAAGATCGTCGTGACAAGCACCATAACGAAGGAATCGACGCCGGTCAAGGCGTTGGTCACCGTATACAAAGGCAACATCCTAGTCCTTGCCGAATACATCGACCTTACGGAAGGTGGTTCGTCATGAACAGGAAGATCATGGGCCTGCTGCTGTTCATAGCAGCGATAGCAGTCATATCCGTGGTCACAGTAAGCGACCCTTCGGATGCGGATGATGACGAACCGATCATCGTGTATTCCGACGGCATCGTCAGCGTCTCCGGAAAGGTTCTGGAAGGTACCAAGGTAGTCAATCTCACCGTCAAGACCGCTACCGGGGACATACCTGCATTCGCTGATATCGATGAGACGAATTGGACCTTCACCGCAAAGATCAAGTGCACTTTGGAAGAAAACGCGGAACTCGTTGTGGAATCCCAGAGGCTGAATGAGGCTAAGATATCCAACACATACGCCATCCAGGTCAAACAGAAGGTGGTCGATGTCACCGCTGTAAAAATCAATCAGCTGGATAAGAGCATCTCCCTATATGTGGGTGACAGCAAGGGCAACATCAGGTATGAGGTGGAGCCATCGAATGCCACAGATAAGACCGTGACCTGGAGCTCCAGCAACTCCAGTGTCGCCTCTGTCAATTCAAACACAGGTGTAATCACAGCCAATTCTGCTGGAAGCGCGGTGATCACAGCAACATCGGCATCGGGGGCCAAAACGGATACCGTCAATGTGAGGGTCCTGAACGTACCTACGACCGATCCCACATACACCTTTGACATCAGGATCGAGTTCCATACGAACAAACTTAACTTTGGCCAATCCGGATACGACCTGAACGCTCTCAAGAGGGGTATAACCCTCACAGCAACCGGAAAGGATGCGGGTTCAGCGCTGGAAAAAGCGTTAAAGCAGAATAAGATTCCCTGCAGCTTCTTCAGCGGAAGTTCCGGAGGCGAGAGCCTCCAGCATTGGGTCAACCACATCTTCGGAATGGGAGACACCCACTTCGACAACGGAGTGTGGATGTACTGGGTGCAGTACCACAACGGTTCCTACAACGACAAGACCCTCGGTTACTACAAGGAAGGCGGAAGCTTCGAGCTCGTCTACGGAATGACCGCAGGTGACAACTCGTCCGCTCAGAGGATCCAGGCCGTGGAGATCCCCCAGGTCAAGCAGACCTGGACGGGCAGGGACATCACAGGATTGTCCAACACCTCGGCATACACTGTCGTATCCGGAGGAACAGGAAAGGATGTCGGAAGCTACACCGCCATCCTCAGGCTGAACAACGGCTATGCGTGGGAGGACGCCACCTTCACCGACAAGTCCGTCCGTTGGACCATCGAGAAGCAGGTGTCCGAATCCTCTGCCACCAATGCTGACGGATCGGTCACCAAGAAGTCCGAGGAGAAGGACGAGAACGGTTCCACTCTCACAGAGACCACCACAAAAACCAAGAAAGACCCCTCCGGAACCACCACCGAGACCAAGGACGTCAAGGTGACCACCAAGGACACCAGCGGAAAGGTCACCGGAATGTCGGAGGTCAAGGAGGAGACCGTCAAGGACAAGGCCGGCAACGTCACCCATCACAGCACCGTGGAGACATCCATGGACAAGGACGGGAACGTCCTGTCCTCCAGGGAGGAGGTAAAGGACTACACCAAGGAGAAGGACGATGCAGGCAACGACGTCAGCGTCGAGACGGTATCCACCGTATCCAAGGACAAGGCCGGCAACGTCATCGAGAACAAGGAGGTGGCCACCGCCACCAAGTCCGTCACCGACGAGGACGGAAGCGTATCGGATGTCAGGACCGTCACGGAGACCGAGAAGGATGCCGAAGGCAACGTCAAGGGATCGACAGAGAAGTCGGAGACCAAGGACTCCGACGGCAACATCACGGAGAAATCCGAGGTACTGAGGGACAAGGACGGCAACGAGACCTATTCCAAGGTCGAAGAGATCGTCCCCGTCAAAGTGACCGAGGAAGAGGGTAAGACGGTGACCGAGTCCTCCACGAAAGTCACCGAGAAGGAATCCGGAAAGACCACCGTCACCGAGGAATCCGTAAAGGAGACCGTGGGCGCCGACGGCGCAAAGGAGACGGAGAAGGTCAGGGAGGAATCCGTGACCGACTCCAACGGAAGCACCTCGTCCACTAAGGTCACCGAGAAGGTAGTCGAGGATGACGAGGCGAAGCTGACCTCCACTCAGACCGAATCCAAGGACGCATCCGGAAAGGAGACGTCCGAGAAGAAGGTCGTGGCGGAATCCAAGGACGGCTCCGTGAAATCATCCGTCGAGGTCCCGCAGGACGGCAGCAACGCGGAGATCGTAACCGTTCTCGGAAGCGACCAGTCCGGCGGCGTGATGTCGATATCCTCCGAGCAGGTCAAACTCGCGGTGTCCCTTCAGGAGAAGGTCTCCGGAGAGATCCCCGATGTGCAGCAGGAGAAGGTAATGCTCGCGGAATCAACGACCGACAGTATATCCCTGACCCTGTCGGGCGAGGCCATGAAGGGCATGTCCGATTCCGGCGCAGCCCTGAACATCGTTTCGTCCGAAGGCGCACTGAAGGTATCCAAGGAGGTCCTGGAGAACCTGTCAGGCGAGGACGATGTCGTCATTCAGTTCTCCGCCTCGGAGGACATCTCCCTGTCGGAGGATCAGAAGGACGCCATCGGCGAGAACGCCAGCGTCCTCGAGATCAAGGTGTCGTCCGGCGGCGAGAGCCTCGGCAGCAGCATCAACGGCACCTTGACCCTCCTCGTTAAACATGTCGCCGCGGAGGGGATGGTCCCTGCGATGTACTATGTCGCCGACAACGGGGACATGGAGAAGCTCGAAGGGTCCTACGATGCGGAGAGGCAGGAGATGACCGGTATCACCACCCACTGTTCGATCTATGCCGTCATCGACGAGGATCCGAACGCAGGCGGAGACGACGTCCTGATCTATGCGGTAGCGGCCGCCATCATCATCCTGGCCGTTGCCGCCGTGGCGGGATATCTCTACATGTGCAGAAGCTGAGAACCTTTGGTAAACGAAGGCCGTCCGGGATTCCGGGCGGCCTCACCTTAACATACACATTCTACCGTAACAGGGGACGTTCTTTTTCAGCAAAGGGCGCCTGCGTGCACACTTACTGATGTCCATTATGGCCGCTACGAGATCCGTCAGACCATGATATCTAGATTACCTAGGAGTGATAACGCATCTCCTTCCATGGTCATTCTATCGCCAATCGAAGGGGCCTTTCGGCCCCTAATTGGTTTAATACTCATCCGGCAGCAGGATCGTGGTCGCAGACCTGTCGCATTCCGTGATGACGTAGATCTTCCCGACATCGGTCTCGTAGCTGCTGAACAGGCTGTCGGTCCAGCCTCCGTTCTTTTCAGCTTCCAAGGATTCGTCGTTCATCGCCTTGTCATCCTCGCAGAGGTCTCCCCAGTCGCCCTTGCAGTGCCTTTCCAGGCAGTTCTCCACGACCTCCTGGGCGTGCTCATCGGAGAACACCAGGTCTTTGATCCCGCAGGTCATGACCACCGTCCCCGTCTCGAACAGGCTCATGCGATCACCTCCTTGGTGGAATCGATGGAGATGTGTCCTCTCATCTCGTCCGGGACCAGTATCGATTCCCTTCCGTCCTTCCACTGGAATCTGGGTAGCGTCTTCTCTTCCCCCTTCATCTCCACGATGAGCTCCATGAACGGCTTATCGATTACCTTCAGAATCTGGTCAGGCTCCCTCTCGTTCAGAGAGTAGTAGGATCCTATCTTGAATCCGGTGCATCCCATCCCTTCATCCTTCCTCTTGTTCATCTCATACGCATAATTCCAACAGACATCGGAGATCGTCCTCTCGTGGTGCATCAGGCAGTCTATCATATCCCCGCCAAGCTGCTGGTCCTCCGGCTGTGCTTTGTCCAGATAGTGCAGGAACTCGCACAGTCCGTACTCGTCCTGCTCCCAGGTGGAGTCGTAGAACCTCCTTCCGACGATCTTCCAGTCCTTCATCAGGTACACGCCGTTGTCGCCGTTGTCCATGTCAAGGCACTTGACGTCGTCTATCCCCACGGAGCATCCGTCTCCTCCCATGAAGTTCCCGATCACCTGCGTCAGCCTGGCCCATCCGTAGTCGTCCCTCTCGGGCCTCCTGAAGGCTCTCAGCCTGCAGTACTCCAGGAATCCCTGAACGCTGTCGCGTCCTCCGTTCCAGTGCAGGTAGATCCCCAGTCCGGACCTCTTCTCGAAGTTCTCTTCGGTCGTGATGACGGCTCTGTTCCCCATCAGTCGAATAAGGACAACCCCTTACGGGGTCGCCCTCTTCTAAGAACCGTACGTGATACTTTCGCATCATACGGCTCAAGCCAACAATAACCTTGCTTCTCAAGGCGGCTTATTTGGCGAATTCTTTGTTCCTGTATCCGCGTTCATATTTCCTGAGTTCTCTGAGTTTATTCAGATATTCGGTGTCTATGTAGGGATTGAAGGAACATTTTGTCTTAATATGGCGTTTTACTTTCATTTCTCTTGGTCTGAACAAGGTGTTTTCATCTGTGCAGAATTCCCAGGTTTTCTTACCTTTCCTGGCATTCCTATCTGGGTGCCAGTATTTTTCTGCAATCCATTTCCTGCTCTTGTTGGCGTGTCTATGTTTGGCCCATTCCATCAGAGTGTCGAACATATACGCGTCAACATAGGAGAATGTCTTAGATGCCACCGCAGAGCGGTGGTAATTGCACCAGCCTCTCACTCTCGGATTCAATTCGGTGATTATCTCGTCCTGGGTCTTAGCCAGTCCATGTTCCAGGGTCGCTTCTCTTATCGTCGATTTCACTGCTTCCAGCGATTTCTTCGACGGTTTGATTAGCATTATCTTCTTCTTTTTGTTCTTGTACTTCTTGAAGTTCCATCCCAAAAAGTCGAATCCTTGGTCAATGTGGGTAATCAGCGTCTTTTCCTCGGAGAGTTCCAGCCCTCTTTCCGCCAGGAACGGTATCAGGTTCTGTTTCACTGTCTCGGCGTCTTCTGGCGTCTTGACTATTGCGACAAAATCATCTGCGAATCTTACCAGACTGCAGAATGATACCGATTTCTTGGCAGTTCTTTCCATGCCGTTCAGCGCCATGTTCGCCAGTATGGGGCTGATGACTCCTCCCTGGGGGCTTCCCTTTTCATTCGGGAACAAGGTTTCGTGATATACGTACCCTGCTTTGATGAACTCCTTCAGGATATGTTTGTCCATCGGGATGTTCTTCATCAGCCATTCATGGGAGAAGTTATCAAAACATCCTTTGATGTCTCCTTCAAGTACCCATTGGGGCCTCTTGGATGTTGCCATCATCAGGCGTATCTGCTCCTTGGCATCCTGGCATGCCCGTCCGATCCTGAATCCATATGAATTAGGGTCTGCGGTCGCCTCTTGTATCGGTTCCAATGCAAGCGCATATAGCGCTTGCATCGCACGGTCATACATAGTTGGTATGGAAAGCGGACGCATCTTTCCATTCTTCTTGGGAATGTATATGCGTCTCTGTGGTTTCGAGCGGTATTTTCCTTGGTTCAAGGAATATACAGCCCTCATTTTGGATGCGGATGACAACCAAAGTTCGTCATCCACACCTGGCGTGTGCTTTCCTTTGTTCAGTTGCGCCACTCTTCTGACAGCCAGTGCTTTGGCGTAGAATGAGTGTGTCAGGAGATATGAAAGACGTTTAGCCAAAGACTTTCTTCCGTCTCTGTAAGCCTTCGATATCCTACTCTGCATACGACCTACGGTAGACTCTGCCCTATCCCAGTCTATGGAATTCCATTCGCTGGCGAGCGTCCTAACGTCCGCTGGCCTCTCACCTTTCGGTGTCGTTGAGGTATCTGCATCTGTCGTCATACTTAGTTCTCCATCGATTGTTGACCAGTCGCACGTCAGCATCCTTTCGGATTACCCATGTGGGCTATCCTTCCCATTACAGGAAGGCATTCGCTTCTTGCGACCTCCTACTCCCGCTGTTCCTTTCCTTACCCTCACGGGTTCGGTACCTATCTCAGATAGGAGAACAACGGGGTTTCCGTGTTCAATACGGAGGTTGATTATGTCTGGTTTAGGTGGCATCTTTGGCCCGAGGGCTTGTTCGTTCGATACACCCAGTGATCATGGGTGCATCCTTGCCCCGTACCTTTTGGTTGGTGCGTTCTCCCTTTCGGGTCATCCTTATTTTCGCACGTCGAACGATTACGGGTCTTACGATGCTTCACATCTGTTCACCATGCCAGACTCACCCTGGCGGTCTACCTGTTAAGGCCCAGATATTCCCGCTTTGTCCCCGGGGTTTCACACCTTCGGATTACTCCGCACGCATGCCCGAGT
>Ga0310696_10005671_pt1 | contig 14993 bp, 19 predicted proteins | sample AusTroGonzalo_MG_4_FD_203885 | JGI IMG/M metagenome (GOLD analysis project Ga0310696, IMG submission 203885) | Bovine rumen microbial communities from tropical cattle in Woodstock, Queensland, Australia - Gonzalo_02 (v2) (version 2) | ecosystem: Host-associated > Mammals > Digestive system >...
GCCACTTACTTCTATAACCGCATCTCTTGCATCGGAAATAACTTGATCTCTTGTAGTTTTAGCCATATTAAGTTACCTCCTTAAGAAGTTTTTGTATAGCGGATTGTAACGTATGCTTGTAAAGGATAATAGAAAATATCATTATTTACTATTTCGACATAAATTTCATCTGTTGTTGGTGACTGTGGAACATAAAAAGCACAAATAGATGCAGTTATATCTCCGTCAGAATAATACACTCCTTGTCCCATTGTCTGTTTGTTATTGTCAATTAAGGAACAATCTATGCCAACACAAGTATCAATTTCTGTATTTGCAATTGTAATCGTATATTCAAGATCACTGCTACTCGTAATGGTTGCAATATAAGTTTTTTCATATAATTTACTACCATCAACCCATGTACCGATTTCATGTTCAGTTGTAGAATAATTTACCATAGGAGGAATAAATTTTTGAGGAATTTGATGAGTAACATTTTGTGATGCAGAATTTGCAATAAATTCATCATATAAAAGAGGAGATTTCATATAAAAATAATCTCCTGTTTCAGTGCCATTATATCCATCCATAATAATCATATTACTGTCTTGGTATCCTATTATATAAGGATCTTCACTTAATACTGTTATAGTATAATCTCCTGGAATAGAATATCCTCCAAGAACTACTGTACAATGGACTATCATACCCACTACTAAATTCAACTTTCCTGTTCCAATATATTGATAATAGGTTTGACCACTCTGTTGAACCATTTCCCAATCTGATGCTTCAAGTGTTAATGCTTTAGAAGTGATTTCTTCTTCATAAAAAGGACGATTTTTTATGTAATCTGCAGCAGTATCATCTATTTGTTCCCAATCACTTTGTGCGCCGCCACCGGCAACATTATTTAATGTAAGTACGTCTATATATGGATATGCTTTTCTATGTTCTGCATCATCAATATAAGTTGTTTCATCACTAAACATCCATCTAATTGTACCATAAGTGCCTATAACTCTAGCCCATATTTTTTCATTTCCAGAATAAGTTCTTGAAGGGTCTGCACCAAAAATAATCTTTCTAATCATATAAGCAGATTTCCAGGTGGTTTCACTTAACTCTTCTCCTCTTATTTTTCCATTTATTGCCCAATCTAATAATTGATAATCTTCACTATCAATTTTACCATTTAAATCTAAATCATAGTAATCCAAATCAGAAGATGTTGGAGTTATAGTGCCATTTATGATCCCCGTTATTCTTGTAAGTGTGTCTGAGTTATAAATTGTAGTATCAGTAAAATCAAAATCTCTACGATTTTGGATAGAATAATAAGAAGCTGAATTGACTGGACCACTTAAATTACCGCCAGAAGTTGAAAGATAACTACCTGAAAAAGCATTTATAGCTTCTTCTTTTACTTGTTGACCATATGCGTATGTTGCTGCAGCATCAGGATATTGGACGTGAGTTGAATTTTCATTGATTGTAGAAGTTTTATTTATTACTTTCTCTACTCCGTCTGTTTTTGCATATACAATGTCCCAAACTGCCTTTGCGCCCGCAACCTCATCATTAGTCGAGTCCTCATTAATATCAGAGGCAATTACTACCTCTCCACCAGGTACGCTATTTCCAAACTTATTCCAAGTTCCTTTATCTATACATATATAGATTGCACCATTATCGGCTACAATTGCGCGATCTCCAGGTAAAGGAGATAGCGCATTTAAATCTGTTTCATTTTTTATGAAGTACTCACTATAGCCAAGACTTGGAGCATTCATATAATCAGTTTTTATAGAATTAGCCATTTACACCACCTCTTTCAGGAATAGGATCTTCTTCATTTACATAAGGATTTGTTGAAGCAAAGATATCTTCGATATAACTTAAAAGATTACCATAAGTTATAGGAGAAACTTCTGGATAGTATTTTTGAAACAGTTTTTTTATTTTTTCGGGAAATCTATAAATAGAAATTTCATTAGTACACATTATAGAATCCTCCTTATGAATTAATTGTAACTGTTGCTTTACCGCCTATTGTGAGTGCGATTGTGAATGTATCACCATTGTTTACGATTATTGGACTGTCAAGAACAGTACGGTCAAGCATTAATTCAAGATTTGAAAAAGGACTTACTGTTCCAGCATACCAGTAATAAAATAAACCTATCTCATTTATTTCAATTTGTGTTGAACCTGAATAATTCCACGTCTGTGACATTACCCTTTTTGTATCGTTATAATCTGTTGTCGTCAATGTATTTGTACCTGTAATAATATTAAAATTAGTTAAATCAATATTGCTTGCTAAAGCGTAATCGTCAATCGTTGCTGACGTTATTCCACTACCAATAGAGAAAAACAGCCCGTTATACGCACTTGCTCCACTTCCAGAATGCGTATCACCCATTTTATGGGGTTGTAAGGTTGCGGATAACATTGTAGGACCGTTCAGGTCTGCTTTGCCTGTTAATATATTCCCTTGCTGGTCTTTCATTAATGGCTTTATGCTATTAACTGTTGACGCAGCCACTATTGTGTTTAAATAATTCCTATTAAGCATTTTTTGTCACCTCTAAATTACTTACTATACAATCAAATATATTTGAAAACGGAATTGTTCCAGTGCCTGGCGCGGGAGTATTAACTACTGCACTCGCATACTCAGTCACATCGTACTCTCCATTTTCAGTAATTTCTAAAGTCCCAGTAGGTTCACTACCTCCACTGCTTCCAAGACTTTTTCCCATTATTAAACTCGTAAAATCTAATGCCATTTATTTCACCTCTTTATTCTGTCGCGCCAAAAACTGTATTTAAAACTTCCATTGCGGCGGCTTGAAGATTTGCTTCAGCAGCACCACTTTGATTTGCGAATTTGTAACGAACAAGCTCTGACGTGTCATTTCCTGTGCCCAATACACTTTGACCTACAATTGCAGCAGCATTATATGTTACGCCGTTATATTCAACTGTTGTTTTTAGATTTTCATATACAAAATTTCCTTGTGAATTTGTATATTTTAAATAATGAGACCGACTATCTGTTGTAATAAGCAAAGGTGAACAATACGTATTAAAAACACCATAAGCACAAATTTCACTTGTGCCTGATGGCTGTGTGTGTGGATTACAGTTTAATCCATTTAATGTACAAATTAATCCGCCATTACTAACATAAAAATTGTAAGCTGATGTGTTGGCTATTAGTTCAATGTCATCTGTGGGTGTGTATGGAAATTCAATTGGATAATCATCGTCATCTTCCCAGCATATAAAAGAGTATCCGCTTTGCACTGTCGGTGTGGGCGGCTCTGTTATACTTTCGCCCTGCTGACAGCTTACTATATAATAATCATCACCATCAACCTTAAACTTAACTTGATATCCTATATTACTACTAACATTCATTACACTAACTACTTTTTCACTCACATTCCCATAGTTAATCTCACCTGTATCTCCGCTAACCTCTTTATATTTACTTGCTATTGTAGTTATAATTTCTTTTAAAGATACCTCTGCCATTATTTATTCACCTCTTTATTCATCAACTTTAGTAAAGACAAATTCATAGTCTGGTAACTCTGTCTGTCCTGCCATATACCAATTAGTAACATCATTTTGAACAGGCGCCCCACCAGTAACATCCCATTTATCTATAATTACAATTCCTTGTTCTATTATCAATGCTGCTACACCACCAGGAATTTGACCTTGAGACATATCTATAACTGTACCTTGTCCAGTATATGTCGTTCCATCTATCTCTACACTCCAGTCATAAGAGGAACCAATTTCCATATTTACACAATAATCTAAACTTCCTTTTACTATTCCAGTTTCTGAATCAAAAGTTCCTTCAGAAACATTAATAGAAAATGAACCTCCTTCTTCTGCAGGAATAATGACTTCGGTCCCGTCTACACTAATATCTGTAAGCATAACATTAGCACTAGCATATTCACTTACATTATAAACTCCATTCTCACTTATCTCTATTGTTCCTGTTGGAGAAGAGCCTCCGCCACCAATTTTCAATTCTTCCCATTCTCCATTTTCAATACAAACAAAAACTTTTCCACTTGCAACTAAACATCTGTCTCCTGGCTTAGGATTTTCAAGCAAATCATCTTCTGTACTTGCAAAATATTCACTAAAACCAATGGTTGCTCGGTTCATATATTCAGTTTTTACTATATTTGCCATTTATTTTTCACCTCTTCCAAAAAAAAATATTGCCGAAAACAATTTTTGTCTTCGACAATATGTGAGAAATTGAGTACTAAACTTCAATTTTTAGAACTCCATATAACTTAAATTTTCTTTTTTCTTGCGTGGTGCGGTCGCCTTCTTAGGAATGAACCAAAAGAGACTATTTCTCGCTCTTGTCGCTGCAACATATGAAATTCTTTTCTCCTCATCATTCCAACGATGCGCGCCTATTACCATTACATTATCATTCTCCAATCCTTTTGAAGTGTGAATAGTAAGAACTTTTACAGTATTCTCCTTCATTCTTTCTTGAAGTTGGGATAAGTCCAAGTCCGCTTTCTTAAAAGTATCACAAGGTATATCATTCTTCTCCAATACCTTTATCATATCGTCAACTTCTTTATTCGTCCTACAAAGTATGAACCACGACTTATATTCCTCACCCATTTCAAGCTCTTGAAGAATTTTATGTATCTCGAATTGGTTAATTTCTACATATCCACGGCGCGCCGTCATACAAACATTGGGAACTTTATAAATATCAGTAACTGATGCAAGAATTGTATCTGCATAGTCGATTATATCTGCGCCGCACCGATAGTTATAAGTCAAATTGAAAACAGTGACAGAAGGATCTCTTACCAATCTCATAAAATGATGGTAATTAGAGCCTTTGAAACTGTAAATTGATTGGCACGAGTCGCCGCAGAAATAAAAATTCTTCGGTTTCAAATCCTTTATCATAAACTCATACTCATTATCGCAAATATCTTGAAATTCATCTACTAATAAATGTTCAACTTCAGGAATATATAAATCTCTATTATGTACTTGTTCAAATAACCAATCAAAGTTTTCGTTCTCTAATTGCGCCGAGGTCGATACCCCATTCATTAACAAAATATAGTTCGCAAGACTATGGATTGTACCTATAAATACTCCTTCTGCTTCTTTCGGCAATCTACTTCTCATTTCTTGTGCGGCGGCGTTAGTAAAAGTTATAGCAAATATATTCTTAGAATCGATACCTTGAGAAAGGAGAAATTCGATTCTTGCCATAATTGTTCGTGTTTTACCTGTACCGCACGCAGATGCGACAAGAACTTTGTCTGAGTCGGTTATTACGGCCGCACGCTGTTCTTCGTTTAAATCTATTGTCATTTTAATACCTCTTGAGATTAGATTTTCTATTTATATTATAGCAGAAAAGAGAAAAAAAGTCAAGGATTTGGAATCCTTGACTTTTAGGTTTTATTAAAATTATACGTCTACTACATATAAAGTTAATACACTCACAATAACATCTACTGGAGTATTATTAATAGGACCATTTTTAGGGATTTTTATTCTAAAACGAGCATCTAATTGTTCTTCTGTTGTTCCTGTAGTAACATATGGACCTTCACTGCTAAATGAACCACCATGTAATGGCAACCATTTTTTGTAATTTTCTGTTCCAGTTGTAGTCGTTACATATGCATCATTCATACCTGCGGTATATCCATCATTTTTAAAAATAAAAGGATATTGCGAGTTATTAAAAGGCATGGAAATAGTGACGTGTAATAACTTGCTCTCAGTTACATAAGTTTCAATTTTAAATGTACTACCTTCAGTACTTACATTACGCCCTGCGTTATTATCCCAACAAATAATAGGAATAGGAGAGCCATCTTTACAAAATAAAAGGCCATCTGTATTTAAATCTAAACTTCTCTGTATTGGTCCCCAAGATGTAGTTGTCTGTTCTGCTGTTGTAGTAATTTTACTCGCAGCAGTGCGCACTCCATTATGATAATTATGTTTAAAATTATCATACGCGGAATTTTCTACATCTGCAATAGTAGCAAATAAATATGCTCCTCTATCTTCATCGATTGTTTCATTATGTAATTGAAGATTAGTCCAAGAAGTGTTAGTAGTGATAGCATCTGATAAAACTTTAAAAGTATATCTTTGTAATCCATGAGCATAATAATCTCCATAGATTCCACTCATGCCTCTTGCAATTAGAGCTAAATCTTTTATTTTATATTGTTTACTATCAGGTAGTTTTCTTAGACTTTTTGGTAGAGGAATTGAAAATTCTAACCATGTCTGATTATGAGTAATAGAGCCACTACAATGAATATGCTCTGACTTAGAAGGGGTAGAAGACGCAATAGTTATAAAATCACTCGCATTAGAAGGTAGAGGATAAAAAATTCCATTTCCATCATCGTAAGAGTTATAATCTACCCATTCTTTTAAATCATCAAAACTACTCGTAGTCGTCTCCTCAAACTCTTCCAAACTACTAATAGTCGTCTCAACCACACTACTTAAAGTCGTCAATCCACTCTCTAAAGTAGTCACCCTATCTGTCAAATCATCTATCTCGTCCAGTGCATACTCTGCTGCTTCGCGTGCAATCTTCGCATCAATATAACTGTCATCGTCATATTCTAATGGTTCTTCACCAATTCCATTTGTATACACAGGGAAAAATACATAATTCGTAGTAATTTGATTATTATTATTTTCATAAATAATACTTACAGTAAAGCCCGGTTCTCTTAAAACTTCAGAAGGAAATTCTCTATCTTTGTCTTCTTCAGTTTCTGCTTTTACAATTAAAGTTGCAACTCCATTAACTGCAGTTACTACTTTATGAGTATATCTATTAAAATAAAAATCAACATCTGAATTAACATTAGTAGGCAAATTAACAGTCATACTAACTAATCCTTCACTGTGAGCAACAAGATGATATGTGCTTGTTGCTTGCATTGGTTCCAACTTCTGTGGATCGTCTGAAAAATTAGCATACATTATAATCTGTTTTTCTTCTCCCATTCTCTCACCTCTTTTATTTAATTTCCTCTATACAAATATATCCTACTTCTTTTCCTACTCGGACGCGCGCCCAAGCACCAAAATAATCTTCTATTTGTATTAGAGTTCCTCTTTTTAATTTTTTTATTGTATAATATCCTTTACTCGGCCCACTTTTTAATTCAACCTCTTCTCCTAAAGTCCAAGGTTTCGGTAAATCTGCCCAAGTAGGATTTTTAACTACACTCTCTAAATCAATCCAGCCTTGACCAGAGAATAGTTTTCCTTTTCTATTTTTTTCAAAAACTATTAAATGAAAGGAATTTTCTTTCAATTTTTCGCCAGTATCAGTTTCAATTTCTTTGTCTAAATACACATAATAAGGTTCGAAGGTGAATTGCGCAAGTTCATCTTCTTTTTTTTCTTCATTCTCTTTAATTAATGTTTGATAATTTTTAAGAGTTTGAAAAAGAAAATTAAAATTCTTTTTCATTTCTTCAATAGAAACTGTTTGTGCGGCGAATAGCTTATCCATTTCACTAAAAATTTCCGCGGCTTCTTTAAGTCTTTTTTCCTCTTCTTTTTCTTTTTCTTTTTTTAAGGCTTTTGCGCCCTTCCGCCAAAGAAGGACGCTTATGCCTATTCCTATTAAAATTAGTCCGATTATTACACTCAATAAAATTTCTAATTTCATAACTCCATCCAACCAGTTACATAATCTCCGATAGGTCTCTTACCGCAATACTTCTTACTAATTGTAACTCTATATCTACCATTAACCTTTTCGCCATCATAGACATAAAATGTACCTGTTCTCTTCTTTGAAGTAGAGGTTGAAGTTGCGCTTGTATAAAGAGGCTTATCTTTGACAGCAACTGCATCTCCTTTTTTATAACCTTTTTTGGCTTTCTTTGCTGCGGCCGCCTTAGCCTTTTCTTCTTCTTTCTGTTTCTTCAAAAGTTCATCAACTTTCTTCTGAACTGCATCATAATTATATCCCGCAGCTTCAAGTCTTTGCTTACGAGTGGGTTTTGAATGTTTATCTCCCCACTTATCATCAATAACTTCTTGAGCGATTACAGAAAGGCTCTTCTTCACAACTTTTTTATATCCGTTAAGTCCTTTCTCTTTCATAATCTTAGGATAGTCCTTGTATGCATAATCCTTATCAACATTACCAGAGATACCTTTAACTTTTCCGCTCTCTGAATATTGCCACATTGTATAGGCGCCAGTATAAGTACATTTATCATTCCACTGAGCAACCCAGACATCATAATCTTTTAAAGCTTTCATATCTAATTTTGAAGTGAGCCAGCCTTTGCTTGCATAAATACCAACATAGTATCCTGCGGCCGCAACCTTATCACAAAAAGTCTTTGTAATCTTAGCTAATGTCGCCGCAGAAAGTCCAGCAATAGACTTATCTTCAATATCGAACCAAATAGGATATTCAAATTGTTTACCTTTTAAAATCCCAATAACAAAATTAGCTTCTTGAGTTGCCTTTTCAATTGTATCAGCATAGGTATAGTGATAATAACCAATTGGTACGCCCGCAGCTTTTGCGTTCTTATAATTCAATTCAAACTTCTCATCTTTACCTGTTCTTCCATAACTACCTCTCAAAATTGCAAATTGAACTTCGTTTTTCTTAACCTTATTCCAATCTATAACACCTTGAAAGGTAGACACATCAATACCTTTTACTGTTGCCATATTATTCACCTTCCTCTTCTTCAATTTCTACTTCTTCACCTTTAATAGCAAATGCAAGAGAAGGATTATTCTCAATCCAATCTTCTAATTGGAGAAGTGCAAGTTCTACCCAACCGCTAAATCTTTCAAAAGAAATGAAAAGTTGCATAACAGGGAATTGCTTCATAAACATATCGTATACTGCACGAAGTTTTAATTGACCAGTTCCGCTACCAAGTTCTATCTCAGCTTGCGCGCAGGCCCAAACAAGCCATTCCTTAATCTTTTCAGGTCTTTTAACAAGATTATAAATTGCCATTCCACCAACTAAAAGTACAACAACAATATAAGGAATATACTTTACAAATTCTTGCATATCTCATACCTCCTTTTTTAATAATTCTGAAACATAGTTTAAAGTTTCTTCTCTTTGAGAAGAGAATTTTATTTTATCTCCTTTTTTAATACCTAATGAAAGTAAGCCAAGTAATGAATGTGCATTTATTTTTCTTTCATCTTTTTCGCAATATAAAGACGAAAAAACATTTAAAGAAACTGTTTGCACAAATTGTTGCGCGGCTCTCCCATTAAGGTCATAAGGAAATTCAATTACCTTTTCGAATTCCATTACTTATCACCTCCAAACTTTTCTCTTGTTAATTGATCATTGTGATAGATAGATTTAACAAGATACTCTGGTAAAAAAAGAGATTTTAAATCTGTTAATTTATCATAGTCCCAAAAAGGAATACGATATAATGGAATATGATGTGTAATTGCATATGCGTTTTTCTTTCTATCGCATTCTTTTCTATACATAAAACTTGAAAAGTTTTTATTAAAGTATGAAGAATATAAAAAGTGCGGCTCACCATCATATTCAAGTAATCCCACTAATTGTCCATTCCTATATATAGCAAAATCAAACCTTAAAGGCGCTTTTTTCTTTCCGTTTAAATATGGGAAAGTTACTTCTCTTTTAAAGGAGATTTTATTTGCCTTTAAGATTTGAATAATCTTATTTTCTCCTTTGCTCACTTATAACACTCCTCATTTTACTCTATTTCAATTATAAGTGAGCAAAGTCTTTTTAAACTTCAATTTTTATTTTTTATCAATCAAAAACCTTATCATAGGTACAATCTTTCCAACTTATATCATCTCTCCATTCCATTATCTTCGCATGACGTAATGCTTGAGTATCTTTTTCAATCATCATTGCACTTACCTTACAAACTTTATGAAGAATAGGACAAGGTTTTTCTATTATTTGAGATTTAATTTCTTCTGTTACATTTGAAATCCAACCAATAGGAACAACTTCATCTCCTTTTAAAACTCCTATTTCAACTGCGCCCGCCCAACCAAAGAACGCACCTTTAGTAATAGGAATAAGCGGAGAACCCATCGCATATGCAGAATAATAATCTCCCATTAATCTCGTCTCATTTTTATCATTCCACCAATAAGGCCAGGTCTCAATTTCTTTTCCTTTATATTCCCAAGTGGACGGTTTATAATTACCAGTTAAGAAGCAATCAATTTCATTCCCAATTTCTTTCTTAACTTTAATACTTTTTCGCGCGGGCCGCTTACCAGGCTCATACTTACCATCTTTACTCTGAAGCACAACACCTTCCCAGCCTTTCTCCAAACAATAACCAATATAATCAAGAAGAGCATCTCCTTCATAGTAGTGGGCGCGCACCAAGTAGGTAAACTTTAACCTCTCAAATACAGTTTTAAAGAGTTTAATCCTCTCAATCATTTCTGTATCCATTAAATTCTTACCACCATAAGCCAGACAATCAAAAATATAATAGTATAACTTCTCACCTTTTTCTTGACGTTCTATTGCTTTTGGAGGTAAACAACCCATTATAGTGGTAACTGCACGACTTTGTTCATTATTAGGAAAGAAAATTTCGCCTATTAAACAAGTTCCATTAGGAAATTGTTCAAATTCTTTCTTTAAATGAGGAACAAGTTCTATTTTATTAAGATACCCACCTTTTGTGCTTTCAGTTCTACTACGAAGAAAGAGATTTCCATCATCATCTTTCAACATCATAAACCAATGACCATCAATTTTTCTTGCCGCGAAATAGTCACCACTTTTAACTGCATTATATACTAATTCTTTAAGGTTAAGACTCTTTGTAGGACTCCAATATTTTTCTGATGTCATATTTAAAAAATCATAGTTACCAATATATCCGTACATTACATTACCTCTTTTTCTATTTTATTCTAATTATATTATACCACAAAAAAGAAAAAGTGTCAAGAATTCTTGACACTAATTCCATTTTTCTATTTCTTCCAAAAACTCTTCACTTTTCTTACTTAATTCTTCTACTGTTCCATTATTCCAAATCGTATAATCATATTTTCCAGTATCTGCATTTAAATCTGCGGAATTAAAAACTTCTCAATCCCATCTCTCTTTATCAAAAGAGTTCTTACAATAATTTTTCTTTTCTTGAATAACTCCACGAACTCTTTTATTTCCAATTGTTCTCTACAATGAATAAAAACAATACATTCTTTATCGCAAATTTCTTCATATAAATTAATATTTGCAATATCTTTCATTACTTCTTTAACAGGACCGTTATTATAACTCTTCCACGCTCGTTTTAAGTCTGCTAGAAAGGCGCGCCCAGCGTTATCTTTCTCGCCTTTCCAGCCCATCGTAGTCGCAATTTCTTTCACACTTGTAATTGTAGAAAGATTCTTAATTTCATACTTATCCATACAATAAATCCTTAATAAAGTAACAAAAGTATCTTTTCCTGCGCCACCAGCGCCATTAATTATCACTACTTTCATTACTTCTGCCTCGCTGCCAAATTAAAATCTTCAATTTCCATTTTTCCTTTCGGGAATAAAAATTTAAACACTTTCATTGCAGAAGGAGTCTCAAGTCCAACTTTTGGGAATTTCACATATCCGTCCGCAAAACCATATTTAAAATACTGAAACTGAACAGGAGTAAAATGTTCAAAATCAAGTTCTTTCTTAAAAGTTTCAAGACTCTTCCAAAATACTTCTTCTCTTGCTTCGCGCGCAGCCCCTTCTTTCGTAGTATAAGTCGTATCTAACATTTTATGAAAAAAGGCACAATGTTCGCCCATATTTCTAAAAACTTTCTTTTCATTATACTTATTTTTAAAAATAGTCTGATATGCAAAAATCAAAGTTTCTATTACATCTTCTAAATGGTCGACCGTAAAAGAACCTTCACTTCTCGTAATCGATTCTTCATTATGCATCCAATAATACATAGGCTCATTTAAATACCCAACCTTATCAGATAACATATAACACATAGTATTAAAACTACCATCTTCATTATATCTGTCACAGAATTTAATACCTTTTTCTTTTAAATAACTTCTTCTATATACATTACCGTGAAGCCAAGTGGTGTCGCCTTGTCCCATTCTATTCCAAGTCTTTTCTTTTGTTTGACTAAAAAATGCGCCAATAAGGACATCCATTTCATTTCTTGTCATTTCTGTCTGTGCCATTTGAACTGCACTTGGAGCCAACATATCATCAGCATCTAAAAACATAATATACTGATTATTAGTATGGTCTATACCAACCTGCCGCACTAAGCCAGGATACTTCATATTCTTCTCATTTCTAATATACTGAAGTTTAATGAAGGAAGAAAATTTATCACAAATTGATTTAATATCCTGAGTCGAACAATCATCTACTACTGTCACCATACATTTTTCAGGATTTGTTTGAGATACGATTGATGCTAATGCGCGCGGAAGCGTCTTTTCTGCATTATAGCAAGGAATTATAATATCAACTATTTTAATCACTCTCCTGTGTTTTTGCCTTAACGGCTAATTTATCTACATAATCATTCCAATCATTTTCTCCAGTATGACCTTTAACTTTATAAAAAGCAAATCTCATATCTTCAAAGAAAGGAATAAGTGCTTCCCATAAATCTTTATTTGCAACGGGTTGACGACCGCTATTAATCCAACCATTTTGAAGCCATTTCTTATACCAACCTGCGCGCATACAATTGTGAAGATATGCAGAGTCAGTGTAAATATCAACATAAAATTCTTCATCATTTTGAAAATGGTCTATACAATACCAAAGACCTTCTAAAGCCGCATATAGTTCCATTCTATTATTCGTTGCACCTTCGATTGGTCCAATAGCATACTCGTATATAATTTCTTCATTTTCATTTAAAACAACGCCTGCGTAGCCACCCACAGCATTACTATATCCATTATTGCTTACTGCGCCGTCACAATAAATTTTATACTTCATGTACTTATACTTCTCCTTTTATTCATTTAATTTTTATATTTATAATTAAATTATACTCCAATTTTTTGTTTTTGTCAAATTTTAAATTCTAAATTTGACTTTTTCTACAAAATATGGTATAATTATTATGTATGAATACAAAAAGTAAGGAGGGAATATAATGACTTTGTATAGTACAGGTTGTCCAAAATGTAAAGTTTTGGAAACAAAATTAAAAATGAAAAATATTGATTATGAAATTAGTAATGATATTGATTTGCTAGTGCGAAATGGCATTATGTCTGCGCCCGTTCTCGAAGTAGATGGGGAATTTTTATTGTTCGCGGACGCAAATAAGTATGTCAATTCGCTGGAGGCAAATAAATGAAAGTTCATTATATATATTGTTTTACTTGTCAAATAACGGGTAAAAAATATATTGGACAAACTTACCATGGTTCTCGACGATGCCAAGCAGCAAATTATACTGGCTGTATAAAATTTTATAATGCTATTAAAAAATACGGTTGGAATAATTTTACAAAAACAATCTTAGAGGATAATTTAACCATTGAAGAAGCGAATAAAAAAGAAGAATATTACATTAAATTATATAATACTATTGAAGATGGATATAATTTAAAAACTGGAGGTCTTAATAATTTATTTTCAGAAGAAAGTCGAATAAAAATGAGTAAAAGTTGTACCTCTAAAAAAGAAATTCTTTGTATTGAGACAGGAAAAGTATATCCAAGTGCAAAAGAAATAGAAAGACTATTTGGATATGCTAATGCAAATATTATTGCCTGTTGTAGAGGTAAATTATATACTGCTTATGGATATCATTGGAAGTATGCAAATGATGAAAATTATATTATTCAAAGAAATAAAAATTCAAGACCTGTATTTTGTATAGAATTAAATCAAACTTTTGAATCTATCGCAGAAGCGTCGCGTCAGACTGGAGCAAATTCTCATAGTATTGGCTATTGCTGTCGTGGAAAAACAAAAACTGCGGGAGGATATCATTGGAAATACGTGGAGGAAGATAAATGAATGTTAATGTAAGATTGAGCAAAAATTTTACAACTCAATATAATAAAATGCAGCAAGAGTATGGAGAAGAGTTTGCTTATCTAAATGGTTTTGGCGATGAGCAGTTATCTTTTACAGATTTTATTAAAAACTTTATCGATGCTCAAACTGTTGCGGATGCTTCTGTTGATGGAAATGCGAATGTAGGTAATAAAGATATGAGGACTTTGATGAACGAAATGCCGAAGCCCCATAGAAAATTACTTGCCTTCAATAAAATCCATTATGAATTGAATAAAAAATATGGTTTTAAGACCGCAAATGAGTGGCTTCAAGCAGAATGGACAAAAGCACTGTATATGCATGATGCAGATACTTCTACTTATATTCATTATTGTTTTGCTTACGATTTAAAAGATTTGGCAGAACAGGGTTTATATTTCTTAAATAATTTTAACCCAGAGCCGCCCAAGCATTTATCTACTTTTGTTGATTTCGTAAAAGAATTTATTTCTTTTGCAAGTAATAGGTCTTCTGGCGCAGTAGGACTTCCCAATCTCATTCCTTATATGTATTATTTTTGGAAAAAAGATTGCGAAAATGGATATGCGACAAAGAACTCTGATTATTATGCTCGTCAACAAATTCAACGCTTTATATATGCGGTAAATCAACCTTATGTAAGAGATGGACTTCAGAGTGCTTTTACAAATGTAAGTGTTTATGATAGTGAATACTTGGAAGCATTATTCGGTGGAAGTGTATTTCCTGATGGAAGTTTTATGGTAGATGAACTTGAAGAAATAAAAGAATTCCAAAAGTTATTTATGGAAGTTGTATCTGATATTCGTTCTCATAATATGTTTACTTTTCCCGTTCTTACAATTTCTCTTTTAAGAAAAGATGGTGAATTCGCAGACAAAGAATTTGCAGTCTGGGGCATT
>Ga0310696_10005672_pt1 | contig 14989 bp, 15 predicted proteins | sample AusTroGonzalo_MG_4_FD_203885 | JGI IMG/M metagenome (GOLD analysis project Ga0310696, IMG submission 203885) | Bovine rumen microbial communities from tropical cattle in Woodstock, Queensland, Australia - Gonzalo_02 (v2) (version 2) | ecosystem: Host-associated > Mammals > Digestive system >...
AGAAGCTGAAGCCTATGACGCTTTAATTAAAGAAATTGATAGTTTACGCTAAATATTTATCTTTCCAACCATCAATGAATTTCTCGTCCCTTAACATTCTGATTTCATCAGAGTAGGGGGCTTTTTCGTTAATGTAAGGAGTTTCAAGGATCTTTGGAATGTTCCTTAAGAGTGGATGATTAGCGAGTTTGCATAAGGCTTCAAAGCCAATTTCACCATATCCTAAGTTCTCATGACGGTCTTTATGCGCTCCTCTAATGTTCTTAGAATCGTTAACGTGGACCACTAAAAGACGGTCTAGACCGATGATTCGATCAAACTCGGCTAATAAGTCGTCAACTTCGTTTACGTCGTAGCCAGCGTCATGTACGTGGCATGTATCAAGACAGACGCCTAAACGTTCAGGATACTTACAGAGGTCTAGGATCTTTTTGACGTCTTCAAAGCATGTTCCAATCTCAGAACCCTTGCCCGCCATAGTTTCTATGGCGATTCTGACATCAGTGCCATCTTGTGAGAAAATGGTGTCGAGGTTTTCCACTAAGGTTTGAATAGCTTCTTCAGAGCCTAAGCCTAAATGGTTACCTGGATGTAAGACGAGAATCTTCGCGCCAAAGGCGTAGGTTCTTCTTAATTCACTGATAAGTGTCTTAATTGATAATTCTAAAAGGTCAGGACGGTTCTTATTCGCAGGGTTAATGATATAAGGCGCATGAACCACAATCTTATTTTCATCAAAACCGTGCTCTTTGAGCAAAGCTCTACCTTCTTCGATTTTTAATTCGCTTAAAGGCTTACGATAAGAGTTTTGTGGGGCGCCAGTATAAAACATGAATGTTGTGGCGTTATAGCTAATCGCTTCTTTAACGCTGCCAAGATAATAATCTGGGCCATTCATTCCAACGTGTGAACCAATTAATAAATCCTTAGCCATATTATTTCTCAATTCTAATATCTTTAATGACGACAGCCTCTAATGGTCTGTCATTTGGACTTGTTCTCACTGATGCAATTGCATCAACGACTTCGATACCTTTGGTAACTTGACCAAAAGCGGCATATTGACCATCTAAGAAGTCGCCATCTTTATGCATAATGAAGAATTGGCTACCGGCGGAGTTTGGATCCATGGCTCTAGCCATTGAGATAACGCCTCTTTTATGACTGATTGGATTGTTAACGCCATTGGCGGCAAATTCGCCTTTAATGCAGTAACCTGGACCGCCTGTGCCGTTGCCCTTTGGGCAGCCGCCTTGAATCATGAAGCCTTTGATGACACGGTGAAAGGTAAGTCCTTTATAGAAACCCTTGTCCGCAAGCTTCACAAAGTTATCAACGGTGATAGGCGCGTTGTCTCTATCTAATTCGACTTCGATTGTGCCGTATTTGTTAATTTCAATAATTGCTTTCATATTGTTAATATCTCCTATATATCTTTGATATAGTTTTACTAATAAATTACTATTTAATTACTTCAGGCATTTCCTCATGATCGACCATCAAAACGTTCAATGTTGGGTCAATTTCAAGGAGGATTTTCTTCATTTGTGGCATGAAAATGCGTTCCACTTCGTGTGGGACATCGAGGTAATTGTAATGCTCGTTTACGATTGCGCGTCTCACATGATGTGGAGCGTCACCTGATATATAAATATCACAACCTTCGTCTCTAGCGATGAACCAGTCACGAGAACCGCCGCCACCAATGATGCCGACTTTCTTAATGGTTGGACTACCTTCCTTAATCAATAAACCATAGTCTACGTTAAGACTTGCTTTAGCAAACTTAGCGAATTCATCGATTGGCATGGCTATAGGAAGTTCGCCAATACGCATACAGAAATCTTTTTCTTCTGGGCAATAAACGTTTTGTAAGCCAAGAAGTTCCGCTAAAGCGTCATTCATACCATCCTTACCGGAATCAAAGTTTGTGTGCATGCTATAGACAGGCACACCAAAGGCGTCAATCTCGTTACAAAGCTGTTCTTTAAGCTTGTCCCATTTAAATACCTTGGCTTTAGTGCCATAGATAAATGGATGGTGAGTAATAATTAAATCAGGTTTATTCTCTTTTACCAAAGGTAAGACTTCATAATCAAAGTCTAAGCAGAGGAGGATATTATGAACTTCTTCAGGTAGTTTGCCTGTCATAAGACCAACGTGGTCATGGTAAAACTTCGCGAAGCGTTTAGGGAAACGTTTGGAAAGTTTTAAAAGGAGTTTTCTTGTGTTCATAAATATCTCTCCAATTTATGCTTTTCAGCGTTAAGAGTGTCGATTCTTGCTTGTGGAAGGTTGCCACTAGCGATAATGTTATTAATCTCGCTGATGCGATTTTGATATTTTTCTTTGAAAGTCGCGGACTTCTCTCTTCTTAAGATTGGTCCAAACTCTAAGTCTTCATCACCGATCACTGCGCTATCTGCTTTAACGAACTTGATAATTTCGTAGAAAATATCATCTTCTTTGACGATTTGTTCATCCGCGATAGCGAAACCCATTTGACAGATTTCTTTTCTAGCTAATGGGACGGCACTATGTGCATCGATGATAATTGTTTGCACGCTGATGAGCTTTTCAGGATGCGCTTTTAAGATTTTCACAATCGTTTGACCACCCATACCAGCGATCACAATTGTACCAACATCACGAGTGATGTCTTTAATACCGTCGCTGAATAAAGGTGTGATTTTGTCATTCACATGATAACGGATAATGTTAGCGCGTAATCTTTCAAATGGGCCTTCTTTGTTTTCGACCGCAAAGCCTTTAGAGACTTTACCAGATTGCACTAAAGCAATCATGAGTTTGCCATGATCGCTACCGATATCGGCCACCACGGAATTTGGGACCATATCGTGAATGATTTTCAAACGCTTGGATAGTCTAATCATTAAAGTTTTTCCTTGTAGTCACCTAATCTTTTTGAACGAGTTGGGTGTCTGAGTTTCTTGATAGCCTTAGCTTCAATTTGACGAATTCTTTCACGAGTAACGCCAAATTCACGGCCAACTTCTTCAAGGGTTCTTGGTCTATTATCGTCTAAACCATAACGGAGTCTGATGACTCTTTCTTCTCTATCGCTTAAGTCTTTAAGGATGCTATAGAGTTCTTCTTTTAAGAGTTGTCTGGTTGTGAAATCAACTGGTGATTCACTTTCTTTATCTTCGATAAAGTCACCTAAGTGGGAATCATCTTCTTCACCAATTGGAGTTTCTAATGAAACAGGTTCCATGGCGATTCTTTGGATTTCACGAATACGTTTCGCGCTTAATTCACCATTCATTGCTTCACTGATTTCTTCCGCGGTTGGTTCACGACCGTAATCTTGGATGAGTTGTCTTTGGATACGCGTCATCTTGTTGATGGTTTCAACCATGTGGACAGGAATACGAATAGTTCTAGCTTGGTCAGCAATCGCACGTGTAATTGCTTGACGGATCCACCATGTGGCATAGGTTGAGAACTTATAGCCTTTGGTGTAATCGAATTTATCGACAGCCTTCATTAAACCGAGGTTACCTTCTTGGATTAAATCCAAGAATAACATACCTCTACCAACATAGTGCTTAGCAATGTTAACGACTAAACGTAAGTTAGCGTTGATCAATGTTTGTTTGGCTTCTTCATCACCTTCTAAAATCTTCTTGGCTAAGATTGGTTCATCTTCCGCTTTTAAAAGGTCGTATTTACCAATTTCTTTAAGATACATCTTAACGGAGTCGTTGATGCGGACTTCACTACCGAGATAATCGATATCGATGTCTTCTTCTACTTCCTCGCCTTCTTCTTCAGCAAAGAAATCATCATCTGGTTCTTCATCAAGATTCATCTTGCTTTCATCAAAGTCTTCATCGAAGTCTTCGTCATCTTCTTCATCAGAGATAACTTCAATACCGTTTTCTTTGAAGAAATTGATTAAATCTGCAATTGTATCATCATCTAAATCAAATTGATTTAAAGCATCATAAATATCACTTTGGTCAATAATGCCTGATGATTTGGCTTTCTTTAAAAGAGAGTTCTTAATATCATCGAGTGAGAGCATTTCGCCATCTTCATCATAGATGCTTTTAACTTTCTTTTTCTTTTCAAGCTTTGGAGAACTTGGTGCTCCTTCGCTTACTTTTGGGCGGCCTCTCTTTTTTGGCTTATCTTCTAAGACCGCTTCGTTTTTTTCTAATTTTTTTCTACCCATAAATCAATGCCCCTTTCATTGCTTTATTTATAAATAAATTTAATTCTGTTTCTTGCGTAACCTCCGACGGTTATAGTCAGAAAGAATACGCGCTTTTTCTTTCGGGTCCTTGCCCTCAAGAGATTGTTCGAGTGTGTCGCTTTCAAAGATCTTCTCTTTTTCCGCGTTGATGACTTCTTGTAAGTTTACAAGCAAGCTCTCATCACACTTGTCTGGATGGTTTCTCTCTAAATAGAGTGTGGATATTTGATTAATCAAAACATCCTTTTCTGGTAATTCGCTTGTTTCTAGTGAAGAAATGAGGTCTATTGGCACAAAGTCCTCATGTTCATGGGCGTACTCCACCAAGAAATTGGCAATGATGCGGTACGTCTCATCATAGAAACCACCGATTTTTTGCTCATAAAAGGCCACTGCTTGCGGATTTGAGAGCATTTGGTATAAAAGTTCACGCTCCGCAAATTCGAGCCTTCTGAGTATCTTTTTCTCAGGATGATATTCGTTAATAACTTTCTTAAAGTCTGTTTCTGCTGGTTTCTTGCGAGCAGTTTTAAGAATATTCCTGATAGCATCAGGTGCAAAACCGGTAATATTTGCGAGTTTATTAATATAAGTATCGAGTTCAAGCTGTGAACGGATGGCAAGTAAGACTGGAATGAATTCATTAATCAAAGTTGTCTTCTGTTCAATAGTTTGAAGTGGATTGGTATTCATATAGTAGTTCAAGATGAAGTCCACTCTAGAGACAAGCTTATTTAAATAAGCATTAAGTGCCATAGCACCATCACTATTTAAGATTTCATCTGGATCTTTAGTGCTGTTTTGATTATCAACGATACGGACATTAAGACCAGCTTTAGCTAAGTCATTAGCAATGCCCATTGTGGCTTTTTGACCAGGAAGGTCACCATCAAGGCAAAGCCTTATTTCAACATTGAGTGATCTCAAGAGTCTAATGTGTTCAGCGGTTAAGGCTGTACCCATTGTGGCTACACATGATTCAATGCCAATGCGATATAAGGCGAACACATCCATGAAACCTTCTAAAACATAGATATAACCAGCGATACGCGCTTTTTCTTTAGCGTTATGGAAGTTATAAAGAATGTTTGATTTGTGAAACAAATAGGTTTCAGGAGAGTTCACGTATTTGGCTTCTGGACCTGGTGCAATACGTCTAGCGCTATAGCCAACAACTTCACCATTAGTATCAAAGATAGGGAAGATGACACGACCTTGGTTACGGTCAGCATAAACACCGTTAATGTTATTAGCGACGCCTGTATCTTCGATGGTTTTTAAAGAATGACCTTTTTCTTCAAGGAATCTGCATGTAGCCTTACCGTCTTTATAGGCATAGCCTAACATGAACTTAGCTCTTAAATCAGCATCCAAATGACGTTCATTAAAGTAATCTAATCCCACTTTTCCTTCTGGTGAATTCAAAGCGTATTGATAATAAATTGTTAAGTCATGAAGACACTTGATAAGTGGCGCTCTTTTTGGGTCCACGACTTTAGCTTCACGAATATCGCTTAGTCTTGGATCATGATAATCACAGATTTCTGCGACTTTCTTTAAAGCTTCTCTAAAAGAGAGATGCTCATATTTGCTAACAAAGCCAATGGCGTTGCCACTTGTGCCACACACGAAGCACTTAAAGATTTGTAATTCAGGTGAGATGTGCATGGATGGGTTGGTGTCATCATGGAATGGGCATTTAGCGAGATAGTCTTTACCTTTTCTAATCACAGGCAAATAAGCGGATACCACTTTTACGATATCAGCGTGCTTGAGAACATCTTTTACTAAACTATCATCAAATGCCATATAATAAATTATACTTTCACTAAATTTCTACTAATTTGCTACTTGCTTAGAAGAAGACTTTTTCTTCCAAATAAGCCTTTAATTGGTCGATTGGTAAACGGACTTGTTGCATAGAATCACGTTCACGGATGGTGACTGCACCATCGTTTTCGGTATCAAAGTCAATAGTGATACAGAAAGGTGTGCCAATCGCATCTTGACGTCTATAACGTTTACCGATAGAACCGGTATCATCGTAGATGACGTTGAAATACTTGGCTAAGTTTTGTTCGACTTCACGAGCCTTAGCTTCAAGCTTTTTGCTTAATGGTAAGATAGCCGCTTTAAATGGCGCAACGGCTGGAGAAAGGTGCATAACGATACGAGTATCGTTGTCACCGACTTGTTCTTCATCATAAGCATCACATAATGTCATTAAAACCAAACGGTCTAAACCGACTGATGGTTCAATACAATATGGAACATATTTTTCATTTGTTTCAGGATCTAAATAATCTAAAGCTTCACCACTATACTTGATATGACGGTTTAAGTCATAGTCAGTTCTATCAGCGATGCCCCAGATTTCACCCCAACCGAATGGGAATGAGTATTCAATATCAGTTGTGGCTTTACTATAGAAGGCTAATTCTTCTGGTTCGTGGTCTCTATAGCGGAGATTTTCTTTCTTGATTCCCAGGGAATCAACGAAATCTAAACAGTATTGTTTCCAGTAGTCAAACCACTTGAGGTCATCACCTGGTTTGCAGAAGAATTCCATTTCCATTTGGTCGAATTCACGTGTACGGAAGGTCATTTGTCCTGGTGTGATTTCATTTCTGAATGCACGACCAACGTTACAAATACCCATTGGTAATTTACGACGTGTTGCTCTTAAGACGTTCTTGAAGTTAACGAACATACCTTGGGCAGTTTCTGGTCTTAAGTAGACAACGGATTTGCTATCTTCAGTGACGCCAACATGCGTCTTAAACATCATGTTGAATTGACGGATATCTGTGAAGTTTTCACTACCACAGTTTGGACATTTAACGTGATTATTTCTAATGAAATCCATCATTTGTTCATTAGTCATGCCGTTGACATCAGCTTCAGGGAACTCACTTTCAATGAGTTGGTCCGCTCTGAAACGTTGCTTACAATGTTTGCAGTCAATGAGGGGATCATTGAATGTAGAAACGTGACCGGTTGCTTCCCAAACTTTTGGGTTCATTAAAATCGCGGCATCAATGCCCACGTTTGTGGTGCTTTCTTGAACGAACTTCTTCCACCACATTTTACGGATGTTTTGTTTAATTTCGCTACCAATTGGGCCGTAGTCCCAAGTGTTGCTTAAGCCACCATAAATCTCGGAACCTTGAAAATAGAAACCGGAGACAATGAAATGGTTACATAGTTTATCGAATTCGAATTTGCTCATAATATGTATACCCCTCTAGATAATTCGCACGAGGAAAAGCCTACATTTTTAGGGAATTGTTGTCAACCTATTATGAGTGTTATTATCTCTTATTTGCTATCAATTAGCAAGCGCATATTCTTGAAGTGATAGCCGAAAGCTTCTTCGATGTAATGGCTAAATTTATCAAATAAGACCATGAGATCTTCAATTTTATAATCACTACTTTTCAAGCGATAATCAGGACAATTGACGATTTTTCTTAAAAGAATCATCTGGTCTTTAGTTAAGTCTTTTTCAATTTCAGGTTGGTAGCACTTTTCGCAGATAAAACCACCATCACTGAACGAGAACGTCACGATATTATTTTTCGCACCACATAAGACACATTGGTTAACTTCGAGTTGAAAGCCACCCATTTTGACCGTATGGCTCATGAACTGAAGTAAGGTCATTAACCAATCGCCTGTGTTCTTTAGGTTCTCCACCGCTTTTTCAAGTAATGAGAACATCACTTGTTGTTCATCTTCAGGGAAGAGATTAAGCATCATTTCATCAATGGTCATAAGACTCGCTAAATACTTAGCGGCTAAATCCACCTTTAAGGGATTGAACAATGGTTTTGAGTTCTTAAGAATTGGATGAGCGAAGTTACCTTCCATTAATTCAATGTCGGCAATAGTTAAAACGTTATTAAGCGCAGCGTTTTTACTTTTTGGATCTTTGATACCTCTAGCTAAGAAGGTCAAAGATTCGTTTTCCGAGATAGCTTTCACTATCCCATCTTTTTCTTTGTATGGGGTAATTGAAAGAACAATTATTTTCATTATTTTTCGTACTTATATCCGTATTCCTTCAAAGAAGAAGGTGCGTCTCTCCAGCCTTCATCAACTTTGACTTGGAGTTCTAAAAAGACATGTTGGTTAAGTAATCTTTCAATGCTCATTCTTGCTTTAGAGCCAATCTCTTTAATACGGCTACCGTTTTTACCAATGACGATGCCTTTTTGGCTATCTTTTTCAACGATGATAGAAGCAAAGATTTGCATTGGTTTCTTTTCCCATTCGATATGGTCCATATAAATTGCCACAGAATGTGGAACTTCTTCTCTAAGGGTCTTTAAGACCTTTTCACGGATGATCTCTTTGATTTGGAAGATTTCATCTTTATCAGTAATCATTTCTGGAGGATAGTAAGCTGGTCCTTCAGGAAGGAAATTTCTCACGGCCTTAATGACTTCGTCGATGTTAAAGCCTTCTTTAGCGACAGCGTCAATAAATGTCGCATCTTTAAAGAACTGACGATATGTCTTTTTGAGTTCTTCGGTTTTATCTAATCTCGCTAAATCAATTTTATTGAAGACGATAATTAATGGGACATTATGGATGTCTAAGTGTTCAATGACGAAAGTATCGCCACTACCAAATGGTTTAGAAGCATCCACTACTAGGATGGCCACATCAACGTCATGCGCGGCGCTATAGGCCATGTTATTCATCTCTTTACCAAGTTGTTGCATTGGTTTATGGATACCAGGAGTATCTAAAAAGACAATTTGTGTTTCTTCATCGTTATAAATACCGATGATATTGTTTCTTGTGGTTTGAGATTTATCAGTAACGATAGAAACGTGATGGTTTATTAAACCATTCAAAAGCGTAGATTTACCAACGTTAGGTCTACCTAAAATAGCGACGAATCCGGATTTCATTATTTCAAATCATCTCCTGAGAACGCTAATGGAAGGAGTTCATCAATGTTGGTTTTATAGCTATCACCTTTAAGGTTTGTGAGTAAAATCTCACCATCTCTTGGGAATAATTCGCTAATTACTTGTCTACAGGCGCCACATGGTGAGCATGGAGTGTCTGTGTCCGCAGCAATGGCTAAAGCCAAGAAGTCACTCTTTTTATAACCGTTCATCATCGCATTGTATAAGGCGTTTCTTTCAGCGCACATACATAATGGGTAGGAAGAGTTTTCGACGTTCGCGCCAACGAACACTTTACCATCTTTACAAAGTAAAGCGGCGCCTACTTTAAAGTTGGAATATGGGCTATAAGATAATTTTCTAGCCTCAATAGCTTGTTGCATTAATTCTTCATCTCTCATAAGGATACCTCACGCTAAGATTTCTTCTTGTAAAGAAAACATTATTTTTTCATCATCTTCTGTCATATGGTCATAGCCAAGAAGATGTAATAATCCATGAACGAATAGGAACTTAAGTTCACGGTCTAGACTATGGCCATATGCAGTAGCTTGTTCTCTGGCTTTATCGAATGAGATATAAATCTCACCGAGGACGACCATTTGTTTAGAGTGAAAGATTTTATCTTTGTTTTCATCTCCATCTAAGAAAGCAAAGGAGATGACGTCTGTCGGACGATCGATATGACGATATTCTCTATTGATGTTATGAATAAATTCATTGTCCACGAAAGTGACACTGATATATGGATCAAACTCTAAACCTAAATGGTTAAGAGTCTTCACCACTAATGATTCATAGACACCTTGATAATCGTTTAATGATTCGTCGAAAGAGTTAAAATCGAGTTCCATGATGAAATCATAACATTAATTACTTATGTTTTCTATCAATTTCATCTTGATGAACAATATTATTCACTCTCGCTTTACAAAGTAAGTTCTCTTCTAAATGCTGATCGTAGCCAAATAATGGGGTTAAGGATTGATAAAGCAATAAAGATAAACACGTATAGAAAATGATGTTAGGGATGGAGAAGGACTTTTCAGCGACACTAAGAGCGAGACTAGCGACAAGCATAAAAAGCGCCACTACTCCTTTCTTGGCAAATTCCATGTAGGCATAGCGGTAAGCTTTAACCTCCATAGTTTTAACCTTCATTTCGACACCTTCAACATCACTTGCGCCTCTGAGTTCACATTCCTCTTGGTAGATTTCTTTTCCGAGGTTGTTCTTATAAGGGGAGAAAAAGAAGACATCGAGATAAGCGGCCAATAAGGAAGCAAAGATCAAAATGAGATAATCAAGCGAGTTGATAACCGAAATAGTAATGATGAGAATAACGATGAGCAAAGAGAAGAGAAGATTGAGCCCACTACTTAAAGAACACTTTTTGTATTCTTGCCCGCGCTTGTAGAATTCGAAATAATCACGACTGCGTACATAAGGTAAGAATCTCCTCAGATATTTATCGAAGCGCTGCATTCTTTTAAGCAAAGTAAATCTTAACAAGATTTCGCTTGCGATACTTAAACCAGCAAACACCAGGGGTAGAATAATGTTGCCATCCGGTTTAATAAAGAATGTAGCGACAGCGATAAATACTGCGGTAAGGACTTGTAAGATTGATGAAATCACCATGCCTTTTGGGTCCTTTGAGTCAATGACATTATAGGGGTAAGGATGCTTTTGAAAATCATTGACCGCTAAAAGGGTGCCATCCCAAATTTGAATTAATGAATCAATCTTTTGCCATTTGATGCCTGTTGCCGGGTCGTGAACTTTGACTTTATTGCCTTTTCTTTGACTGACTAAAACGGCGTGTGAAGTATCGTTTGGACCGCTAACGGTTAAAATCACAGGAAACTTATCAAAGTGTCTTAAATCGTCTTTATCGTTAATTTGCGCACCAAATAAGGTCACATCATAACGCTGGGCTATCAAAAGTAAGTCTTGATAGTTGTATTGCCCATGCTCCTCTTCCTCGCTCAGATAGAGATACCTTTCATCTTTTTGCACTATGGCAAGCAGCATTTTTAGACATGCCATGCCACAGCTTGAATTACTTAATTGTGGAATATAGTACATTTAACACCTCCTATAGATGAAATAGGGGCGTTTTTTCAAATTTGTCCGAAAAAATTGAAAAAAATTTTTAAGAAAATAAAAAACCGGATAAATCCGGTTTATTTTTTGAAGAATTTTTTGAACTTTGCCAGTAATGAGTCATCTTTACCGATTTCATTACGATATTGTGTTAATAAATCCTTCTGTTTTTTATTCAAGGAAGTTGGCATCTTAATATCGAGATGGACGTATTGATCGCCTGGTCTTCCACTTCTTAAATCTTTGACACCTTGGCCACGCATTCTGAAGATTTGTCCAGGTTGTGTGCCCGCTGGGATATTAAGAGTGGCTTCTCCATAAACGGTTGGGACATCCACACTTGTGCCTAAGATTGCGTCGATGAAGTCGACTGGCACTGTAAGATGGATATCGTTACCATCTCTTTTGAAGTATTCGTGTGGTTTAACATTAACTTCTACGAAGAGGTCGCCGTTAGGACCACCGTTGGCCCCTCTTTCACCCATGCCTTGGACACGGATTTGTTGGCCGTTATTAATACCAGCGATAATATGAACTTTAATATTCTTCTTAACTCTGTTATAGCCTTTGCCACCACAACTTGGGCATGGATTGGAGATAATTTTACCTGTGCCGTTACAACGTGTACATGTTTCTTGTTGTTCAATGACACCAAATAAGCTTCTTCTTTGCACTCTGACGTAGCCATGACCGCCACAGTTAGGACAGGTCTTGACATCATTAGGAGTTTTCGCGCCTGTACCATGGCAGGATGAACATTGTTCATCAACGGTTAATGGTATCTCAATATCACGACCCAAGATGGTATCCATGAAGTCAACTTTCACACGCACAATCGCGTCATTGCCCCTTCTTGGGCCAGTGCTTGCTCTTTGTTGACGACGGCCACCACCGAAGAAGGATGAGAAGATGTCACCGAGGTCTACGCCATCAGCGCCGAATCCCCCGAAGCCACCACCTTCAAATGGATTGCTTCCTGGACCACCTGCGCCTTGTTCGAATGCGGCATGACCAAATTGGTCATAAGCGCTTCTTTTTTGATCATCGAAAAGGATGTCATAAGCTTCTTGTACTTCTTTGAATTTCTCCGCATCACCAGTTTCATGGTTATCGGGGTGATATTTCTTTGCGAGTTTACGATAAGCGCTTTTAATTTCGTCTTTAGAGGCGCTCTTAGAAACACCTAGTACCTCGTAAAAATCTCTTTTCTCTGCCATGATAATCCTTTCTATTCACGCATAGAGGGGCATTAAGCCCCTACCATGCTTGGAAATTGTTGTTTAATTGATAATTAGTTTTTCTTTGTGAAGTCAGCATCGACAACATCATCTGGGTTTGTACCAGCGGTACCTTGGTCGGCTTGGCCATTTGGTTGAGCGCCTTGATTGGCTTGTGCTTGCTGCATATAAGCCGCGGCTTGTTCAAGTTCACTAATACGTTGTTTTAAAGTCGCCATATCGTTGTTATCTAAAGCGGTCTTTAATTCATCGCGTAATTTTTGTGTTTGTTCTTTTTGAGCTTGATCCATAGAAGCACCTTTTTCTTGCATAGCGATGTCGATATCGTTAATTAAGCTTTCAGCTTTGTTACGGAGTTCGATGTCTTCTTTACGTTTGGCATCTTCTTCAGCGTGTTCTTCAGCTTCACGAACCATTCTATCGATATCTTCCTTAGAAAGACCATTACTACCAGAGATGGTAATATTTTGTTCTTTTTGTGTATCTAAGTCTTTAGCGTTGACTTTAACGATGCCGTTAACGTCGATAGAGAATGTGACTTCAATTCTTGGTTCACCACGTCTAGCTGGTTTAATACCATTGAGTTGGAAGTGACCTAATAACTTGTTATCGTGGGCCATTGGTCTTTCACCTTGGTAAACCATGATGTCAACGGCTGGTTGGTTATCCGCAGCGGTTGAGAAGATTTGGCTCTTTGTGGTTGGGATGGTTGTATTTCTTGTGATTAATGGAGTCATGACACCACCTAAGGTTTCAATACCTAAGGTTAGTGGAGTGACGTCTAATAAGACTACGTCTTTAACATCACCGGAGACAACACCGCCTTGGTAAGCCGCACCGATAGAAACAGCTTCATCTGGGTTAACGGATAAGTTTGGTTTCTTGCCTGTTAATCTAGCGACTAATTCTTGGACGGCTGGCATACGGATGGAACCACCGATTAATAAGACTTGGTTGAGTTCAGAAGCAGACATATGAGCATCGGCTAAAGCACGTCTCACTGGTTCTTCACATCTATTTAAGAGATGTCTTGTTAAATCTTGGAATTTAGCACGGCTTAATGTGACTTCGAAGTTAACTGGGCCCGCAGAGGTCATGCTAATGAATGGTAAGGAGATAACTGTTTCCATGGAAGCAGAGAGTTCGATTTTAGCTTTTTCAGCGGCTTCTCTAATTCTTTGTAAGGAACCTTTATCTGTGATATCAACGTTAGATTGAATCTTGATTTGGGCTTTGATCCAGTCAGCAACAACAGCATCCCAGTCATCACCACCGAGGTGGTTATCACCAGCGGTAGAAATAACTTCGAATGTACCATCACCGATATCAAGGATACTAACGTCGAATGTACCACCACCTAAATCGAAGACTAAGATCTTTTCGGATTTATCGTTTTCTAAGCCATAGGCTAAGGCCGCAGCGGTTGGTTCGTTAATAATACGAACGACATCAAGACCAGCGATTTGACCAGCGTCTTTTGTCGCTTGTCTTTGAGCATCGTTGAAGTAAGCAGGAACGGTAATGACCGCTTTAGCGACTGATTGACCTAAGTGGGCTTCAGCGTATTTCTTCATGTAAGCAAGAATCTTTGCGGAGATTTCTTGTGGGGTGAATGATTTATTCACGCATTTAATGTTGACCTTTTCCGCACTACCCATAATTCTCTTAATGGAACTAACTGTATCTGGGTTTGTGACGGCTTGACGTTTAGCAGCGTTACCAACGATTTCTTCACCGTTAGCTTTGAAAGCTACGACGGAAGGTGTGGTCACTGTGCCTTCAGGGTTTGGAATAACTTTCACTGTACCATCAGCTTGTAAGTAACTGACGACTGAGTTTGTGGTACCTAAGTCGATACCTAAGATAATTTCTTTTGCCATAATTTATATCCTCCTATTAAGCGTCTGCTTTGACGCTCTCTTTGTGTTCTTCTTTTTTGTTTTTGCTCACTGAGACTCTAGCGGGTCTAATGAGACGTCCATGTAATTCATAGCCTTTAGCGTACACTTTAGTGACGAGGTTTTCTTCGCCTTCTTGTTCAGTGACGTCAACGGCGTCCATGTTCTTATCGGAGAACTTATCTCCAATGTTTGGAGCGATTTCTTTCACTCCTTCATTTTCTAGTGCGCTAACGAAGTTACGATAGATGAATTGGAATCCTACTAAGTAGTTTTTAACTTCTGGGCTTGTTGGTTCATTACCAAGGGCCATATGGAAGCTATCAAGTACTGGCAGTAATTCTTCCACGAATCCCATCGCTCTATAGCGCATTGCGTCTGAATGTTCTTTTTCTAAGTTCATACGGAGATTCTTTGTATCTGCGTAGGCTCTATAGTATTCGTTTTTCCAATGCTCAGAATCAGCTTTTGCTTTAGCAAGTTCTTCTTCGAGCTCTTGGATCTTTTTCTTGTCTTTGTTTTTTTCGTCTTTAACTTGTTCTTTAGTTTCTTTAGGCATCACCTTTACCTCCTTTGTTGTTCAATCCTTTGAAGTAATCGGTTAATGTT
>Ga0310696_10005674_pt1 | contig 14986 bp, 8 predicted proteins | sample AusTroGonzalo_MG_4_FD_203885 | JGI IMG/M metagenome (GOLD analysis project Ga0310696, IMG submission 203885) | Bovine rumen microbial communities from tropical cattle in Woodstock, Queensland, Australia - Gonzalo_02 (v2) (version 2) | ecosystem: Host-associated > Mammals > Digestive system >...
GAACTGCTGGACCTGATCAACGATATCCTCTTCATCTCCAGACTTGATGCCAAAATGGTGGAATTCAACCAGGAACCAAGTGACTTTGCCGCCCTCTTCGACGGGTGGTGCTATCTGGGATGGAGCACACTGGATCCTGCCGTGAAACCGATTATCGACAATCCCTATAACCATCTGGTGGTGAATATTGATGAACAGCATCTCGGACAGGTGATCCAAAAGATATGTCGCTGCTCCGCCATCTACACCAAGGATGGTTCGGTGCGTGCGAAATACGAATACCACCACGGTGAACTGAGTATCGTGCTGGAAGATACTGGCATCGGCATCAGCAAGGAGGCCCTTCCTCACGCCTTCGACCGTTTTGCACGAAATGACATGGATCTGCTCAGCAATACGGGTCTCGACATGCCTATCGTGAAGGAACTGGTGGAACAGATGGGTGGACAAATAGAGCTCCAATCGGAACTTGGAAAGGGTACCACCTGTTATGTGATGATCCCCTGTGAGATGATCAGCAGAGAGAAAAAAACAGAGATGAACAATTAAAGAAACCACATGAACAGTATGCTCTTACATATCACCCCTCTCCTGATAGACTTCCTCGATACTCCCACGGTATTGATGGTAGGACTGACAGCCGTTGCCTTCATCATCACCTGGGGTATCAACCGCATCAGTATTCAGCGCATCCGCAAGCGTGTGAATGAGAGCAAGGAGATCTATGACATCATGCAGCACACCCTTGATGTGAACAACAACTACGTGTTGAGACTCGATATGCGCCAACGCCATGCTTATAACCTGCATGGGCAGCTGTTGCCTAAGGAGGGTATGGGCTACGAGGAAAGTTTTAAGTTTATGCATCCTGAGGACCATCAACACTACCGCGATTTCCTGACCAGTCTGAACAGAGGACATGTCAAGACAGCAGAGTGTATCATCCGCTGGGACATAAGCGGGGAGAAACATGCCGGAGAGTGGCGCTATATGCACGACCAAGGGGTGGCAGAATATATCGGTGGGCAGAAGACACCCACCAACATCTTCTGCACGCTGACGGACCAGACCGAGCGTATCATGCAGGAGCGCGAGGGACAGGAACTCACCGACAAATACCGAAAGACCTTCGAACAGTCGCTGGTGGGTCTGGCCTTCTATGACAAGGACGGCCACCTGCTCACCGCAAACCAGAAGATGCGCGAAATCCTGAAATTCCAGTCGGAGCATGATCCCTACTATTTCGACAACACCCTCTACGACATGCCCACCTTCAGGGATGTGCTGTCGAACCGATATGTGGAGGAGCTCTATTTCTGTTCGAAGAGTGTGATTATCGAACGAGGCGTGAACTGCTATACAGAGATGCGCGTACACCCCATCCATGACGAGAAAGGTGAACTGGTGTATATCACCTTCTCCATCCGTGATGTCACGCAGGAAAGAGAGCTCTATATGCAGAGTAAGAAGAACGGACTGGAGATACGTCGTGCCAATGAGGATATCCAAAACCTGGAGAATGAGATCCAGTACCTGATGGACAGCTGCGACATGCGTTTCTGGCGTACCACCTTTGCTGACAAGACCGTGACCTTCTACAAAGGGCTGAAAACCTCGATGCCTCCGATGGGCTTCGATGAGCTCAGGGAACACTTCGTGCAGAGCACCTTCAAGGATGACTTGCTTGACCCGGAGAACAAGCTACAGAAGCCCAAGACTGAGTTGACACTCTGTCACCCCTTCTTCCATGAGGGAGAGGAACTACAGTGGAACATCATCGACAGTGTGCCTTACCACGATAAGAACGGTAAGCAACTGGGCACCTATGGTATCATGCGTAATGTAACGCCCCTGATCAAGAAACAGGAACAGTTGAAACAGGAGACGGAGCGTGCCCAGAACTCAGGCAGAATGAAGAGCGTGTTCATGGCGAACATGACCCACGAGATCCGCACACCACTGAACGCCATCGTAGGTTTCAGCGATGTCCTCTCGATGCTGGAGACGCCAGAGGAGAAACAGGAAATCGTTCGTGTGATCATGAACAACTGTGATATGCTACTCCGACTGATCAACGACATCCTGGCGGTGTCTGCCATCGATGGCGGTAGCAGCATCCATATTCAGGCTATGAAAACCGACTTTGCCACAGACTTTGAGAATATCTGTAAGTCGCTGGCCCAGCGTATCGAGAATCCGAACGTGACCTTTATCAAGGAGAACCCATACACCACCCTCATCACGTCCCTCGACAAGGAACGTGTGCAACAAGTTATTACAAACTTCGTCACCAACGCCGTGAAATACACAAATGAAGGCCATATCAAAGTGGGCTACGAACAACGTGACGGCGGACTGTACTTCTATTGTGAGGATACTGGTGCCGGTATTCCGAAAGAGGATCAGGACAAGATCTTCGAACGATTCGTGAAACTGAACGACTACGTTCAGGGCACTGGTCTGGGACTTAATATCTCGAGAGCTATCGTGGAGGCCTGTCATGGTCAGATAGGTGTGAACTCAGAGGGCGAAGGCCATGGTTCCACCTTCTGGTTCTGGATTCCATGTGAAATAAAGAATGAAGCATGAACTTATATTCTATAAATAAAATAAGGTATATCATAGTGGCACTCATCTGTCTGTGTTCCTGGCAGACAAGCATGGGGCAGACAGATACAACGAGAACATACACCACAGCGCGCCCCCTAATCTATGAGGATGCCTGGGACTTATGGCCCTATGTGTTCCTGAATGAGAACGGTGAGCCTGACGGCTATAACATCGACCTTCTGAAACTCATCTTCAAGGAGCTTGACATTCCCTATGTAATCAAGTTGAAACCCACCTTAGAGGCTCAGGCTGATCTGAAGAACGGGAAGAGTGACCTGATGTTGCGAATGGATGCTGAGTACTCTAGAGAGAACACGCTCTACAGCAAGAACATCGTCCAACTCTTTACCCATAGTATCGTGGTGCCCCAAGACCATCCCATCCATATCCATCAAGGAAAAGACCTGAGGAACTACCGTGTGATTGTACATGGAGGCAGTTTCAGTCATTATTACCTCATGAAACAAGGCTGGGCCAAGGAGATTGTACCCTATGACGACATGAAGACCGCCATTCAGGATGCCATGACACAAGGCAATAGCGTCATCCTATGGAACACAATGTCGCTGAAATGGCTCATGCGGAAATACCATACCGACAAACTGGCACTATTACCCATCGACATACCCTATGGCGAGTATAAGTTCATGTCGCGTGACCATCATTTATTAGAGCGCATCGACAGTGCCTATGTAGCTCTAAGAGCTGCCGACAAGCTACAGCCCATCCAGAACAAGTGGTTCTATCCTGACCGTCGGGACACAGGTATCCCTGCCTGGGTATGGAACCTCGCCGGAACCTTAGGCGTCATCGCCTTCCTCCTATTGCTCTATTACATCATATATCGAGCAAGAGAGGCACGTCTGACACAGGCTGTGCGTAAGAGTAATGCCCGCCTGTCACTCATTCTGAAAACCAGTCATGTAAGTCTGTGGACCTATGACATCTTAACCAAACAATTCATCTGGATGGACGAACAGGGCAAAGCCCAAAAGAACACCCCCCTTGAATCCTTCGTGTATCTCTACAGACCCAAGGATATCCAAAGGCTGCAGAGCGCCATCGATGATATCACCCAAGAAAAAGAGGAACATGTGAATCTGGACATTCAAGTGTATGATAATGAGGATGAGACCCAGGCCCATAACTACACGGTGGCTCTGAGTGTGCTACGTCGTGACAAGAACGGACATCCCACAGCCATTCTCTGTACCCGTAGTGATGTAACCAAGGAGCTTTTGCGACAGATAGAGGTGAAGAATACCCTATTGCGCTATCAAGCCATTTTCAACTCTGTGATGGTAGATATGGTGGCCTATGATGCACAGGGCTATATCGTAGATATCAACCAAAAGGCACTCTCAGCCTTAGGTGTCGATCTACAAGTGATCAAAGACCAGAAAATCACCATCAAAGATGTGGTGGGAGACCCCAACCTTGATGTGGAGCACTTCGAACACATGTATCTGACTCAGATTTATACAGGTGAGGATGAACGTCCACTGCACAGGATGCTGAAGCGCAACAAGCTCTACTATGAGCTACAGCTCACACCGGTACGCGACGCGGAAGGGAAACTGCTCGCCATCTATGGTACAGGGCGTAATGTGACAGAACTGGCCGAGTCGTACAGGCATCTGTTACAGGACATTCAGGTATTACAGAAGGCCAACGATGAGGTATCAGAATATATCCAGAACATCGACTACGTATTGAAGGTGGGAGGTGTTAAGATGGTGAAATACGACTTGACCACCCACACGCTTATTCTCTTCAATGAGGCCAACCATGCACGCCTCTCGCTGACTCAGACCAGGATGCTGAACCTGATTAATCCGAAATGGAAGAAGAGCACAGAGCGTATCCTGAATAACATGGACAACAGGACTGCCACCCATATACACTTCGATGTGAGGACAACCATCAGGCGTCAAAGGCATGCCCTGCATCTGCAGTTCCACTTTATCCCCTTCTATGATGAGAAGGGAGACCTCAAGGAATACTTCGGTATGTGTCGTGACATCAGCGAACTGAAGTCCATTGAGGAGAAACTCGCCCAGGAAACACTACGCGCCCAGGAGGTAGAGGTGGTTAAAAATGCCTTCCTCCATAACATGAGTTTCGAGATCCGTACCCCACTGACCTCTGTCGTGGGATTTGCGGAGCTCTTCCAGATGGATCATAGCACAGAAGATGAACAGGTGTTTATCGAGGAAATCAAATCGAACTCGGCCCAGTTGCTGAAGCTTATCAACGACATTCTCTTCCTCTCACGACTGGATGCCGATATGATTACAATTAACCCACAACCTACCGATTTCGCCACGAGCATTACGGCCCGTTGTGAGAGTATCTGGGCCAATGACAAGAAACCTGGTGTGGAATATATCGTCAAGGCACCCTTCAAGAAACTCGTGCTCGACATCGATATGAGCAACATCAGCATTGTGCTGGAGAAAATCCTGACCAATGCCGTGCAGCATACCACCCAAGGAACAGTGCTTGTGCACTACGACTATTTGGGTGACCAACTTGCCGTATCAGTAGAAGACACAGGTCGTGGAATCCCCAAGGACCAGATCAAGGACATCTTCGAGCGCTTCGTCACAGATGCCTCAAGCAATGGTGCCGGTCTTGGGTTGAGCATCTGTCGGGAACTTATCCAACATATGGGTGGGAAGATCAACCTGACCTCCACACAGGGACGAGGTACCAACGTGTGGTTCACCATCCCCTGTAAGTTGATTGACATGGAAAGAAACTAACCTGCAAAAGACATTCGAATGATGACTAAAAAGATCATACTACTCACCTGTCTGACAGTGTTCTGCAGCATCTTGCCTACAGAGGCACAATGGGCTCGTGAATATACAGAAGACCATCCACTCGTCATTGTGAGCGACTGGGAGTTTCCACCCTATGAGTTCCGTAATGACAATGGTGAGCCCGACGGCTATAACGTTGAAGTGCTCGACCTGATACTGAACACCCTGAAAGTGCCCCACCGCTATGTGATGCAAGAGTGGTTCCAGTGCACCAAGACCTTTGAGAACCATGAGGCAGACATGATCCATGCTTTGACTACCAGCTATAAGAAGCCCCCTTATGTAATGACGCAGAATATGATCACCTACTATCCGGTGAAGGTGGTCAGAAGGAAGAGTCAGACCCCCCTTCAGAGTCTCAGCGAACTCAAGAGAGATGATACCCTGATGGTGAAGAACAATGACTATGTGGCGCTGTGTATTCAAGCCATCCAAGACAAGCCTTTCCATACCAAGTATTATTCTCCCAAAGAGGCTCTGACAGCCATCCGTAATGGGCATCACGCCTATTATATCTGGGGCGAGATGCCCTTGAAGATGAAGATCAGGGAATATGCTCTCGACAGTCTGTTACTGGATGACATCGATATTCCTGCAGGTGAACTGCGAATTATTGGCTATGATAAGGAACTCATTGAAGCTATCGACGATGCATATGCCCGTCTGGAACAGTCGGGAGAACTACAGCCCATCCACGACAGGTGGTTTAATCCGGAACGCATACATAATGACTCCTCACCCATCGCGCTGTTTGCCCTGATAGGCTCTGTGATTGCTATCATCATCATCCTGTTGCTGAGTCGTCTCATCCATTCCAGGCTCAAGACTGCAGCTAACCGTTCTGAAGATCTCAACGGTATGATGAAACAGGCACTGCAGATGGGTAACTTCTACGTATTCGAGTACAATATCAAGACCGACCACATGCGTAATATCCACGGTCGGCTGATTCCAGAGGAGGGACTGACACTTGAAGCCTTCGCCTGTCGTTTCGAGCCTGCTATCCAAAAAGATTTCTTACGTCACACCCAGTCTCTGATGGAAGGTAAGGAACAGAACAGATATTTCAACCGTCTCTTTAACCTCGGTACTGAGGAGGCACCTGACTGGCGTCATCTGGAAGGTACAGCCATCGTGGAACAAGAGAACGGGAAAGTCAACTATATCGTCTATGCCGTAAAGGATATCACCCAGGATGTAGAGACAGAACGCATCAACCAGGAGGTGAGTAATAAATACATCCGAATGTTTGAGACCAACCTCATCGCCATGTCGTTCTACGACAAAGACGGTTGGCTTGTAGAGGTCAATGAGAAGATGGCCCAGCTCTGTGGCTTTGACGACAAAGGATATGAGTTCTTTAAGAACACGAACATGTTTGAGACAGCTATGCTCATGAACGTCTATGAGCACGGTTCACGTGAGCCTCTGCATGTCTGCAGTCATATGTACTACCCAGAGGTAAACCTCGACAAATACATTGAAATCAGAATCCGCCCCATCCTCGATGAACAGGGAGAACTGTATTTCTATGTGATCACCTCACGTGACATCACCGCCGAGCGCACCATGTATCTTGAAAAGGTGCATCATGACATCGAGATCCGCAAGACTTATGACTCCATCAATATCTACGAGCATCAGCTGTCCTATCTGTTGGAGAACAGTGAGATGTTCGTATGGCGCTCAGACCTCAAGGCCAAGACGCTGACCTATTCGCGATCACTGCGCAAGTCAGAGTACCAGGAGACCATCGACGAATACATCAAACGCATCTTCCCCGGTGAGGAAGAGGAGACACTGAAGGCCTTTAAGGATCCGGATACGATGAGCAAGTCATTTAATGTCATCCATCATTTCCGATACACCCACTACAACAAGAAACCTGCCTGGCATGCTGTGAGCGGTATCCCCACCTTTGACAAGGATGGCAAGCGTATCGGATATTTCGGTGTGTCGCGTGACATCACCAAGCTCATTGTTGCTCAGCAGAAACTGAAGAAAGAGACGGCCCGTGCAGAGGACTCTGGTAAGATGAAGAGTGCCTTCCTGGCCAATATGACCCATGAGATCCGTACTCCTCTGAATGCCATTGTAGGCTTCAGTGATCTGTTGCCAATGGTTGACACCCATGAAGAGCGTATAGAGTTTATCCGGATCATCCGTAACAACTGTGATATGCTCATGCGCCTGATCAACGATATCCTGGAGGCTTCGAGTATGGGACAGGCCCTCGCCATCAAACCAGAGAAGGTGGACTTTGCCGCCGTCTTCGATGATATCTGTCAGACCCTGGCCCAGCGTGTACAGGAACCTGGTGTAGAGTTTATCAAGGACAATCCATACGACCAGTATGTGACCACTCTTGATAAGGGTCGTATCCAACAGATCCTCACGAACTTCACGACCAATGCCGTGAAATACACCCACCAAGGACATATCAAGGTGGGCTATCGCTATGAGCGCCGACTGACCTTAGATGAACAAGGTGAGGCTGACGGCTTGCTGTTCTACTGTGAGGACACTGGTGCAGGTATCCCCAAGGAGAAACAAGCCAGTGTGTTTGAACGCTTCGTCAAACTCAACGACTTCGTGCAGGGCACAGGACTGGGCCTCAGCATCTGCCAAGCCATTGCAGACCGCTGTAATGGTCATATCGGTGTAACTTCAGAGGGAGAGGGACACGGCTCCACCTTCTGGATGTGGATCCCTTGTGAAAGGAATGAGAAATAAGAAATCCCCGCCATTCAGCGGGGATTTCTGTTGATTTAGATTTAGAACAGGAATGTCTTTTCGGCCCAGTAACAAACGATACCGGCGAGGTAACCCACGAAGGCGATCCACGTGATGCGCTTCATGTACCAGCCGAAGGTGATCTTCTCAAGACCCATGACCACTACACCAGCAGCAGAACCGATGATGAGCATGGAACCTCCGACACCGGCACAGTAGGCCAGCAGTTGCCAGAAGATGCCGTCGATGGCCATAGCACCAGCTGCCTGTACGGGATACATACCCATGCAACCTGCCACAAGAGGCACATTGTCAACGATAGAGGAGAGAACACCGATGATACCAGTGACAAGGTAGTAGTTGCCCGCAAAGACGGTATCGAGCGTCTCACCTAACAGGGTGAGGGCACCGATGGTCTCCAGACAGGCGACAGCCATCAGGATACCGAGGAAGAAGAGGATGGTGTCCATGTCGATGCGCGACAGCATCTTTGACACGCGTTTCTGGGTGCTGGTATTAGTATCCTCGCCCTCCTGGTGGATACGGCAATAAAAGATTTCCGTAACCGTCCAGAGCATACCAAGGACAAGCAGGATGCCTACGAACGGCGGCAGGTGGGTGATGGTCTTGAAGATGGGCACAAAGATAAGACCGCCGACACCGAGGAAAAAGATGATCTTACGCTGGCGGGGCGTCAGAGGGTCGCCATCATCGACAACAACCGTATCCTGTACAGGTACGAGGGAACCCTTCAGTGAGAGTGAGAGGATGTAGGCAGGGATGACCATCGACACCACCGAGGGGATGAAGATCTCCATGATGACACCGGCTGCAGTGATGACACCCTTGTTCCAAAGCATGATGGTGGTGACATCACCGATGGGCGAGAAAGCACCACCGGAGTTGGCGGAGATAACCACGAGGGCGGCATAGATGAGACGGTCTTGCTTATCGCTGACGAGCTTACGCAGAATCATAATCATCACGATCGATGTGGTGAGGTTGTCCAAGATTGCCGAGAGGATGAACGTCATGAAGGCAATGCGCCACAACAAGGCCCGTTTGGACTTGGTTTGCAGCGTATCGCGCACGAAGTTGAAACCGCCATTCTGATCGACGAGTTCAACGATGGTCATGGCACCCATGAGGAAGAACAGGGTGGTGGCGGTGGAGCCCAGATGATGCTCTATCGCGGTACTGACCACCGAGGCCTTCATGGCATCAATGGCATCAGGCAGATAAGACTCGGGCGCAATCATGAAGAGTGTCCATGTGGCCACAAACATCAACAGGGCGATAGCAGCCTTGTTGATCTTAGTAACGCTTTCGATGGCTATGCAGAAATAACCGATACAGAAAACGATGATGATAGCAATAGACAATGTTGACATTTGATTTGCTTTTTAATTATTGTTTTAATTTGTGTGCAAAGGTACGAAAAAGATGTGAGAAAAGTTTCTTGTTTTATACACAAAAAACAAAAAAAGGCGAAATATTTTTGTATTGTCTGCAAAATCTTGTATCTTTGCACACAATATGAACAACAATTTACAGGAGGTCAGATGGAGTGAAAATGTGATCCTCGCCGATGCCGACTACATCGACAAGGTTGCATTCAATCTCATCGTGAACTTTGAACGGATGCTGGGACGGAGAATCCCACAGGCAGACATCGCCCGCTGGATTGACTGCGTGGCACTGGATGGTGGTATCCGAGAGGGAGAACATGAGACACTGGTGGTGCTCATTCATCAAAAAGGTAAGCAGGGTTTGGAGAACTTCATGCCTAGCGCCTATGAGGAACTCGACGGGAAAGCCTTCAAGGATCATCTGGGGGAATTTGCCATCAATGCCTACCCTATCGAACAGATTGCAGGTGGTAAGGACTTCCTCACAGAGGTACTAGAGCTGGTGACTTCCCAAAAAGAAGTGAAGCGCGTGATGGTGATTCCAAACATGGAGGACGAACTTATATATAATAAGGTACGCGATATACTGAGACGGATGGATGGCGAGGATAAACGTGTGACCCTCTTTGCAATGCAGCCACTGTCAGGCGGGAATTACCGTCAGGAGATTCTCGGTTACTCGCTGATGGCAGCCCTTGGCATCAGTGCTGATGAGATCAAAGATTAAAATATAAAGATTAAATATGGCAAAAGTATTAATGATTGGCGCCGGAGGCGTCGCTACGGTAGCAGCATTCAAGATTGCCCAGAATGCTGACGTGTTTACCGACTTTATGATTGCTAGTCGCAGAAAGGCAAAGTGTGACAAGATTGTGGAGGACATCCACAAGGTAGGTTACAAGATGGACATCAAGACCGCACAGGTGGATGCTGACGACGTGGAGCAACTGAAGGCCCTCTTCAACAGCTACCAGCCTGAGCTCGTGATCAACCTCGCCCTGCCCTATCAGGATCTGACCATCATGGATGCCTGTCTGGCCTGTGGCTGTAACTACCTCGACACAGCCAACTATGAACCTAAGGACGAAGCACACTTCGAATATAGCTGGCAATGGGCCTATAAGGATCGTTTTGAACAGGCTGGTCTGACCGCTATCTTGGGCTGTGGCTTCGATCCTGGTGTAAGCGGTGTCTATACCGCCTATGCAGCCAAACATCACTTCGACGAGATCCACTATCTCGACATCGTGGACTGTAACGCCGGTGACCACCACCATGCCTTCGCCACGAACTTCAACCCGGAGATCAATATCCGTGAGATTACCCAGAAGGGACTCTATTACAAAGATGGTCAGTGGATTGAGACAGAGCCTCTGGAGATTCACAAGCCCCTGACCTATCCTAATATCGGACCGCGTGAGAGCTACCTGCTGCACCATGAGGAACTGGAGAGTCTGGTAAAGAACTATCCCACCATCAAACAAGGTCGTTTCTGGATGACCTTCGGTGAGCAGTATCTGAAACACCTCGACGTGATCCAGAATATCGGTATGAGCCGCATCGATGAGATTGAATACGAGGCCCCGTTGGCTGATGGCACAGGCACTGCCAAAGTGAAGATCGTACCCCTTCAGTTCCTGAAAGCTGTGCTGCCGAATCCGCAGGATCTGGGTGAGAACTATGAGGGTGAGACTTCTATCGGTTGTCGTATCCGTGGCATCAAGGATGGTAAAGAGCATACCTACTACGTCTATAACAACTGTAAGCACCAGGAGGCCTATCAGGAGACTGGCATGCAGGGGGTGAGTTACACCACTGGTGTACCAGCCATGATTGGTGCAATGATGTTCGTGAAGGGCATCTGGAAGAAACCAGGTGTGTGGAACGTAGAGGACTTTGATCCCGATCCGTTTATGGAACAACTAAACAAACAAGGTCTGCCCTGGCACGAAGTGTTTGATGGCGACCTCGAATTATAATTATTAACGCTTAAATTTCTAAAAGCTATGGCAAAAAAAGAAGGAAATGCGGAGCAGCTGACCCCGCAACAGGAGAAAATGAAGGCGCTACAGGCTGCCATGTTGAAGATCGAAAAAGATTTCGGCAAAGGTTCCATCATGCGCATGGGTGACGAGAAGATTGAGAATGTGGAGGTGATTCCCACAGGTAGTATCGGACTGAATGCAGCCCTCGGTGTCGGTGGTTACCCCAAAGGACGTATTATCGAAATCTACGGTCCGGAGTCATCAGGTAAGACCACACTGGCCATCCATGCAATTGCAGAGTGCCAAAAGGCTGGCGGTGTCGCTGCCTTTATCGATGCAGAGCATGCCTTCGACCGTTTTTATGCAGCCAACCTGGGTGCAGATGTTGAAAACCTGTATATCTCCCAGCCCGATAACGGTGAACAGGCACTGGAGATTGCCGATCAACTAATCCGTTCAAGTGCCATTGACATCATTGTTATCGACTCTGTGGCTGCCCTGACGCCCAAGAAGGAGATTGAGGGTGACATGGGTGACTCTGCCGTAGGTCTGCAAGCCCGTCTGATGAGTCAGGCCCTGCGTAAGCTCACCTCTACCATCTCGAAAACCAACACCACGTGTATCTTCATCAACCAGTTGAGAGAGAAGATCGGTGTGATGTTCGGCAGTCCTGAGACCACGACTGGTGGTAATGCCCTGAAGTTCTATGCTTCTGTACGTCTGGATATCCGCAAGTCTCAGTCGATTAAGGATGGCGACAATGTGATTGGTAACCTGGTGAAGGTCAAGGTGGTGAAGAACAAGGTGGCTCCTCCTTTCCGTAAGGCAGAGTTTGAAATCACCTTTGGTGAGGGTATCTCCAAAGTTGGCGAGATCGTTGACTTGGGTGTGGAGTATAACATCATCAATAAGAGTGGCTCATGGTTCTCTTATGGAGATGCCAGATTGGCACAAGGTCGCGATGCAACCAAGGCTCTGTTGCAAGACAATCCAGAGCTCTGTGACGAACTGGAGGCCAAGATCATGCAGGCCATCACGGATAAAGCATAAATATCAAAAAGAATCCCCAGCCAAACGGTTGGGGATTTCCTTTGATGCTTATTGTATGGGGGTACCTTTGCTTTGCCAACCCATTGACTGTTTGGCAGCCTGTCTGGCAGCACTACTACTACGACGAGAGGTTGATCCACCACCCTTTGGCGTGGAATTATCACTAGTACGAGTCTTGGTAACCCTGCCACTACCATCAAAATCCACATACAACAGCTTGTTGTTGGAACGCTGGTAAATCCAAGTGTATTTACCGTTTTCTCCATATGTCACCTTGTCTGGCTCACCAGCAGCCATCATCGTCTCGTCTTCTGAGAAGCCAATACCTACGTGACCGGCACGCATCATGGCACGGCTACCCTCAGAAGTAGCGATCTTCTTTCCAGGACCTAATGCGAAGAGATATCCGAAATACTCTGTCTGATCCTGGGCCAGATGCTCGTCAATAATCATATCTATATAGAAATAGGTACCCAAAGTGGTGTTCTTCAGCTTCATCGTGAACTTATCACTGTTCTTATGCGGGGTCATAGACTCTATCTGGTATTCTGTCAGACGAGGAATAGACTGCATTTTATTGGAAAACTCGTTCAAGAGTTTCGTGGGAAACCTCGTGTGGATCACCTTACCCACGAACTGGCGGTAGTTATAGCTGTTGATGTTCATCACATCCTCCACAAGCTCAAAGGAGTTGCCAAACAAGTACTTGGCATCATCCATCACAAAATCATCATCACGCAGGCTACAATTGGTCTTCGAGATGGCCACATTCTGATAGAATTCATTACCATCCTTGTCCTCCACAATGATCTTCACTGGGAAATCACGCGTGCCGACACCTACAGCTGACACCTTCACCTGCATATCCTTATCAACGATCACATCCTTATAGCCATCGCCATCAACTTCTGTATCAATACGATAATATTCCGTCTTCGTATAGACTTCCTTACCGACCAGTTTCTCACGGGCAATATCCACGTCACCCAAATAAGCCAGCGTGGGAATACCCTTTTTCTCATAACAATAATCGTCGAACGAACCGCTTATTTCATAGTAATATCTGCGATTATCATCCTGACAGAGGAAATAGATAAACTCATGTCCATCCTCTTCTTCCTTATGTCCCTGATAGACCATGATCTTATGACGCAACTTCACGTTGCTCACATCCTTGTCTGTGGCAGCATCCGTGAAAGTTTTCACCACCAGGTCGTACTCATCGGGAACCACCATGAACCTCATGCCCTCCTTCCAGTCACAGAGACTATGATACTTGAAGTTCTCAGTGATATAATCGATTGCTGTCTCATCCTCACCCTCGTGTTCTACCAACTGCAAATCAGCCTTGTGCTTAGCCCCACGTGTCTTCACGATGTATGAGTTTTCCTGAGCATAGGCTGTCACAAAAAGGAAAGCCACACAGGTAAATAAAAGAGTTCTTTTCATGACTATCGACAGTTTTATATTTAAATAGATATCTGTGTGCAAAGATAACACAAATCAACTAAATTCCCAAATTATTTATGCCAAAATGACGTGATAAGCGACAAATTTTCTCGATTTCGCCATTTTGGCACATGGTTTGCTCAATGGTTTCTGTCATTCATAGAATTAATAACAAATAAAATATAAGAATTATGGGAAAGATTATTGGAATTGACTTAGGAACTACGAACAGTTGTGTTGCCGTATTCGAAGGTAACGAACCAGTAGTAATTGCCAACAGCGAGGGTAAGCGTACAACACCTTCTGTCGTTGGTTTTGTAGAGAACGGTGAGAGAAAGATCGGTGACCCTGCCAAGCGTCAGGCTATCACGAACCCGAAGAACACTGTTTACAGTATCAAGCGCTTCATGGGTGAGAACTGGCAGCAGACAGAGAAAGAGATTTCTCGCGTACCTTACACCGTAGTGAACGAGGGTGGTTATCCCCGTGTGGACATCAACGGCCGTAAGTACACACCGCAGGAAATCAGTGCTATGGTACTGCAGAAGATGAAGAAGACTGCTGAGGACTATCTCGGACAGGAGGTGACAGAGGCTGTCATCACCGTTCCTGCCTACTTCTCTGACTCTCAGCGTCAGGCTACCAAGGAGGCTGGCCAGATTGCAGGTCTCGACGTAAAACGTATCGTCAACGAGCCTACAGCTGCCGCTTTGGCATACGGTGTCGACAAGGCCAACAAGGATATGAAGATTGCTGTCTTCGACCTCGGTGGTGGTACGTTCGATATCTCTATCCTGGAGTTTGGCGGTGGTGTGTTCGAGGTACTCTCTACCAACGGTGACACGCATCTGGGTGGTGACGACTTCGACCAGGTTATCATCGACTGGCTGGTACAGGAGTTCAAGAACGACGAGGGTGCCGACCT
>Ga0310696_10005676_pt1 | contig 14982 bp, 14 predicted proteins | sample AusTroGonzalo_MG_4_FD_203885 | JGI IMG/M metagenome (GOLD analysis project Ga0310696, IMG submission 203885) | Bovine rumen microbial communities from tropical cattle in Woodstock, Queensland, Australia - Gonzalo_02 (v2) (version 2) | ecosystem: Host-associated > Mammals > Digestive system >...
ACAAAAAGTGCGGCAGACGTCATTTTACAGAATCAAATCCTGGACACTGTTGGGTGCGGTCTTCTCACCGTTTATCTGGTCAATTGCAGCCTGCTGGGTTTTGATCAGTGACTGCATCTCTGTCATAAGTTCATAGGCATCGGGACTTCCTGTTGTTGACCAGAGAGTCTTTGCCATGTTCACTGCATCGTCGTACTTGGCAAGGGCGAAGTACATGACAGCAACGTTGTAGCCTGCTGCAAAGTTCTGGGAAGCTTCCCACTCTGTCTGGAACATTGCCAGAGCTGAGGCGTAGATTCCGTTGTCTGCATACTCAAGACCCTTCTTCATGATGTCGGAGTTCTTCTTGTTCTCCATCAGCTTGAAGTTGGTTGAGATTCTGTGGGGAGTAAGTGCATTCTTGATCTCGGTTGAGAATGTTCTGATCAGTGAGTTGAACATATCCTCGATGGAGTATGAGCTCTCCCTGCTTATCCATCTGAACAGACCGTTGGTCTCCTGGAAGCCGATCTTTGTTGTGTAGGTGCTTGACTTCTTGGAGAAGTTCTTCTGCCAGAGGATGCTCAGTGCATCAACATCCTGGACCATTACGGAGAATGTGACAGATGCGCTCTGGTTGAGGAAGAAGTTGTAACCTGAGATCTGGCCCTTTGCGTCCTTGACTGTCTGGACTGTGATGTACTCATCGTAGTCCATGTTTTCAATCTTTGAAGTAACCAGGAGTTCGACTCCGTTCTTCTTCAGAACGTCGCTGACTCTTGCGCCTGAAATCTGGGCGCTGGCAATGAAACCTTCTGTTGCAGTTGAGTTGTAGACTGTGTAGACACCCTGGCTGAGAGCATTCTGGATGACTGAAGTTGTGTTCTTTGCAACGTTTGCTGCAATCTGATTACCGTAGTATGAGTTGAAATAGTAAAGCTCGGCAGGAATGGCCAGTGCATAAGGATCGATACGGACATTTACGTATGCTGAGCTGCTGCTGAGCCTTCCGTTGTACGGTGTTGTTTCCCTGATTGCAATGGTTTTATAACCAGCAATGCCCGATGTAGAAGGAGCCCATGTTGAAATCGAAACCGATGTTGAACATGAGACTGCAAGAATAAGTGCTGCTGCTATGACCAGCAGTAATGCGATAGATTTGGTCTTCATACTGTGAACATTAAATTACATGTATAATAATGTCAATTGACACCGGTTACTTAGAACCTTATCCTAGAGACATGTCAGTAAGAAAAATCGATGATGACGACTATGTCAGCATCTTTGACGATGTTGATGAAGACGATTTGGAAAGGGATGAACTTGACGAGGAATTCGACGATCTTGATGAAAGATTCCTCGAAGAGTATGACGTTCCGGACGTAGGCGACTACGATGATGATCCGTACGAAGATGAGGAAGAAGACGACCGTGATGACTTCATGGACGACGGCTTCTCCTATGACGACGAATTCCAGGACATCTGACAAACACCATGTTCCTTGTCGTTGATTGCGGCACCTCCTTCCTCAAAGCCGCATTGGCGGAGGAAAACGGACTTATAACAAAAGACCCCGTCCGCTTTGCGCTGTCATCTCCGGAAAGTCCGGAATGTTGGGTGTCTGCCCTTGAAAAAGCAATCTCTCATTTTGGAAAATCCTCAATCCACTGTATTGCAATTACAGGAAACGGACCTTCGGCCGTTGCAGTCACAAAGGATGGAAAAGCACCTGTTGCAGTGCTGTGGAACAGCAAGGGACAGAACCCTTCCAACCCCTCCTTTCTGCCCAGGATAAAGGCCCTGAAGGAGGACCACCCCGATGTCTATTCGCAGGCAGAATACATCCTGGGAACATCCGAATATCTGGCCTACGTTCTTACAAAAAAGGTCTGCCGGGCAACTCCGGTTGAAGGTTTTGAGAATTTCTATACCCTTGACAACAGCGTTGATTCACGCCTGATTCCGCCCTTCATGGACAGCGGTTCGGTTCTTGGCTGCTGTGACAGCATTCCTGTCCTTGTACCGTGGCCGGACTTTGTTCCTGCAATAATCGGAAGCGGTGCTGTACACCCCGGAATGCTCTGTCTGAGAACCGGAACAGGAGACGGAATAAACCTCTGCACAGAAAAACCTGTGCATATGGACGGTTTTCTTACTGCACGCCATCCCAACGGCGTTGACTGGAACCTCAGCTACATAGTTTCCGGAACGGGATCAGAGATTTCAAAGGCACTTGGAAAACCAAACCTTGATCAGGTGGCAGAGGCAGCCTTCTCAAAGAGCGCAGAGGTGATAAAGAAACTCGCTGCAGCTCTTCCCGTGGACAAGATCAGAGTTGCCGGAGGACTGTCTGATAACGACCATCTTAACAGCATAAGAGAGCGCATTACCGGTATGGAGATTGAGACAATGGAAAGCGTGGAAACAGGACTTCAGGGTCTTGCAATTCTTGCATACTGCGCACTGAACAAGGCAGATATAAGAAGCATCACAGATTCAGTTGTACGTGTTAAACAAAGGGGTTGAAGTACCTGCCGCCGTTCACATACTGAAGGGCAAATGAAGCACCGAGCATAAGGATGGAAAGAACAATACAGAGAATGTCGGAAGACCTGAAGAGACGGGATGTGTACCACGTCCTTTTTTTGTTCTTTCCAAAGCCTCTCAACTCCATTGCATTGGCAATGACTTCAATACGGTCAATACTGGAAATTATCAGCGGGAACAGCATGGAAGCGGCATTTTTCAATCTTTTGAACAGGCTCTGCTTACGGCTGGACATCTCAAGTCCCCTTGCCTGCTGGGACACCGAGATATCGCGGTACTCCCTCTGGATGTCGGGGATGTAACGCATTGCAAGGGCCACCGAATATGCAACCTTGTAGCTTATTCCTATACGGTTCAGGGAAGATGCAAACTCGCTGGGATTCGTTGTTGAGACAAAGATGATGACAAACGGAATTGTACAGAAGTACTTGAGTATGACATTCAGCTGGTAGAAGAGCTGCTCGTAGGTAAGGTTGTAGATCCAGAACAGATGACAGATTTCTGTTCTTGTTCCGTAGATCTCCGTTCCCTGTTCAGGGCTGAAGAGGAAGATCATCAGGTTGTTGAAAACCATGAAAACAAAGGAGAACCAGAAGACACTTTTCACATCCTTGAAGCGTATTTTGGATATACGCATCACGACAATGGAGATGATTGTCAGAACGCCAAGAAGCCTTGTGTCAAAGGTGACCATTGCGCTGAACGTCAAAAGCAGCAGACATAAAAGCTTTGTGGCTCCTGTGAGTCTGTGGATGGGGCTGTGTCTGTCAATGTAGTTGAAAAGCCCCCTGCTCATTTTCTCACCTGCCTGTCTGCTATGATGAAGTGTTTGATGAACTGGCTCTCATCTTCGATTGAACATATGGAGGCCAGTGTGGACAGTGATGTCTTCTTAAGACTTGCCTCTTTGACCAGTTTGTCATCGGAAAGAACATCTTCACAGCTCTCGTCACCTATCATCCTTGTATCTGAGAAAACAACTGCACGTGTGCAGTATTCAATCATCAGATGCATATCGTGTGTGATGAGGATTATGGTGATTCCCTGCTTGTTCAGCTCTTCAAGGAACTCCATTATCTCCGTGTAATGGCGGAAGTCCTGTCCGGCCGTGGGTTCATCAAGGATTATGATTTTGGGGTCCATGCAGAGAATCGATGCAATGGTCACCCTCTTCTTCTGTCCGTAAGACAGGGCGCTTATGGGCCAGCTGCGGAACTGGTAAAGTCCGCATATCTTCAGGGCCTTGTCCACGCGCCTGCCTATCTCTTCCTTTGACAGTTTGCCCTGAAGCTCAAGTCCGAGCCCGACCTCTTCCCTGATCATTGTCTTGACAATCATCTGGTTGGGGTTCTGCATCACATAGCCTATGTGCTGGGCCCTCTCCTTGATGGACAGGATGTCAAGGTCGGTACCTTCCATGTAGACGGTACCCTTCTGATGTTTTTCAAAACCGCAGAGAACCTTTGCAAAGGTTGATTTTCCCGCACCGTTCTTACCTACAATGGCAAGCATCTCACCCCTGTTTATACAGAGCGATACATCGTTGAGGACATTGTTACGCCAGTCGTCGTAGTGCATACTCAGATTCACGACATCAAGGACGGCAGGCTGTTCCTGTTCGGGTCTGGGAATTTTCACGGCGTTGTACCATGAACGGACTTTTTCTATATCCTCCTTGGGAAGATCCAGAAGGTCTATGTGTTCAGGATGGATTTCCGGTCTTATCCTGACACCGGCATATTTGAGTGCCGTTATGTACAGCGGCTCTCTTATACCCACTTCCCTCAGCCTGTCGGAACAGAGAAGGTCTGCAGTGTTTGTATCTGAAACAATGCGGCCGTCGTTCATAAGAACAATACGGTCCACATGTCTGTGAAGCACATCTTCAAGCCTGTGCTCGATTATGATTACAGTACATCCGGTTTCCTTCTGAATGCTGTCTATCAGCTCAATTGTGGCCTTTCCCGCAGCAGGGTCAAGGTTTGCAAGCGGTTCGTCAAAGAGAAGAACGCTTACGTTGTCCACCATTACACCGGCCAGGGAGACTCTCTGCTTCAGGCCTCCTGACAGTTCGTGCGGAGCGTGGTTCAGGTGGGAAGTCACTCCGACAATTTCGGCCGTCTCCCTAACCTTCTTCCTCATCTCCTCAACGTCCATGGTGTCGTTCTCAAGGGCAAAGGCAATATCCTCACCTACTGTCAGGCCTATGAACTGGGCATCGGAATCCTGAAGTACCGTTCCCACGGTTTTTGACAGCTTGAAGATATCAAGGTCCTTGTAAGACTTTCCGTCAACGGTAAGTTCTCCAGTGACAGTACCGTGACGGGATGCAGGGATGAGGCCGTTTATACAATGTGCAAGTGTGGATTTTCCGCAGCCCGAAGGGCCACAGATCAGAACCTTCTCTCCGTTTCCGATTGTAAGGTTTATATCGTGGAGAGTCGGTTCTGACTGAGCGTCATATTTGAAACCGAAGTTCCTGAATTCAATCAATTTTGTCAGTCTTCTTTCTTAAGACTTCCTGCTGCAGGTCTTGTCTTTGAATATGCAAGGCAGAGCAGTGTTCCGATAATTGCAGTTACAACAATGTTGGCAAAGCCGGCGACAATACCCTGGACAAAAACCTTGTTTGCAGGCTCTGCGTAGATGATTATGTCAAGAACAGGAGCGATAACACCCCATGTGATGACATGGGCACATACCTGGAAAAGGTTGAAGATACCCATCTTCCTGAGTGTGAATGCCTCTTTGTCAAGGTTAATCCTGCGTGCAGCAAGACCCATGATGCAGCCTGCGATTCCGGAAGCTACAACCCATGACCACCAGATGCCCCAACCGTAGTTCATGTCGATGAGCAGATGGCCGATAAGACCGATCAGGAAACCTGCAACAGGTCCGTAAAGAGCAGCCATGAAGGCCAGAAGGCCGTACTGGGCTGAAATATTTGTATTTGGAATCGGGCTTGGAATAGCCACGAATCTGCCGAGTACAAAGAACAGAGCTGCACCGATACCGATGGCAACAACTGTTACAATAGGTGATTTTTTCATTAAATGCCTCCCATTCATGAAATCACTATAATGATAACTTATTTTAATTATTCAAGAAACAGTTTAAGTATCTGAACAGCGTTGGACGCAGCTCCCTTTCTTACCTGGTCTCCGCAGCACCAAAGTGTAAGACCCCTGTCGCTTGTCAGGTCTTCCCTGATGCGTCCTACCCAGACAAGGTCCTGTCCTGATGTATCAAGAGGTGTGGGATAGTTTCTTCCCTCAAAGTCTTTGACAAGAACACAACCCGGAGCCTTTCCGATTGCCTTCTCTGCCTGCTGGACTGTCACCTTCTCCTTTGTCCTGAATGTAACGGAGATTGAGTGTGACCTCATTACGGGAACACGGACACAGGTACATGAAACTTTAAGACCGTCGTTGTGAAGGATCTTTCTTCCCTCGTTCTGCATCTTCATTTCCTCGGTTGTGTACATGTTGTCTGTTTCACTTCCGATGAAGGGAATTACGTTCATTGCAATCTGGTGCGGGAAGACGTTGCGCTGCAGGGTTTTGCCTGCTGACATATCTGCAAGCTGGTTTTCCAGTTCTTCAAGACCTGCCTTTCCTGCTCCTGAAACAGCCTGGTATGTTGATGCGAACATCTCTGTAATCGGGCTGATTTTGTTGATTGCTCCTACTGCAACCATGGTTATGATTGTTGAGCAGTTGGGGTTGGAGATAATGCCCTTGTGCTTGAATGCATCCTTTCCGTTGATCTCGGGAACTACAAGGGGAACATCCGGATCCATGCGGAAGGAGGAGCTGTTGTCAATGAAGATTGCTCCGGCCTTTACAATATGGGGCGCAAAGATCTTTGCCATTCCGTTTCCGACTGCGCCGAGAACAAAATCCAGACCTTCAAAACTGTCCTCTTTTGCCTCCTGGACTGTGTATTCGGTATTGTTGAATACAACTGTTTTTCCTGCACTGGATGCGCTTGCAAGCGGAACAAACCTGTCTACAGGAATATGGTACTCTTCAAGAACCTCCATCATCTGGCGTCCTACAACGCCTGTACATCCAAGAACTCCAACATTGACTTTCTTCATATATCACCCCGCAAAACTGTCGTAGAGAACACGCACGGCACTTTCGTACTGGCTGTTGTCCACGCCGAGAATAATTGACAATTCGTCAGAACCCTGTGCAATTGTTCTGATGTTTACACCCTCCTGTCCCAGAGCCCTGAAGAGCTTACCTGAGATACCGGGTCTGAATGACATCTTTCTGCCTACCGCGGCAACAAGGGCTATACCTTCCTGAATCTGAACATCCGAAGCCCTGAGGCTCTTCTGAAGTTCGGAGCAGATGTTGTACAGGCCCTCACCTATCTGGGCAGCCGAAGCAACAACAGCAAAGGAATCGAGTCCCAGTGTTATATGCTCCACGTTTACCTTGTAGGTTTCGAAAATCTCCAAAGCCTGTCTGAGGCTCTGGTTCACATTCATGTTGTGCTTTCTGACAGTTATGATGTCAAAATTCCTTCTTCCGGCTATGCCGGTGATGAATCTTTCGTCTGAAACATCTTCCTCACCGATGGACGGGACAATCATTGTTCCCTCATCCTGCGGTGCATTTGTGTTTCTGATATTAAGGGCAATTCCTGCCTCTTTAACAGGCTGGACAGACTCTTCATGAAGAACTGAAGCACCCATGAAGGCAAGTTCCCTAAGCTCTGCATATGTAATCCTGGGAATGGGCTTGGGGCTTGTTACGATTCTGGGATCTGCCATGAGAATTCCCGATACATCTGTCCAGTTCTCATAAACTTCGGCACCTGCTGCAACAGCTGCAAGTGAACCTGTGATATCGCTTCCGCCACGGCTCATGACCCTGATCTTTCCACCGGGAAGGCTTCCGTAGAAACCGGGAATAACCAGGTTGGAATGCTTTTCAAGGGCTGCCTTGATTGCCTGACCAATCTTCTCTGTATCGAATGAACCGTCGTAGTTCATGAAGATGCACTCTGAAGCATCGAGGAATGTGTATCCAAGATACTCTGCCATCAGACGGGATGTAAGATACTCACCGCGTGAAACAAGGTAGTCAACAGAAATGTCCTTGTTCAGCCTTGAACGCAGGTTCTCAAGGTCATCCTCAATCCTGTAATCAAGATGAAGGGCATCCCTTATTTCAATGAATCTGTCGCAGATTGCGCAGAAGATATCGTTGCATGATACGCCGTATGTAAGGTGGGCATGGCACAGATAGAGAAGGTCCGTCAGTTTATGGTCCTCACTTGTTCTCTTTCCTGCAGCCGAGATGACAACTATGCGTCTGGAGGGGTCTGAAGAAACAATCTTCTTTACCTTCTCAAACTGGATTGCGGATGAAACCGATGATCCGCCGAACTTTGCTACTTTCAACATCTTCAAACCTTATTCGTCAAGGGCTGCAAAGAAGACCTTTGCACCCAGTTTTCTGTATTCTTCTGCCTTTTCGTGCATCTCACAGACGCTTATGGGATCTGTAACGGTTGTTTCAGAATCCTTGATTACAATATATCTGAACAGGCATTTTTCAACTTTCACACTTCCCGGAGCACAGGCCTTTTCAAGCATTGCGCGTCTTCCTGAAGCAACCTCTGTAAGGTCTCTCAGAACGTTTGCAGCTGTAGGATATCTTCCGGCTCCCTGTCCTGAGATACTTACCTTTCCGCAGTTCTGTCCTTCCCAGAATGCCATGTTCAGGTTCATGCGGATATTGGCCTCTGCAGCATCACTTCTGAAGGCAACAGGCTGAACAAAGGCGTAGAAGTTTCCTTTCTCATCACGGCCGCAGGAACCGAGCAGTCTGAGAACAAGTCCCCTTGCCTTCAGCTCCTTGATAACATCGGCAGTTGTGCTCTCAATACCCTCGCAGTACAGCTTTCCTTCCGGGAAAACATCAAAACCTACTGCACTGAGAAGGATAACCTTTCTGAGTGTATCAAGACCGCCTACATCGGCAGAGGGATCTGCCTCTGCATAACCCAGCCTCTGGGCTTCCTTGAGGGCCTTGTCATAGTCCCAGCCGTCATCCTGCATGCGGGTAAGCATGAAGTTTACAGTTCCATTGAGGATTCCTCCTGCCCTCTTGATTACATCGGACTTGCGTGCGATTCCAAGGTTCAGAAGGATGGGCATTGTTCCGCCGCATGCTGCACTGAAAAGGAAACCTGCACCTGTCTTTGCTGCAATGTCTCTCAGCTCAAGGCCGTATGCGCTTACAAGGGCCTTGTTGGAGGTGACAAAATGCTTGCCTGCACTCAGAACCTTTTGGGCAAATTCGTGGGCAATACCTGTTCCTCCGATGCACTCGACAACTGCATCTATATTTTTATCATTTACTATGTCGCTGATGTCATTGACGATGAAGCTTTCATTGCAGACGCCGGGTCTTTCAAGAACTTTTGTGCATGTAAGACCGTCACAGGCCTGTATCATTTCATAAACTCCGCGGCCTACTGTTCCGAAACCAAGGATTGCTACGTTCATTTCTGTCTTCTCCAAGTGGACAAAAGATTTTTTTGTTTTCATTCTAAAGACACTTGTCTTTGTTTTGAAGACAGGCTAACATAAAGCCTGATGTTTTACAAGAGGAAGACAGAAAATGCTTGAAGATTACCTGCTTGTTCACAAAAGCATACTCCCCGACTACTTTGACAAGGTTCTTGAAGCCAAGGCCCTTGTTGAGGAAGGAAAGGTGAAAAACGTAAACGAGGCCGCAGCCCGCTGTGGAATCTCAAGAAGTACCTACTACAAATACAGAGACTTCATTCTCAAAACCTCCAGCCTCCAGACTGGAAGAAAGGCGGTTCTGGGAATGCTCCTTACCCATGAGGCAGGTGTACTCAGCTCTGTTCTGCAGACAATTTCCAACACCGGGGCAAGCGTTCTGACTATCACACAGAGCCTTCCCATCCACGGCAAGGCAAGCGTTACCATCTCACTCGACGTGGGAACCCTCTCCGGAAGCATCAATTCCCTTATACAGCGCATTTCAATGCAGAAAGGCGTTGAGAACCCCAGACTTATAGCAGTTGAATAACCGAGGATAATATGGATTACAAAAGTACACGCAGCAGCTTTACGGCAAACTCTCTGAATGCAGTTCTCATGGGCCCCGCTCCCGACGGAGGTCTTTTCATAGACCCTGACATGGACAAGTCTTCCTTTGACTGGAAGGCCTGCCTGAAGCTTGACACCATAGGAATGTCAAAGATGATTCTTGGAAAGCTCCTTCCCGATTTCAAGGATATGGACAGCCTGGTTGAGAAGGCCTACCGCGGCCGCTTTCAGACCGACGACCTTACTCCTCTTGTCCAGGTTGGCCCGGCCTATGTCCTGGAGCTTTTCCGCGGTCCCACTTCAGCCTTCAAGGATGTTGCCCTTTCCATCCTCCCGCGCCTTATGACAGCTGCAATGGAGCAGAGCGGCGAAAAGAAGAAGGTTCTTATCCTCACAGCCACCTCCGGCGATACCGGCAAGGCCGCCCTTGAGGGCTTTCACGATGTTCCGGGAATCAAGATCATGGTCTTCTACCCCCACAACGGAGTATCCCTTGTACAGAAGACTCAGATGACAACCCAAGAAGGCGAAAACGTTACTGTATGTGCCGTAAAGGGCAATTTTGACGACTGTCAGACAGGCGTGAAGAAGGCCTTCAGAAGCCTGGGTTCATGGGCAGAGGAGCACGGCTACCGCCTGTCTTCTGCAAACTCAATCAACATAGGACGTCTTGCACCGCAGACAGTCTACTACTTTGCAGCCTACCGCGACCTCGTGAACAGCGGCCGAATCAAAGTTGGTGACAAGGTTGACTACTGCGTTCCCACAGGAAACTTCGGAGACATCCTTGCCGGCTACTGGGCAAAGCTTCTGGGCCTTCCTGTCGGAAGACTTATATGTGCATCAAACAAGAACAGAATCCTCACCGACTTCTTCAATACAGGTGTGTACGATGTAAGAAGAGAATTCTTCAAGACAAGCTCACCTTCCATGGACATCCTGGTTTCATCAAACCTTGAAAGACTTCTCTATCTTGCCTTTGACAAGGACACTGCCAAGGTATGTCAGTGCATGGAAAAACTGCAGTCTGATGGTGTGTATAAGGTATCTGACGAAATTCTGAAGAAGCTTTCAAAGGACTTTGATGCCCTGTGCTGCACCGAAGAGGAAAGCCAGAAGGCAATAGCCGATGTCTGGAAGGAGCATTCATATCTGATGGACCCGCATACATCGGTAGCATGGCACTGTGCCATGCAGAAGATGGAAGAAAACCCCATGGTTGTGCTCTCAACAGCTTCCCCCTACAAGTTCCCCCAGAGCGTTCTCAAGGCCCTTGGAGAAGGAACCGACATGGATGAATTTGAACTTATGGACACCCTGAAATCAATCACAGGCGTTCCCGTACCGCCAAACCTCTCAGGCCTCAAGGGCAGAAAGACACGCTTTGAGGATGTTATTGAAAACAGCGGCATAGAAGAATATGTCAAGGAGGCATTATGGAAATAATCTGTCTGGATCTTGAAGGTGTACTTGTTCCGGAAATCTGGATTGCATTCGCAGAGAAAACAGGTTTGCAGCAGCTTCGCATCACAACACGTGAGGAACCCGACTACCACAAACTGATGAACTACAGAATGGATATTCTCAGGAAGAACAACCTCACCCTGAAGGACATCCAGGATGTAATTGCAACCATAAAGCCCCTGGACGGTGCCTATGAATTTCTTGAAAAGGTCCGCTCACTTACACAGGTTGTCATTCTTTCCGATACCTTCAGCGAGTTTGCAAAGCCCCTTATGAAGCAGCTTGGCTGGCCCACAATACTGTGCAACAGCCTTAAAACTGACGAAAAAGGAATGCTTTGCGATATTGTGATGCGCCAGGAAGACGGAAAGAGAAAGGCAATTGACGGCTTCAGGGCCATGGGTTTCAGAACCTTTGCAGCCGGAGACAGCTACAACGACCTGACAATGATCATGAAGGCAGACAAGGGCTGTCTGTTCAAGGCACCTGAGAACATTCTGAAGGAATATCCGCAGCTGAGGCTGTGCACAACCTACGACCAGTTCTACGAGGAAATAGAGAAATTTGTTAAAGGCTGATTATCAGCAGTAAAGCATGGACAGAACAGTCTGTCTGAGTCTTGAAGGAAGAATCCTGACAAGGAAGGCAAGAAGCTTGTAAACAAAGCCCACGGCCACCCTTACCTTGGGATTCTTTCTTTTTGCCTGTGAGAGGAAAACCTTTGCAACTGAGATCGGGGGTTTGCCGTGCATTTCGTCATGCTCCATCTTTGCAACTGACTTTGTGCACTGGTCAAAGTAAGGTGAATTCTCAGGCTCGTTGTGGGTTCTTGCTGCTGTGAAGCCGGTCTTTGTATCTCCGGGTTCAACAAGGCAGACCTTTACTCCGTAAGGCTTTGCTTCCATTCTCAGAGCCTCGCCGTAGGCCTCAAGGGCGTACTTTGAAGAGCTGTAGTGGCTCTGGAAGGGAATGGGTACAAGACCTGCAAATGATGTTGTGATCAGAACAAGGGACCTGGGGTTCTTTCTGAGAAGCGGAAGAACCTGGGCATTGACGTTCAGAACTCCAAAGTAGTTTGTCTCTATCTGCCTGCGTGCAGCCTCGATGGGAGTGCACTCTGCGCTGCCGGAAACACCCATGCCTGCGCAGTGGATTACGATTCCAAGTTCATCAATTACAGAGAGTGCCTTCTCAAGTGAGGCAGGATCTGTGACATCTGCGGCAATACCGGTGATTGAACCACCGCCTTCAAACTCCTGGACGGAGTTGTCGCAGTGTCTGGACAGAGCCCATACCTTGTAACCGTTCTTTGCAAACAGGAGGGCTGTTTCCTTTCCTATTCCGTTTGAGGCTCCGGTTACAAGTACTTTGGGGTTGTATACAAACTTCATTTGTTCCAGATTGCATCCAGGGCTTTGATTTCCCCGGCAATGATTGTTGCGGCCTCGTCAACAAGGTCCTCTGTGACTGTTGCCATAAGGCTGACTCTGAGAAGACACTCATTGGGAGGTGTTGCGGGAGGCAGAACGGGGTTCACATAGACGCCCTTGTCGTAGAGGTTTCTGGCAAGTGTGAGTGTGTATTCTGCATCACGTGTATAGATGGGGATGATGGGAGTCTCGGACTCGTGGATGTTGATTCCGTGCTCCTTGAAGCTCTTTCTTGTGTATGCGGAGATATCGGCAAGGCGCTGGACAATCTCCGGATGGCTTTCCATGTACTTGAGTGCTGCAAGTGCGCTTGCTGCATTTGCAGGGGGAAGGCTTGCACTGAAGATGAAGGGACGGCTTGTATGCTTTACATACTCAACCGCTGCCTTGCTGGCTGCCATGTATCCGCCAAGGCTTGCAAGACTCTTGCTGAATGTACCCATGTAGACATCAACTTCATCCTCAAGTCCGAAGTAGCTGGCAGTACCGCGACCGCCCTTTCCTATTACTCCGAGTGAGTGAGCATCATCGACCATGACTCTTGCACCGTACTTTCTGGCAAGTTCAACAATCTTAGGCAGGTTTGCAATGTCTCCCTTCATGCTGAATACACCGTCGGTAACGATAAGGCATCCGCACTCTGCGGGAACTCTATTGAGCTGGTGCTCAAGTTCGTCCATGTCGCTGTGGTGATAGCGGAGCATTGTGCCGTAGCTGAGTTTGCATCCGTCGTAGATACTTGCATGGTTCTCGCGGTCGCAGATCACGTAGTCGTTTCTGCCGACAAGTGAGCTTATAATTCCGAGATTGGACTGAAAGCCTGTTGACCATGTCATGACTGCTTCTTTGTTCAGGAATGATGCAAGTTCTTTCTCAAGCTCAAGATGAAGGTTCAGAGTTCCGTTCATGAAACGTGAACCGGAGCATCCTGTTCCGTATTTCTCAAGTGCGTCTACACCAGCTTCTATAACTTCAGGGCAGGTTGTAAGACCAAGGTAGTTGTTGGAGCCGAGCATGATCTTTCTGCCGCCTTCCATGACAACTTCTTTTGCCTGTCTTGACTCAAGGCAATGAAAATAGGGGTATATTCCTTTTTCCTGATATTCTCTAGGTAATGTAAATGATTCAAATTTCTTATATAAGTCCATAATCGTAGGAAATATATCAAAATTATTTTTCTATGAAAAGAGGCCATTTTACAACAGCTTCAACATAGTCATCTCTTTGCGTCAGTTTGACTTCTCCGTTGTGAAGTCCTGCAATACCGGCAACTATGGCAAGGCCAAGTCCGTTACCCTCACCCGAGCGTGATTTATCACCCCTTGTCCACGGCTGGATAAGGTCTGAAGAATCCGCATCCTGTGGAATCGAGCCCTTGTTCACAACCTTGATGCTGAAGCTCTTTTCATCACCTTCGATTGAGAACCTTATCTGATCATCCGAAGCTTTTGCAGCATTGTCCAGCAATTCCTTGCAGGCTCTCTGCATAAGGGCATCGTTACAGACAATCTTATCTGCAAAGATGTCGGCTGTAATGCGGTCTGCACAGGGGCAGGAAGCAATGATAATTCTTGCAAAGTCGGCCGATGATACTTCTTCCTGCTCAATATGGCTTTCTCCTGCAAGAGTACAGTAGTCGGTAATTCTCTTTATCCTCTCTGAAAGGCTGTCACTTTCCTTCTTAAGTGCGTACAGAGTCTTCTCGTCTGCAGGGAACATACCGTCTGAAAGACCTTCTGCAATCACGGCAATTGAGGCTGCCGGTGTATTAAGATCGTGGGAAATACTGTTAAGCCAGGTCTTCTTGCTCTGCTCCGATGTCTTGAGGCTCTTTGCAAGCTGGTCAACGGACTTGGCAACCTCACCTATCTCCGTATGGGTCTTAAGCTCGACCCTTGCCTCGAAATCACCCTTCTCAAGTTTTCTGAGGGCAGTTCTTATCTTGTTGATATCAGATGTGTTCTTGCGGCTGATGAAGAAGGCCATCAGGAAGGCCAGAACAAGACATACGGGAACTGAAATCAGGAGGCTGTTCAGACAGGAGTTGATTATCTGGGCAGAGTGCTCGTACTTCATTGGAGACAGAAGCATTACATCAACGCTATAAACTCTCTGGCCTTCCATGATTACATTTATTCTTCCGTAAAGATCGGCAGGTCCTTCCGCAACAGTGCTTCCGTCTGTTCTTGTTACACTGGTGTTTCCGTTGGAATCGGTTGTGATATTGATTGATGTTTCTCTTATGTTTCTTGTTTCAGGCTGGGGAAGAGGTTTTCCATCCGGCCTTCTGGCATCCATCAGGATTCTGTTTTCAGGACTTCTTACCGTAAAACCGGAAACCCTGTCGTCGGGGAATGAACTGCTGTTCATCTCCAGGTTTCCACCTTCCTCCAAGTACGAGACAAAGCCTTCAAATATCTCCTTGTTCCATTCTTCCTCACTTGTCCTGTACTGGCTTACAA
>Ga0310696_10005677_pt1 | contig 14982 bp, 10 predicted proteins | sample AusTroGonzalo_MG_4_FD_203885 | JGI IMG/M metagenome (GOLD analysis project Ga0310696, IMG submission 203885) | Bovine rumen microbial communities from tropical cattle in Woodstock, Queensland, Australia - Gonzalo_02 (v2) (version 2) | ecosystem: Host-associated > Mammals > Digestive system >...
CGCAGGAAGATCACATCCTCCCCGTGTTCTTTCACTGAAATACAGAAATTCTTGACGCCATCCAGATGCCCTTCCAGTTCGCTCAGTTCATGATAGTGGGTGGCAAACATAGTCTTCGCGCCGATTTTTTCTTTATCCGCAATGTATTCAACCACAGCCCAGGCGATCGCCAGACCGTCAAACGTGCTTGTCCCGCGGCCGATTTCATCCAGGATGATCAGACTGTTCCGCGTTGCATTTCCGAGAATATAGGCTGTCTCGCTCATTTCAACCATAAAGGTGCTCTGACCGCTGGCCAGGTCATCGCTGGCGCCGACCCGGGTAAAGATCCGGTCGCATACCGGCAGACGCGCTTCCTTCGCGGGTACAAAGCATCCGATCTGCGCCATCAGGCAGATCAGCGCCACCTGCCGCATATAGGTACTCTTGCCGGCCATGTTCGGTCCGGTGATAATCATCATCCGGTTCTCATCGCAGTCAAGTGTCGTATCGTTCGGAACAAATTCTCCGTCCTTCAGCGTCTGCTCCACCACGGGATGCCGGCCTTCCGTAATCATGAGGCTTCCGTCATCCGTGATCTCAGGTCTGACATACCGGTTCTCGGAAGCTGTCCTGCTCAGGCTCTGGAATACATCCAGTTTCTTCAGCGCCTCTGCCGTCCGCTGAATGCTCCCGATATCCGCCGCAATCCGGTCCCGGATTTCGTTGAACATCTGCAGTTCCAGCCTTATACTTTGTTCCTGTGCCCCGATGATTTTTTGTTCGATTTCCTTCAGTTCGGGCGTCATGAAACGTTCGGCGTTTGTCAGCGTCTGTTTCCGGATATACCTTTCCGGCACCTGACTGAGGAAGCTTTTGGTGACCTCAATATAGTATCCGAATACTTTATTGTACTGAACCCGCAGGTTTCGGATCCCCGTCGCTTCCCGTTCCCTGCTTTCCAGATCCAGGATCCATTGTTTTCCGCTGGATTGTGCTTCCCGGTATTCATCCAGGGTCTGAGAGTATCCTTCCCGGATAATACCGCCTTCGGTAATGACGACCGGAGCGTCCGGATGGATCGCGCGTTCCAGCAGATCCGTCAGCTCCTCCAGCGGATCCAGTTCGTCTCTTGCCGCTCTCAGCGCTCTGCTCTGCACATCGCCCAGCAGCGAACGGATTCCCGGAATCTTTTTCAGGCTCGCGCACAACGCCAGACAGTCGCGGGCATTCAGGTTCCGGTAGGCGACTTTGTTCATCAGACGTTCCATGTCGTATACGCCGTCCAGTTCTTCTGCCAGCGACATGCCGAGGATCCGGTTGCCGGCCAGCTCTTCCACCGCATCAAGCCGTTCGTTGATTTCCGCCTTTTCCAGCAGCGGCTGCTCCACCCAGCTGCGTAAAAGCCTTCCGCCCATCGCGGTCGCTGTTTTGTCAATCAGGTTCAGCAGCGTTCCTTTCTTCCCGCCGCGCAGGCCCTCTGTCAGTTCCAGATTCCTTCTTGTATTCTGGTCCAGCAGCATCGTCCTTCCGTTTTCCGCAAAACGCAGATTCCGGATATGCTCCAGCCCGTTTTTCTGGGTTTCATACAGATACTTGATCAGTGCGCCGCCGGCGCATGTCGCTTCTTTTTTGTCGTCCAGTCCCAGGGAAGTCAGCTGGGTCAGACGGAAATGCCTGCACAGCGCCTCTTCCGCATTGTGAAGCTGGAACCAGGTTCCGGGCTGTTTGCTGATGTTCCTGCTGTCAGATCCCAGCAGGCTGTTCAGCCCGTCCGTGTCATTGCTGATGATTTCCATGGGATGAACCCGGCTGATCTGCGCCCGCAGCAGACTGAGTTCCGGTTCCATCACATAAAATTCGCCCGTCGAAACGTCTGTATAGGCCAGTCCGGCCTTTTTGCCGTCCAGATATACGCTCATCAGGAAATTGTTGGCTTTATCTTCCAGCATGGTCGGATCCGTAACGGTCCCGGCGGTAATGACACGGACGACGTCCCGGTCCACCAGCCCTTTAGCCGTAGCTGGATCTTCCATCTGTTCACAGATGGCAACCTTGTATCCGCGTGAAATCAGTTTTTCGATATAGGTATTCACGGAGTGATACGGTACCCCGCACATCGGCGCCCGTTCTTCCAGTCCGCAGTCTTTGCCCGTCAGAGTCAGTTCGAGCTCGCGCGACGCTGTTTTGGCGTCCTCAAAAAACAGCTCGTAAAAGTCTCCCAGCCGGAACAGCAGCAGGCAGTCACTGTACTGCTCATGGATCCGCAGATACTGCTGCATCATCGGTGATAGTGCCATCTTTTCCCCCTTAGTGGCATCCACCGCATGCGGAACAATCCCCTCCGCATGCGACAGTCCCCCTGCTTTCGTCCTCAACCTCTCCCGTGATCACCAGCCGAAGGATCCTGTTCACATTGTCCATCATCGTCTGGAAATCCCTGCGTTTCTCCTTCAGTTCGATAATCTTCGGGTTCTCGTTCATGCGCTTTTCGGCTTCTTCCATCTCCCGGCTCGCCTCGGCCAGCTCATTCGGATCCATGTCGGCGGAAGCCAGGATATTTTCCACCCTGTTCCGCTTTTCAATCATCTCCCCCAACGCGGCGGCCGCTTCCGGATCCCGGCGCATCTCGGCCTCGGTTCTTTTCATTTCTTTGTAGATTTCGCTGTCCAGGATCGCCTCCGCCAGTTCCTGCGCCTTGTTCATCACATCTCTCATGTTTCTCTTTCTCCCATCAGTGTGTTGTTTTTCAGTCCGGTCACGCGGCATCGGAGGATTGTCCCGATATCTTCAACAATTCCGCTCACCGTAACGGAGATCCCATGCTTTCCTTTTCCGGAAACCGCCAGTTCACTCCTCCGGCTCAGTCCTTCCACCAGGATTTCCTCTTCGGTCCCGATAAAGCGTTTCATGGTTTCCTGCTGCAGTCCTTCCTGCAGGTCAATCAGCCGCTTGATCCGGTCCGTCGCTTCTTCATCCGGAATCATCCCGGGCATCCCGGCGGCTTTTGTCCCGGTCCGCGGGCTGTAGATAAACGTAAACGCACTGTCGTAACGCACTTCGTCCACCAGGCTCATCGTATCCGCAAACTGCTCTTCCGTTTCCCCCGGGAAACCGACGATGATATCCGTGCTCAGCCCGATCCCCGGAATCGCTTCCCGCAGCCGCCTCACACGGTCCAGATACTGCTGCCGGGTGTAATGCCGGTTCATCTTTTTCAGGATTTCGTCATTCCCGCTCTGGACCGGCAGATGAAACTGCGGCAGAATATGCTTTCCGCCCGCCATCACGTCGATCAGCTCATCGCTCAGATCCTTCGGGTGGCTGGTCATGAACCGGATCCTCGGAATACCGCTCTCATCCAGCCGCTTCAGCAGCTTCGCGAAGGAGATATCCCCGGGCAGGCCTTTGCCGTAGCTGTTGACGTTCTGCCCCAGCAGCATAATCTCCTTTACACCGGATTCCAGCAACCCTTCCGCTTCCCGCAGAATCTGTTCCGGATCCCGGCTGCGCTCCCGCCCGCGCACATAGGGTACAATACAGTAGCTGCAGAAGTTGTCGCACCCGTACATGATGGTGACATACGCGGCGTCGTGCCGGAGCCGCCGGATCGGCATCCCTTCCGGAATCACATCTTTGTCTTCCACCTGAACCAGCCGCTCCCCGCCGTTCAGCAGGTTATACATCATCTCCGGCAGTTTATGCAGGTTCGCCGTCCCGAAGGCCAGGTCGATAAATTTGTACTGCTTCAGGATCTTCTCCGCCATGCCCGGTTCCTGGATCATACATCCGCATACGCCGATCAGCAGTTCCGGTTTTTCCTTGCGGACCTCTTTCAGCCAGGTTACATTGCCCAGAGCCCGCCGTTCCGCATTCTCACGGACGCAGCAGGTGTTGAAGATCACAAAGTCTGCCTCTTCCCGCGCCGGCGCGGAAACCATTCCCATCGCTTCCAGCATGCCCGCGATCTTCTCGGAATCATGCGCGTTCATCTGGCACCCGTAGGTAACCACATGATAGCTCTTCGGCCGATGCGGCAGCATTTTGACCTGTTCCGCAAAAACCCGCTGCCGTTCCATCTCCTCAGCACTGACCAGTATTTCCGCTCTTTCCATTCAATTATCTCCGTTTTCTTGTCATCTCCATGAGCCCGAGCCTTGTCCACCCGTGGAGAACCGTCTTAATCCGATCTTTCCCAAAGCATTCTTTCAGCTTTTCCAGCACAAGACTTTGGTCTGTTTCTGAATCCATGTCAATAAAATCAATGATAATGATTCCTGCCAGATCCCTCAGTCTCGTCTGGATCATAATCTCTTCGCAGGCTTCCAGATTGGTCGTAAGAAACAATTGTTCCTTGCTGCCTGCCTGCGCGGCCGACGCCGTATTCACGTCAATCACCGTCATCGCCTCGCATCGGTCGATCACGATATTTCCCCCGTGCGGCAGTTGAACCTTTCGGGCCTCCGCCGTAGCAAGCTGCCGCTTCAGGTCTGCGTTCAGCTCGCTGATCTCCGTGATCCCGTCAATTCCCCGGCCGCGGTAGTCTTCCCGCAGCGCTTCCATCGTTTCACAATGCCGCAGGACTGTTCCGGGTTTTCTTTCGGATTCCGCAGACTGTTCGATCTCTTTCCATCTGTCAAAAAGCGCTTCCGCTTCTGTCCGGATCTCATCCGGTTTCGCTTCCGGCGCGCAATGCCGCATCACCAGTCCGAACCGGTCTCCGGCAATCTCCCGTCCCAGTTTCTTCAGCCGTTCCCTCGTCTCGTCCTCTTCAATCCTGCTGCTGACACCGATATACCGGTTTTTCGGCATCAGAATGACCCTGGTCCCCGCCAGCGTGATATCCCGGGTCAGGAAAGCGCCTTTTTCGCCGGTTTCCTCTTTCCGGATCTGCAGGATCAGCATCTCTCCGGATTTCGGTTTTCCATCCTGAAACGTCTTCCCGTTCTCTTCCAACGGAAGAAAACCGTTTTTTTTTCGTCCGATCTCCACAAATGCGCACTTTATATCCGGCATCATCCGGTCAATTTTCCCCAGCAGGATATCTCCGCTCTGTTCTTTCGGATCCTGCCGGATATATTCCGCCAGCCGCCCATTCTCAACAACCGCACAAAAGTCCGGTCCCTTCAGTATCCTTCGCTGCATCATAATGTCTCCAGCGGCACCAGCCGGCCGTTTTCATCCTCTCCAAACAGTCCCGTTCTCGTGATCAGCACCCGAACCTCTTCCTCAATCCCGGCTTCCCGGCACAGCGCTTCCATCAGCATTCCGGGCTTGCAGCTTTCACGTTCCGTCAGCACCAGCATGCCGTATATATGCTGATCCTTTCCGTTCAGGGAGTAAATCAGCGGCTTGATATCGCATTCCTTCAACGCGGTTTTCGTTTTCCGCATCGCCGGAATTGTTTCCCTGGCCATCATCACGGGAATCGCGTCTATCAGTTTCCCCGCAAACCGTTCCTCCCGGATCAGCAGATCATACTGCGCGGCCCGCAGCAGCGGCGGGAGCGAAGGATGTTTCCGATCCACCGCCATCGCTTCGGAAAGCTGCATCTCCGGCGGCATGGCCCTGTTCATCTTCCGGAGAAATTCCTCCCCGCTGACATCCTCCGCCATCGTCACGTCCATGATCTCCCGTTTCCCGCAGGCGCCGGTGCTCAGCGCACTGGCAAACGTCACCAGGATATGAGGATTGAATCCGTTGGAATAAGCCACCGGCAGCCCGCTGCGACGCAGCCCCCGCTGAACGCTGCGCTGGATGTCCAGATGCCCGATGTGCCGGATCCGCTCGCCCTTTTCAAACACTGCCAGTATTCGCACAGGCGCACACTCCCTTCCAGCGCTGCAGTCCGCATCCGTTGCAGCCCTTTCTGCAGTCCTTTGTGGTCTCGGTCCGGTCGCTCTTTTCCTTCTCATGCCACAGGAACTGCTTCGTGATACCGCTGTCAATGTGATCCCAGGGCAGCACCTCGTCCTTCGGTCTTTCCCGGTTCGCGTAGAAAGCCGGATCCAGCCCGCACTCCCGGAAAGCTTCCATCCATGTGTCAAAGCGGAATGTTTCGTTCCATCCGTCCAGGATGCAGCCCTTTTCATACGCCTTTTTCAGAACCGCGCCCATCCGCCGGTCCCCCCGCGCGAAGCACGCTTCCAGAAAGCTGACGTAAGGCTCATGCCAGTGGAAGGTAACGCCTTTGATATTGAGCACCTGTTTCAGATGCTCCTGCTTTGCCAGCACGGTCTCAATAGTATCCTGCGCGGCCCACTGGAACGGTGTGAAGGGTTTCGGCACAAAGACGCTCGTACTGACGGTCACCCGCAGCCCTCTCGCCCGCTGCGCTTTCGGAACGTTAAAATATTCCGCCACCACCTTGCGCGCCAGGTCCGCGATTCCATCCAGGTCCTCCGTTGTCTCCGTCGGCAATCCGCTCATGAAATACAGCTTTACGCTGCTCCATCCGCCTTCAAAAGCATCCCGCACCTTTTCCAGCAGGTCTTCTTCCGTGACGCCCTTGTTGATCACATCCCGCATCCGCTGCGTACCCGCTTCCGGAGCAAAGGTGAGGCTGGTTTTCCGCACCTGCTGCGTCTCTTCAAGGCTTTCCTTCAGCACGCTGTCTATCCGCAGGCTCGGCAGGGAAATCGATACGCGCTTTTCCTTCATCCGTTTCATCAGTTCCCGGATCAGTTCCGGCAGACAGCTGTAATCGCCGCTGGACAGGCTGCTCAGGCTGATTTCTTCATAGCCGGTCGATGCCTGCAGCTTATCCGCCAGTTCGACCAGCTTTTCCAGGCTTCTCTCCCGGACCGGGCGGTACAGGATTCCCGCCTGGCAGAAACGGCATCCTCGCGTGCATCCGCGCATAATCTCCAGCATGATCCGGTCAAAGACCACTTCCGTATAGGGCACCGGGAATTCCTCCGGATAGTAGGTGCTGTTCAGGTCAGTCACCACCCGCTTCCGGACCGATTCGGGCGCCTCCTGACAGGTCGGTTCAACGCTTGCCACCGTTCCGTCATCGTGATAGGTCACCCGGTACAGGGAAGGAACGTAAACGCCCTCCAGTTTTGCCAGATTTTTCAGGCATTCTTCCCGGCTCAGGCCCTTTTCCTTCCTTTCCAGGATCACCCGGTTCAGCTCGGTCATCACATCCTCGCCGTCGCCGATCATGAACGCGTCAATGAAGTCCGCCAGCGGTTCGGGATTGAACGCGCACGGGCCCCCGGCAACCACAATCGGATCTTTCTCCCCGCGGTCTTTCCCTTCTATCGGCACTCCGCCCATCTCCAGCATGGCCAGAATATTGCTGTAGCTCATCTCATACTGAAGCGTAAAGCCGACTACGTCGAAGGCATTCAGCGGATGCCTGCTCTCCATGGACAGCAGCGGCAGATCCTCTTCCTTCATCAGGGTAATCATGTCTGTCCACGGCATGAAAAAACGTTCGCACAGGCTCCAGCTTTCCCTGTTGATCAGTCCGTACAGGATCTTCAGGCCCAGATGGCTCATGCCGATCTCATAAGTGTCCGGGAAACAGAACCCGAAGTGCAGCGGACAGGCGTCCCAGTCCTTGACGTCAGTATTCATCTCCCCGCCCGTATACCGCGGCGCCTTCTGCACTTTCTCCAGCGCTCTTTCAAATCTCTCATTCAGATCCATCCGATGCCGTTCCTCTCGAGTATCGTTTTTCCCCGCTTTTAACTGTTTTCATTCCATGACCGGAGTCCAGTATTTGTTCTGGTAAATGTCCGTAAAGCAGTACGTGGCTTTGCACTTGCTCTCTTCGCCTTCAATTTTCTTGTTAGCGATCATGACCGTATCCCCCAGCGTGATCTCATGCCCCAGCAGATAGCTATCGGTATATTTCCCGTCGTAGTTGTAATAATCGCAGATAAACTGCACCCTGTCACCCTTCCCGATCGCGATCAGTTCCTTGGACTGCTGTTCCGTTTCGGTCTCCGGGTAGACCTTTTGGGCGCCGGCAATGTATCCGAAAGGCCGCTCGCTGTCGAAGTTCAGCATCAGCTTCACGCGTTCCCCGTTCAGGATCGCCGGTACATAACCGGAGATGACATAGTTATCTCCATCTTCTACGGTATTGAGATAATAGTAGGCAACCGGTTCCCCGTCGATAGAGAGCCATGTTCCGTCATAGGTTTCAAGCAGGTCATTGCCATCCGTTTCGTATACATTGTCCATTCCCAGATCGATGTACCCATTTCCGTCGTCCAGGAGCACATTCAGCGCCAGCGAATCAACCAGGCCCCACTGCTCTTTGCTCAGCGAGATCCGGCCGTTCCGCCAGACAAGCGCGTTCGCGTCGAAATGATTTTCCAGGATATATTGCGCGGCGTTTTCCTTGGTCATGCTCCTGCCCATGAACAGATCCAGGATGCTTCCGGTGCTTCCGCCGCTGTTGCCGCCTCCGTAAAGGCTGCCCAGCAGATCGTTCAGCCCGCCGGAGGAGTAGGATGTTGTATAACCGCCGCCCTGGCCTGTCAGGCTTTCCAGCAGGCCGGCGGGCGCCAGCGTCTGGCTGCTGTAGCCGTAGCTGGAAATCGGTGTCCCGGCGCTGACCTGGCCGCTGACCTCCAGGCTCGCGAATTCCTGGATGCAACGGGTGTATTCCTCATCCATTCCGATGGCCTGATAGGTGGAGACCATCTGTTTCACCTTGTTCGCCCGCTTATAGGGGAAATAGATGCTCAGGCCGTAGGCGTTGCTGATTCCTCCGCCTGTCCGGTTATACTTGATCGCGCCCTCCAGCGCCCCAGCCAGGTCTTTTCCTTCGGCCGTCCCCAGGTTCTTCGCGAAATGGATCAGATCAATCTGGTCAATCCGGCTCTGCTGCGCGAACTCCCGGCTGCTGCTGCGGGCCTTTGAAACCTTCTTGTATTCCTTGTTCTGGATTAGTCCGTTCGTCTCAATGCTGAACTCTTTCAGCTCCTGCGGCACCGTTGCCTGCAGTTCCGCCAGGTCCACCACGCTCAGCGTTGTCGCCTGTCCGCGACACTTCTGGCTGCAGACGTCCACAAAGTCGTCCGCAATCGTCCTGCCGATCCGGACGGTCGGCGTGCTGGTGTTCTTGCCCAGCTGGGTCAGCCAGTTACTATAGTACCAGCCGACGCCCGGTTCCGTCTCCTCGCTGGCGATCATGTAGTCGGCATACTGACTCAGCATGATCCCGTTTTCCACCGTCGCCATCAGGCAGGTATCAAATCCGATAAAGTCAAATTTGATGCCCGCGTTCTTCAGCGCCTGGTTGATCCCGGCCAGCGTCATCGTCTGCCCCTGGCCGTAGCGTTCATCGTATCCGTAACCGCTCACGGATCCGCCGCCGTGATCCCAGAAGATCAGGCACATCCGGTCAGCGGCAAAGTTTTCCTTGCCGAATTTCAGGAAAGTGGTCAGCGTATCCGGATTGGTCATGCTGCCGTTTCCCATATCTTCCTTCAGGCAGTAAAACGCACCATCCTTAATCTGATAGATCTGATTTCTGCTTGCGGAAACGACGTTGTTCCGCCATTTTTTCGCTCCGCCGGTATAGACAAGCAGATTGACATTCTCCCCGAACTTCGCATTGGCCATTTCTTTCAGGTCGGAAGTGGCCATGCCCTGCTGGCTTTCCAGATCCGCGCCGCACATGTAGACCATGATCGTCACGGTGTCTTTGCCGTTTCCGCGGATCCTGGTGAATTTGTCCCTTGCTTTTTTCGAAACGCTCTCATCCAGCGACGTGGAATTGTCCCCGCCGGAAGACGTGAAATACTGCGATATTGATCCGGAGGAACCCGAGGACGCGCTGCTTCCGCTGCTTCCGCCGCCTGTCAGCCCTCCTACCAGGCTGCTGAAGTATCCCGTGTCGTACACGGAGGAACCGCTGGACCCCAGGAAAGAACTCAGCAGGTTACTCAGCCCGCCGGATCCGGTATTGCTCAGCAGATCCTCAAGCCCGCTGCTTTGTGTGCTGCCGGTCTGGGCACTGCCTGACTGGGAACTGCCCGTCTGGGAGGATGTGCCCGTTCCGCCTGAAACCACCTGCTGGAGCGTGGCGGTGACGTCCCCGCCGCCTCCGTCGAACAGACCTGCCAGTTTCCCGCCGCCCAGCAGCACAACCAGCGCAACAACGATCAGCAGGTATTTCCCGCATCCGCCCGGAGCCCGCTGGGTACCCGTACCGTTTACGCGCTGACCGCCGCCGGTTCCGCCGGCTTTCTGCCCGCCGCCTGTCGCGTTTTGCTTCACGGCGCTGTTATACTGCTTCTGCCCGCCTGCGGAAGCGTTTTGTGAGGAGGTGCCCGAAGGTCTCGCCGCAAAGGGATTACTCTGCTGCGGCCGCTGCTGGCCGAAAGGATTGGATTGCTGCTGCGGCCGCTGCTGCGCATACGGATTCGTTTGTTGCGGCCGTTGCTGACCGGCAAACGGATTGATCTGCTGCCTCGGTGGAGTTTGCTGCGGACGCTGCGGGGAAGGCTGCGGGCCGCCGGCAGTTTTCTGCGGCCGGGCTGCTTCCTGTTCCCTGCGTTCCTGATAACCGCCGGTATTGCCTGCCGGGCCGGTCCCCAGACCTTCCCCGTGCTTTTCAACCTTCATGGTTCCTTCCACAACCCGTTTTTCCCGTGCTCTCGGCTTCTTCTGCTCATCCATACCTCATGTCTCCCTTTCCTGGTCTGGTTACAGTCCCCATACTCTCAGGGAACGAGTTCTCCCATCTCAATCTGTTCTTCCGGGGTTTCTTCACCGGCCCCCGGATTCTCCGGCAGCGGAGGTAAAAACTCCAGCCCTTCCAAACCGAAATGGCTCAGAAATTCATCTGTTGTTCCAAAAAGAATCGGCCTGCCGATCGTATCCTTCCGCCCCACCTCTCTGATGAGTCCCTTGTTCATCAGGCTCTGAAGACTGTAGTCGCATTTCACGCCGCGTACCTGCTCCACTTCGGCCCGGGTTACCGGCTGTTTATAGGCGACCACTGCCAGCGTTTCCATCGCCGCCTGGCTCAGACTCTGCTGCTGTACCGGCTGCAGCAGTCTCAGCACATCCTGTGAATACAGCGGTCTTGTCGCCAACTGTACCTTGTCTCCGAACCGTTTCAGCAGAAACCCCCGCTGATTGTAGTCATATTCGTCCCGGATCGCGTTCAGTTCGGCACGTATCGTTTTTTCTTCCGTCTGCAGCGCCCTGGCCAGTTCTTTGATGCTCACCGCTTCCCCGGCAACAAAAAGGATTGCCTCGATCCGTCCCTTCAGATTCCCTTCCTGTTCACTCAAGACGCCCCGTCTCCTTTCTCTGCCATCTCTGTCAGATCCGCCGCTTTCTTCTTTTTCGGCCTGCCGCTCACCAGGATAATCCCGCCGTAAACTTCGTCCTGCCGTACATGCATCTGTCCCAGCTTCAGCAGCTCCAGTACCGCAAGGAAGTAGGTTACCACTTCTTCCCTGGTCGGCGCGTCTGAAAATGCTTCCTCAAACTTCATCCGTTTCTTTGTCTTGATTTTATAGATCAGGTTCAGCATGCATTCCTGCACCGTATGGCTGTCCCGGTGGATATTCCGCGGCGCGTAATGATTGCTTTCCGGATCATCATCCAGCTGAGGCCGCCGCTGCCAGATCCGCAGAAAGGCTTCCTGCAGTCCCTCCAGCGTCAGTCCCGTCAGTTCAACTTCCTGCGGCGGCAGCGGATATTCTTCCGGCAGTTTTGTGAAAACGCGCTTAGCCGCTTCCTCAAATTCCTTCATGCTTTCCGCTGTTTCCCGGAAGCGCTTGTATTCTTCCAGGCGCCGGATCAGCTCGGTCTCGGGATCCGTTTCCTCCTCAGTCTTCGGCGGTTTCGGCAGCATTGCCCTGCTCTTGATCTCGATCAGCGTCGCCGCCATCACCAGAAAATCGCTTGCCTCATCCATATCCAGGTCCGGCGCGTTCCTGACAATTTCCAGATACTGATCCGTAATCTCGCTGACAAAGATATCCCTGATATCGATCTGCGCTTTGCCGATCAGCGTCAGCAAAAGATCCAGCGGTCCGTCGAAGTCCTTCAGTTTAAATGCTCGGTTCATCATGACTCTCTGTCTTTGTTTTTATATAATCAGCGCAAAAACTGAACTGAATACGCCCATCAGAAAGCTGTTCACTGTCGTCAGCAGGCCGGTGAGCAAGCCGCTGAAGCAGATAAACAGGAAGATGATCTGAATAATCCACATGGTCTGCGGGTTCATGTTCAGTCTGCCTTTAAATACAAACTGGTCCAGGAAACGGTAGCCGTCCAGCGGCGGAACCGGCAGAATATTGAACACCGCCAGGCCGAGGTTCATCTGCGCCAGCATCAGAAAAAGCCTCTGAACATACATCAGCCAGGGCGTTTTGGCGTAATCTCCGAACAGGTTGAACATCCCGGCATATACGGAGGTCGCCAGGCTATTATCGTATATGTTCAGCATGAATGTTTTCTTCCCGGTCGCTGCCAGGGATTTGATCACATCCGCCTGCCAGATCACCTTGCTCAGCAGGGCGCTGATCAGGAGGCTGGCAAGGCACAACAGCAGGTTCGCCGCGATACCCGCCAGGGACACAAGGATATAATCCCGCCTGTAATTCCTGAAATTCCGCGGATTGATCGGCACCGGCTTCGCCCATCCGACATGCAGAAAGATCATACAGATCGTTCCCAGCGGGTCCAGATGTTTTCTCGGGTCCAGCGTCAGCCGGCCCATCATTTTCGCCGTCGGGTCCCCGCACTTCAGCGCTGCATATCCGTGCGCGCATTCATGGATAATCAGGCTGAACAGAATACAGACCGCCACATACAGCAGCGTGATAATCGTTCCGCCCGGATCTGTCCGCAGATTCTGAATCATATTCGTAATACTTGAAAACATTAAATCAACCCTTCCCATTCGCTCTTCTTAAGAGCTCCCCTTCATCAATGGTCTCAATCCCCAGGCTCTGCGCCTTCGTCAGCTTGCTCCCGGCGTCTTCGCCGACCACTACAAACGCCGTCTTTTTGCTCACCGAGGAAGAAGCATTCCCGCCTTTGCTCCGGATCAGGTCCTCCGCCTGCTTCCGGCTCAGCGTCGGCAGCGTTCCCGTCACGACGATGCTCTTCCCGGAGAAAACCCCTTCAGCCGCGGCCTGCATCATCTCCGGATGTACGCCGGCCTCAAAAAGTTTCTCGATCATCTGGTTGTTCTCCGGGAAGCTGAAGTATTCGGTAATACTTCCAGCAACAATCTCCCCGATATCCGGAATGGCTGTCAGTGCCGCTTCGTCCGCCGCCTTCAGTTTCTCCAGCGATCCGAAATACTGGGCCAGATCCCTCGCTGTTTTCCGCCCGACATTCGGGATTCCCAGCGCAAACAGGAAAGCGTCCAGCTGGCAGTGTTTGCTTTTTTCCAGCGCGTCGGAAAGATTCGCCGCTTTCTTTTCCTTAAATCCGTCCAGCATCAGAAAATCCATCGGGGTCAGCGTATACAGGTCTGCCGGCTGCCGCACGCCCATCTGGTCATACATCTGTCCTGCCGTTTTATCGCTGAAACCGTCAATATCCATCGCTTCCCGCCCGGCAAAGTGCGCCAGCCGCGCAACTGCCTGCGGCCGGCAGGTCTCCCGGTTCATGCAGAACAGATGCGCCCCGCGTTCGATCAGTTTTGATCCGCAGGCCGGACAGTATTCCGGTTTTTCGATCGGGATCTCCCCGGGTTTCACATCCCCGGCCCGGCCCATAATCTCCGGAATCACGTCGTTGCTTCGCCGGATCCACACGTCGCAGCCGATTGCCACGTTCTTCCGCTGGATATCGCCAAGGTTGTTCAGCGTCGCCTTGCGAACCGTAACGCCGTAGAAATCCACCGGTTCCACATGGGCCAGGGGCGTCAGTTTCCCGGTCCTGCCCAGCTCCCAGGTGACCCGGTTCAGCCTTGTCACACATTCTTCGGCCTCGAATTTATACGCAACCGCCCATCTGGGAAACTTCTCGGTGTATCCCATTTTCTCCCGCAGGGCATAGTCCCCGACTTTGATAACCACCCCGTCAATCAGCCAGTCCAGACTGTTCCGTTCCTTTTCGACCTCCCGGATACATGCTTCCAGTTCTTCCCGGCCTTTCCCCTTTCCGAAATACGGGCTCACCTGGAATCCGTTTTCCCGAAGGAAATCAAGCATTCCCGGCTGAGAATCATACGGCGGGTTTTCGATCGTACCCACCTGGTAAAAGAAAGCGTCCAGATGTCTGGAGGCCGTCACCGCCGGATCGAGATTCCGCAGTGCGCCGGCCGCAGCGTTCCGCGCGTTCTTCAGCGGTTCCTTCGCCGTCCTGTTGTACTTTTCCAGCGTACTCAGGCGCATGATGCATTCGCCCTGTACCTCCAGCAGCCCCTTGTAGGGAATGGTCCGCGGCACCGTATGAATCGTCTTCGCCTGCGGCAGAATTGCCTCACCGACAACGCCGTTTCCCCTGGTCGCGGCCTGAACCAGTTCGCCGCCCCGGTAGGTCAGGTTTAGGGTCAGCCCGTCAAACTTGTATTCCAGGTAATACTGCAGGTTCGTCTTCTCGGCCAGTTTTTCCGTCCGCAGAATCCAGGCATCCAGCTCTTCCATGCTCTGAACCTTGTCCATGGACCAGAGCCGGGTAACATGCCGGTGTTCCTCAAAGCCCTTCAGCGGATCGCCCCCGACCTTCGTGGTCGGCGAGTCTTCCAGCACGATGCCGGTTTCCGCTTCCAGTTTTTTCAGCTCGTCATACAGCTGATCCCACTGCATATCGGAAATAATCGGATTGTCCAGCACATAATAGGCATAGGAAGTTTCCTTCAGACGCCTGACCAGCTCCTGCATCCTCTTCTCAGCGTCGTTCATTCCTCTTCCTCCACCTTTACGATCGGGGCCACCGCCAGGGCCAGCGTTTTCTCACCGCTTTGGCTGAACAGGATCCGGATCCGCGCGTCCGCGCCGCTCCCGGACACTTCCAGCACCTCACCGGTTCCAAACTTGGGATGCCGCACTTTGTCTCCGACGC
>Ga0310696_10005678_pt1 | contig 14980 bp, 10 predicted proteins | sample AusTroGonzalo_MG_4_FD_203885 | JGI IMG/M metagenome (GOLD analysis project Ga0310696, IMG submission 203885) | Bovine rumen microbial communities from tropical cattle in Woodstock, Queensland, Australia - Gonzalo_02 (v2) (version 2) | ecosystem: Host-associated > Mammals > Digestive system >...
GCTTGGGTTGAAGTTTTTAACATTCCACTCGTTCCATATCTCAAAATGATCTACCAAGCCGCCAAGCTCGGTCGCAACATAGCGGCAGTAGTTCGCAAATGCCGCGATTTCCTCATCGGTTGACGGAGCCTTCGCCTTCTGCTCGCCGGTTTCAGGATCTGTATAGTACCCTGTATATATCGGGTTTGCACCCTTTAATATACATACAGTTTCAAGACCGCTGTTTTTTACGCCTTGAAGTCTTGTTTTGGCAGAAGCTGAAATGGAATATACGCCCTCCGACTGCTCTATCTCGGGCCATTCTATGCCTTCTCTGTGCCATTTCGCACCGCTTTTCAGCATAAGCTGAGTAGCAACAGCAGGATCTGCAACGCCTGTTCGTACCATCGCCTGATTGTAGCCGAACTGCGGATTTAAGTTGCTTGTATTAAGCGTCTTGCAGATCGAAAACTCCTTTTCATACTCTCTTCTGTACGTGTTTCCATTTATTAATGCCAGCTCGGTCAATTTTAAGGTGAAAACGCCGTATTTGCCGGGACTTTCAAGAGTAAATGTAAATGTCTTTGATGCTCCTCCTGCCAGATACGCATCCGGCCATGTTCTTGTCCAGACCTGAGCGCCGTCTTCATCAAGTATTTCGGTAGTACAACGGATACCGATCTGATTTTCCGTATTATTCTTAAAGGTCTGCCCAAAGGTAAGTGCGTCCGTCGACTCGAAAATATTTCCCGTCTTATTGCTTAAAACAGGACCGATATCCACAAGCGCGTCCTCCGCCGACACAGTCGTGCTGAAAATCATACTGCAGTTAACCAAAACCATACTTATGACACACAATGCTGCTAAAAACTTTTTCTTCATATATAACCTTGCTCCTTTCGTAGCACTGACATTTTAAAATCCGATAAAACTATGTTTATTCAAAGCTTACTTCACTGCAGTAGGGGATAATATTTTCAAATCCTTCCCAAAGGAATACCGAAACTTTTCTGACAGCCGTCATATCAAGACCTGCCGGTACGCTGATTGCGGTAGTATTCGTTCCGTATGAGTTCGCAGCCGCCGATGTGTTCCCTGTGAGCATTTTAACAACCCTGTTTGTTCCGTAGAAAGCCACTATTACAGCGCCCGTTATTGCGCTTTCCGTGTTGTTTGCGTATCTTGTTTCAACATTGATCGTTGAGCCTGCCGTTATGTCCGACAAGCTGCTGACAGCCGAGCCGCCGACCTTTACCGCCTTTATGCTCATAAGATCCTGCATGGCAGCCGTTGTTGTAAATGTATATACAGCAGGTGTTGCCAAGGTGTTTCCGTAAGCGCTTTCAGTCGTTGTCAATGCCGTCAGGGTATATGTCTTTCCGCTTTGTAAAAGCGTACTCGGGCTTATTGTAAAGGTGTCGCCCAAGGCGTATGTATTGCCCGAATTTAATGTGCCTGTGAAGGATACCGCATTGCTGCTGTCATCTACAAATGTGAAGTCCGAAGCTGTTACCGTACCTGCGATCGTTCCGAGCGGAATTGTGATCGAGCCTACCGCCACCGTAACATCGGTTGTGTCGGATACGATATTGCCGGAATTATCCGTTATTACGATCTCGCTTGTATCAACGGTCGGAACAGGCGTTACATAAGAAATGTTTACATCGTCAAGGAAAACATACGAACCGGAGTTGTCGCCCGCTCTGAACATGATCTCACCGATCGAGGCGGGAGTTGCATAACTTCCGGAAACCGGTGCATGAACATATTCGGCGCTCACCTCACCCGCAGTTTCATCCGTTACAATAAACTTTATTGCCTTGTTTATAACATCTATCGTCATATCAACGGTATACCAATGCTCTGCATCCAAAACGGTAGCCGGTCTGCCATCTACATACATAATTTTAGGATTATTATTGCCGTCAGGTCCCATGTTGAAAACCGTAGTTTGAGTGTTTGAGCTCGGCAAAGCACCGAGTGTTACATAAAAGCCGCTGTTTGCTTTTATTTCCGCAGGATTGATCCTGAATCTTACATTGAGCATACCGCGTATACGCTCGGTTGTTGCGTCAAGAATGGTCTCGCCCGGTATAGCGTATACCATTGCCGACCTTTCTGTGCCGCTCTCACTTTGCCTTCCAAGCCTTAAAACACCATCTGTAACCGAATAGTTAGCATAACCTGTATTGGCGTATGCTCTCCACGGCGTGAGCCTTTGCGGGAAGAAGCTGTGTCCGCTTGTTTCACCCGTCATAGCCGAATTTGCTTTTGTACTGCCCGAATATACGCTGAAGTCGTCGCTGTAAATAAGTTTTTCTCTGCCCTCTGCATACAAGCTTGAGCTTGAATCTGCCGCCGATTTGATCGAAACGTTGTCAACATATACATAGCACGCGCTGTTTATACCAAGTGCCGAGAACTTTAAGAATTTGACATCAGTACTGTTAAGCGCTATCGGACTTCTGCGCGCCATAAGTGTGTCACCCTTCCAAAAATCTACCGAATAGTATCCTTGGTCAATGTTCAAAAAAGCCTTAACCTTATATGTTGCCTTCTGCAAGGATGTCATGTTCATTGTAGCGGCTGTAAACGGAGTACTTTCCGTTGTAGGATTGAACTGTCCGAGTATCACCCTTGTCCCATCGCAGGAAACAAGGTTATTAGGGCCTGCCGATGTGTTTATCGTAAAAGCAAATTCGTCATTTTCCAAAGCTCCCGTTGAGGAATTGACATTAGGAATGAAATTGAATTCTATTTCCCAAGAACCCGATACGATTTGATTTGCTTCTACACCCGGGAATGTCGTGCCGTAGCCGTAATTCTTAATGACAGCACCACTGACTGTACCGTAAAGCTCGCCTGCCGAGCAAACCTTCAGGCAATAGTTGGACGCGCCTGTAGGATCGGCAACAATCTGTCCGAATTTGCCGCCGGTAGCTTTATACGGCTGAACCGAACCGCTGACATTGGTATATAATTGCGTATTGTCCGCCGCATACCAACCCTGACTCTTTAAGCCTGTCAGCGTAGATGAATAGCTGGCGGCAGCACTACCGAAACCCTGCGAATACGCGGTGCCCGACTTTTCTGCTGCAGCACTCGCCGTAGGTACAGCGATTACTGCGGTTGTCATGACAATAGCTGTCATTATAACCATACTTATGAATTTGCGTAATTTCATTTGAAATTCCTCCTTTAAGATTAAAAATGTCATCTCAGCAAATACACCTTTGCTGAGTTTACAACAATATTATATCATTGTGAAAATTCGATTACAAGGTTACTATTTTGTCTATTTATTAGACAAAATTAACTTAACTGCTTAAAACATTTTTGTGCGTTTAATACAAAAATGTCCTTATTGCTATGCGAAAAAATCGAATTTTCAGCTGTCGCAAACCACTATTTCCACCTCCTTTGGAGCGTCAAAAACGGTGTTAATTTTTCCCAAAGAGTCCTTTTTATGTTCTATAGTCACCGCACCGTACGGTGTGGGATATTTTCCCTTTACATAGTCGAGATTCGAAAGACAGGGCTTTATCAAAAGCTTTTTGCAGCCCGGCTCAAGTATTCTTACGCCGAGCAAATATCTTGTCATAAACCAGGTAGGACCGCTCGCCCAGCCGTGACAAAGGCTGTGGCGGAACTGCTTGTAGCAGAATTTTCCGAAATCGCCGTGAATATCCTTTTTGCCGCTTTGCACAGGCTTGTCTATGGGCGACGCGTTCTCTGTCCACGCTAAATCGAAATCCTCCCAGAAGGTCGTTGCGCCGAAATCAAGCATCGCACCCCAATATTTGCGTATTATTCGGAGCGCGCCTTCCATATCGCCCGCTTCGGCTCTCGCCTGTAAAACATATCCGCCTATAAATGTGGAAAGTCCATCAAGCGGAGCTTTTGACAAAACATTTTTGTTGATTTTCTCGGCAGATTCAAGCCCGGAAATTGCGACAAGCGCCGCAATTTGCTTGTTTCCGTCATATTCCAATTTGCTTTTGTCTATTCTTTCGTAAGCCTTTATGCACCGTTCCGCAAGCTGTGCATTATCCAAAATCTTTGCAAGCTCGGCGCCGCTTTTAAGCGCAAGCGCAACAGTCGCTATTACTCCGGTCTTCGCATATCGGGTATCCTTCGAGCTCCAATCGACAAACATCGCTCCGCTATATGCGAAACCGCCCTTTTCGTCTATCAGCAAAACCGTTCTTTCAAGCAAATTAAAGAGGTAGTCTCTGTTTTCTTCAAGATACGCCATATCGCCGCTATGGAAATACCAGTCATGCTGCAAAATAACCCACCACATACTGTAGCTCAAATGTCCGTTCATCCACTCGGTATGAGGCGTTATGTTCCTTACATGGTCCATGCTTTTGGTAACACATTCGTTACCGCCGAAAACACTGCAAATCGTGAGCATTTCGGGATGCATATCGCCTATCCAGACAAGTCTGTCTCTTTTTATGCCGTCCCACAGGTATTCCTGCATATTGAGATGCACCGTATAAGCGCCCACATTCCAGATATCCTCAAGCCTTTTATCACTGCAGGAAAATTCGCCGATATACGGTATATCCCGATATTCAAACGCACCCTTTACGGAAAGTATTTCAATATCGGCGTCAAGTGCCTCTATTTTTGCAAACCGAAAGCCCGTCTGCCCTATTCTGAAGGTGGACATAAACCCGTATTTTCCCGTGATGTCACGCATACTGTGGTCGTTTACAAAATTTTTTTCGCCGCTTTTAGCCATCGCCTCGGCGACGCTCTCTCCAAACACCGTCCTTATCGACGCATTTTTTACCGTCGTTTTTCCGTCCGCTTCAAAATACCGCACCGCAACGCTTATACCGCCGGCGATTTCCGTACCGAAATCAAAAAGTATATATCCGCCTTTATGTAAAACCGCATACTCCGGCTCGCCGCCGCGGACTGCCTGCTGAGGAAGATTTTTCAAAAGCGCCTCGGCATTATCCGCCCCGTCACAGCCAATTATCCCTACAGGCAATATATATTTAACGGAAATCTCATTCTTTTCCGCACTGAATTTCATATCTTTTATCACAATCCGTCACTATCCTTTTTTTGATAAAAGTCAATATTTCCCGCTTTATTTTATGCAGTTGCGGGAAGATAGCGTATGGCTTTCAATGCCAAAACCTCTACTCTAAGTATATTTTATCATCATCGCATTCCGTTTTAAATGCGACAATCTTTCCTCTTTGGGTGACAAATTTTCCGACAGGAGTTGTGCTGTATTGACAAAAAATCAATAAAAAAGTACAATGTTTTTATAAGACTTGCTTTTCTTTATTTTATAATGTCGGAGGTTTCGATATGAAGATAGGCACGGAATTCAATATTTTCAGTAGCGGCTATTGCCGATACGGTGACGACAGATATAAAAAGCTGAAGGAGCACGGATTTTCCTGTATTGATTTCAATATGTCGAATACGAACACGGAGCTCTATACCTCTCCTAAAGCAGACGAGCTTTTGCTTCGTGAAAAATCGCTTGCGGACGCCGCCGGAATTGAAATAAATCAGGCTCACGGCCCTTGGCGGTCACCGCCAAGAGACAAAACGCCGGAGGACAGAGCCGAGCGAATGGATAAAATGAAAAAATCGATCCGTTTTACCTCCTTGCTCGGCTGTAAAAATTGGGTAATCCACCCCTTGATGCCGCTTGGCGCCGACGATATGCTGACGGGCAACGAAGAAGGAACATGGGACATAAACTTTCAGTTTATGAAAGAGCTTCTTGTCACCGCCAAAGAGTACGGCGTTACGATTTGCCTTGAAAATGTGCCCATGACATATTTTTCGCTGGCAAAGCCGGCGGCAATTCTGAAATTTATCCAAGAAATAGGAGATGAAAACTTTAAAATCTGCCTTGATACCGGGCATGTATCGGTATTTGCCGATTTGTCCTTATGCGATGAGGTGCGGCGTTTGGGCGACAAAATAAAGGTTTTGCATATCCACGACAACAAGTGCGGCAAGGATCTGCACCTTGCGCCGTATTTTGGCACAACAGATTGGAAAGCCTTTGCCCGTTCGCTTAAGGATATCGGCTTTGACGGCGTATTTTCGCTTGAAACGGTAGCGCCGAGCACTCTGTCCGATACCCTTTTTGAAAAAAGCAGTATCCTGCTTTATGAGATCGCCGATGAAATTATAAACGGCGAATAAACTTTAACATTATTAAGGAGGCAAAAAGTCTGAATAAAATTGCTCATCTCACCACTTTTCACTCGGGGCGGTACAAGGAGTACAGCACCGCTCGCTCAAAGCGGCAATCTGAACAATTCTCTTGCAGACTTGATTTGTGAAAGGAGTTAATGGATATAAAAATGAAAAAACTGTTATCGCTGATGTTATCAGCCGCGATTTTTGCGACGGCTGTCCCCGACTCTTTTGGGACGGCAAGTGCCGAGGAATCCGGCGGCACAGGTCAAATCAAAAACATAATTTATCTCATTCCCGACGGCGGCGGCTACGGACTTTACGACTTTGCAAATATGGTAAAGGTCGCGGGCGGATTTAGTACGGAAAAATTCCCGAACAAAACCCCTACCGACACAGAGCCGATGAGCCTGCGCGCACAGCTTGCCGGAAGCGTTACGACCGCGTCTGCGTCAAGCAGCGTTACCGACTCTGCGGCGGCAGGAACGGCGCTTTCGTCAGGGTATAAAACAATCAACGGCTATATCGGCATTGACAAAAACAGCGTGCCGAAAGCCAATCTTGTCGAGGCGGCGGAATCTGTCGGCAAGGCGACGGGAATCATTTCGACATACCACTGGTCACACGCAACGCCTGCCGCATTTACGGCACACGCGCAGGACAGAGGCGATGATTACAACATCTATCAGCAGGTAGAAAACAAAGACCTTGAGGTCGTGCTCGGCGTAGGCTATGGCATGGTATCTCAATATGCTACCATACAAAACGCCATAGACAACGGCTATACTATCGTTGAAACAAAAGAGGATTTATTAAATGTCGAGCCGGGCGACAAAATCTGGGGAAATGTTGCGGAAAAGACATATCCATACGATGTGGAATTAGGAACAACACAGCCGACTCTTGCGGAAATGACAGCGGGCGCGATCGAAGCCCTTTCGGGCGATCCCGACGGCTTCTTCCTGATGGTCGAGGGCGGCAAGGTCGATACGGGCGGACACCGCGACGATGCGCGTATATCTACAAGCGAATACCTCGCATTTGACGCGGCATTCAAGGTTGCCTTAGACTTTGCAAAAGGCCGCACCGACACAGTTGTCATCGCAACTCCCGACCATGACACGGGCGGAATTATTCTGCCCGAAAATCCCGAAACTGCAGTTGCAGATGTTATGGAAGGGATAAATCCGTCAAGCGTTTTGTGGACCTCATACAGCCATACAGGTCAGAATGTCGGCATATGGGTTTATGTTCCCGAGGGCGTGTCCCTGGTTGAAGGGTTAAGTCCCGTTTTGGGCGATACTCAAAGCACCCGCGAGAATTACATAATTGACAATACGGCTATTGCGCCATGGTGCGCCGACCTTATGGGCGTTGACCTCGCCACTCTGTCGGAGGAGCTTTTTGTGGATGTGTCCACAATAGGACAGTATAGCTCACTTACGCGAAAATTCACCTTCAATAACGGCGACAAATATGTATACTGTAATCAAGACGAATATTATAAAAACGGCGTAAAAATTTCCACAAACGGCAGGACCTCAGTATATCTCAACAAATCCTTCTATGTTCCCGCCGAAATGGTGGATGCGGAGGACTGGAATTATGTCTCGGAGGCGGGATCCGGTGACGGAATAACGGGAAAAGGCACGGCTTCCGATCCGTATATAATCGACGATGCCTATGATTTTATGGAATTTACCGGCAATATGCTTTCGGGAAACAGCTATAGAGGCAAATATATACGCCAGACAACCGATATAGATTTAACACCTTTTTCCGATTATCACGGAATCGGAGACGGTGCAACCTTTTCGGGCGTATATGACGGACACGGAAATAAGATAAAGGTCGCAATAACCTCGGATCAGGATGTTTCCGTTTTCCCGAAGTTAGCCGGCATTAAGAGTACGACTGCAGACGGCACCACCGTCTATAATGGCGGCGTTCTTATGAATGTGGGTATAGAAGGAACGATCACATCTACCAAAAATGGCGGTTATGCTGCCGGAATGGCATATTATGTAGGTGTAGGCGGAAAAATAGGAAATTGTTACTCTAATGCGAAGATTACGGCATCATACGCCGCAGGTCTTGCAGTATATAACATGGGATTCATCGGAAACTGTGCCTTCTGCGGATCATTGACAGTCGGTAAAGGAAAGTTCCCGATCGCATCGACCAGGAGCAATTATGAGTACGAATTTTTAGAGTGTATCTATCTGAAGGGTTCCGGAAATGATGATTATGACGGGACTTTAGCCGCAACCGCAGATCAGATAAAGACTCAATTGGCGAGCAGATTAAACGGTAACCGCAGAGGACTTGCGCGAAAGCTTGGTTACAGCGACACAAGCATTATTGCTTATTGGACTAATGACGATTTGGGATATCCCGATCTTTATATCCCGGTACCGATTGTCGACAGCGTAACAATAACTCCAAACGGCGCGGTCGTGGATAAGGGCGACGGACTTTTGCTTTCGGCAACGGTAACAGGTCAGTATAATCCGTCGCTTGAGGTCACCTGGTCAATCGAGGGCGAGGTTTCGGAAGGCACAACCATTGCTTCGGACGGCTTCCTTGTAGTCGATAAAAACGAAACTGCGGAAACTTTTGATGTTATGGCAAAATCCAAACAGGACGGAAGTATGGCGGCCGCCGTAACGATCACCGTCGGCGAAAATACGCTTTCAACACCTGACGGCACCCGCGCCCGTCCGTATCTGATCGAAACGGCGCAGGATTTTAAAGCTCTTTCCGACGCTATTATTGCAGGAAACACCTATTCGGGCATTTATTTCAGGCAGACGAAAAACATAGATTTGTCAGGTCTTTCGGGCTATACCGGCATTGGCAGCGGCAAAACCTTTGCAGGCTTTTATGACGGCAAAGGGCACACAGTAAATATCAATATTGCATCAGCTACAGACGAATGCCTGTTCCCATCGCTAACGGGAACTGTCATCAATCTCGGCGTAACGGGAAGCGTCAATAACGCTTCTACCGCAGGCGCTATATGCTCCTCGGTACAGGAAGGCGGAAGAATCGTCAACTGCTGGTCAAGCACCGATGTTGAAGGCGCAAACCCCGGCAGTATTGCTTCGATCAACTACGGAGCTATCGCCTCCTGCTTCTTCTGCGGTACACTGACGGCGACCTCGGGCAAGGCCTCCGATATTGCAGAAATCACCGAAGGCTCTGTAAACCGCAACAATTTCTATCTCGGAAATGATTATTTCCAAAACTCACATAACAGCCGGGTAACAAGCGATCAACTTAAAGATGTTGTTACAAATGCGCTTAATATAGGGATTGCCTCTATGGCAAAGGCTACGGGATTGCCTTCAAGCGATTTATCGACTTGGCATTATACGGCAGGAATTTTAAGCTTCAGCCGCGAAAACACGATAAGTATAAATCCCGATACCCTCACGGTATCCCTTTCCGGCAATACAAGTATAGGAACGATTTATGCGGCGCTGTACGCCGCCGACGGAAAACTGCTCGAAATCGGGCAATATTCCGCATCGGATACTGTCGAGGTCGGATTTACCGATGATTCGGAGGGCTCATATGCGAAAATTTTGTGGTGGCACGGAATCATGCAGCCAATGTGCGCTGCCGAAAAAAATATCAATCAGTAATATGTTCAGCGACACAAAAACAGGGCTGCTATCCCTTATCGGATAGCAGTCCTTTGTATTATCTACTGTTTATGCTGCGGATTTTGCTTATTACTTCTTCGCTGAACTTGTCCCTTCTGTTTTCGTAAACAAGTCCGTTTTGTTCCTGCTGAACATCGGTAAGCTGGGTAAAGCAAAATCCTCTGATATACTCCGTTTTCCGTATGGCGTCATTCAAAGCCGCAAATCTTTCCAGATATTCCTTTTCATCACGCGCCTGATTTCCGTATCCCCAGCCGTTATCGGAGCTGAACTTTATACCGCCGTATTCGCTCATTACAACAGGCTGTCCGCTGTACTTATAACCGCCGCAGAATAATTTATGATTTGAGATAAACTCCTTTTTATTGTTCAAAACCGCCAACTCTTCATCGTTATATTCGCTGTATAAAAGATCGGCTTCCTGCTTATAATCGTGGATCGTCACAATATCCGATATTGTATGCTCCCAACCGTCGTTGGATATTACCGGACGGGTTTTGTCGAGCGATTTTGTGAGGTAATAAAGGCTGTTTGCAAAGCTTTGCTCGCGGACATTTTCCGCCACCTCAAAAATCCCCCACGACTCATTCATCGGCACCCATGCGATTATCGACGGGTGACAGCAGTTTTGCTTTACCACCTCTATCCATTCGTCGGTAAACTGCGTTATTGAGGTGTCGTTAAAAGCGTAACAGCTCGGCATTTCGCCCCAAACCAACATTCCCATTAAATCGCAATAGTACAAAAACCTTTCGTCCTCTGTTTTTTGGTGCTTTCTTATCCCGTTATAACCGAATTTTTTTGCGATTTCTATGTCCTTTATTATCGCTTCTTCGTCGGGCGGCGTTAAATGCGAATCCGCCCAATAGCCCTGGTCCAAAACCATTTTGAGATACAATTCTTTGCCGTTTAACAGTATTTTTGAGCCTTCCGTTGAGATTTTTCTGACGCCGAAATAGGACGATACCTCATCGAGCAACACATCACCCTTATATAAGCGGTAGGTTATATCGTAAAGATACGGCGTTTCGGGCGACCACGCCTTGACGGCGTGATTTTTATCCGGTGCGCAGATGTTCATTCCATATCTGAACATCCTCTTTTCCGCCTTTGCCCTTTCGATATTTATTATTTCATCTTCAAACCGTATTTCCGTTTCGATTTCATACTCGTCAAGCTCCGTTCCGCTGATATTCGTATATATTTCAAGGCTTAACCTTTTTTCGTCAAAATCCGGCGTGTTTTTGACCGAAATGATATATTTTTCAGGCACATTTTCTATCCAAACCGTTTTCCAAATTCCCGTTGTCTGAACATACCAACAGCTGAAGCTCTCGTTTTTGTACCGCTGCTTGCCTCTTGGCTGATTGACCGATAAGGAGTCCTCTACCTTTACAGTAATGTCGTTTTCTCCGTCAACTATAAATCCGCTGATGTCAAAGGAAAACCTGTGATAGCCGCCTGTGTTCACACCCACATAGCTTCCGTTTATCCATAATTTTGTGACAAAATCGCTTCCTTCAAAATGAAGGATAGTTCTTTTATAATTGTCCTTTTTCATCTGTATTTTGTTGTTATACCAGATGTTTTCGTGAACGGTTTGGTCGCCTATGCCGCTCATTTTTGTTTCGTAGGTAAAAGGAACTGAAATCTCGGTCGATTTTGGGAAATTTTTGAAAAACTCTCTTCGCTCGCCGATATTTTCATCGTCAAAAACAAAGCTCCATTTTCCGTTTAAATTTTGCCAACTATCCCTTACCAACTGCGGTCTTGGGTAATCCTTGATTTTTTTCATTGTCTATAGACTCCTGACTAAAAATTATCTTATCATGGGAACGGACAGCGCCTCCAAACGATTGCAGGCATTGATCACTCTTTCGGCATCATAGTCTTCAAGCCGATGCCCGTCAAAGCCGACGCTCAGCTTTATTTCGCTCTTTTTTACGGCGTCGATAAGCGTGCTGTCAGCGAAAAAGTCCTTTACATATTGATGTTCCCTGTAATGATGCTTTGAGTCACAGTTTACATTAAGCTCCCAAAAAACATTTTGCTCCTTCATTTTCCTGAAAAACTCATCCATATTTAACCCTTTGGACAGAATATATGCGGGCAGGTCCATATGTGCAAGCCCCGTTTTTTCACAGCCGCACCGCGCGGCAAACGCCAAGACATCGTCAACGACGGATTCCTTCAACTGAAAATTCTCGATAAGGCAATAATCAAACATAGACACATCCACTCCGTCGGGAAGAAGCGTAAAGCCCTTATCTACCGTCGTGATTTCGATCCCGCACCATACTTCTATATAATCCTTGTACTTGTCGGCAAGCGTTTTTATATGCTCAAAATACCTTTTAAGCGCATTGTTATGCGTTATTACCCTGTGCTCGTCACTGTCGTAGGTGACGCCCGGTCTGTTCATTACAACCCCGTAATAATGGTCGGATATTCCCATAAGCTCTATCCCGCTTGCGATAGCATTTTTTATAACAGCCTCAGGCGAATCCTTGCCGCAATAAGAGTAATAGGTATGCGAATGTAAGTCCTGAATCATCTGTGTCACTCCTTTAATTCCGCTAACAGCTTTCACATTATAACGCAAAGGAGGATGTTTGTCAAATTGCAAAAACTATAAACAATATTAAGACAAAATTGCGGTTTCGATAAAACTATTGCTTTATCTCCCGCTTTTGTAACCAAAAGAAACAAAATTTTTGGAGATTCGATTCACCCAAGCGCCTAATACGAACAAAGGGAACGGCTGTCACCTTACGGAAACCCCTGCCCTAAGGCAGATTTTTCGTTTTGGGGGAATCGCCGCTAAAGATCGACCTGTCACACGCTGTAGGCGAGTTCACGAAGTTTGCGGAGCATAGCGTAGCGAACTTGCGCGGTGTCTGAAGCCGCAAAACAGGGGATTAAAAAGGGGTACCCCCTTTTTTGCCTTTTGGTACTTTTGGGCAGTCAAAAGTGCAAAATAAATACATAAAAAGCCGTCAAATCGCAAAATTACGATTTGACGGCTTTTTCATCGTATTCCCGCAAGCTTTTTATACTTTTCCCGCGTCGCAAGTCCGCCGCGGATATGCCGCTCCGCCTTGTTTTTATCCAAAATGGCGTGGATCTTCACCGCAAGCGACGGGTTTAAGCCTTGCAGTCTTTCGGTTATGTCTTTATGTACTGTTGATTTTGATACATTATATTTTTTTGCGGCTCTCCTTACGGTAGTCTTGTTCTCCAAAATGTACTGTGCGAGCTCCATGACCCGCTCCTCGATATAATCCTTCATTATTCTCCCCCTAAAATCAGCTATGGTACAATATATGATTTTAGGGGGAAAAATATGTGAGCTTGAAGAACAGTTCAAAATTTCGTCATTCTATGCCGTATTTTTTGAGGTCTATCCGCCCGTCAGGCTCAAAAACAACGCCCTCCGATTCAAGCAGCTGCCTCTGCACAGCACCGCCGCCAAAGACAAACGCCGCCGCAACTCTGCCGTCCTTATTAACCACTCTATGACATGGAATTGTGTCGGGATCGGGATTTGAGTGCAAAGCGTAGCCGACAACTCTCGCCCAATGCGGATTTCCCGCAAGGCGTGCAACCTGCCCGTAGGTCGCCGCTTTGCCCTTTGGAATACCTTTAACAACCTCATAAATCCTTTCAAATGTGTTCATAAACAGCCTCCGTATATTTATTTTGTGAAAAACGGCAACAAAAAATGCGTCGGTATAGCGCCGACGCACATTTTTTGATGTTTTACATATTTACGCCGGCAATTCCGCCAAGCATACCCGCCGCCGCAAGGACGGCGAAGCGCGAAAGGCTGTCAAGGCTGAAAACCTTGCCTCCCAATATGGCGGAAATCAGCATAATTACGATAAAATAAACCACCGACATCAAAAGTCCGTTAACAAGTCCTGCGCGGCGCCTGCTTTTTGCAAGCAAAAATGCGCCCGCCAAAACGGAAAATATCATTATCCCAAATACTACCGTTTTTGCCGTACTCTCCTCAATGTGCCAAAAATGCACAATCAAAGCGAAAATCGAGCAAAGTATGACTGTCAGAATCAGGGACAAAATCGCAAACTTCAGTGTTTTGCTGAACCTTGAAGCTCTGTTTTTCACAAAACGACCTCCCAAACACAATTTATAAATGTATATTCAGAAGGCGTTTTTTTATTCGTGAATTGTCTCAACTGTCTTGATTGCGCTTCTTTCAAACTTGATTATCGACCTCTCGTTAGGATTGCCTACCGAGCCTGTTTCGATATAGACATATTCGTCCTTGATCTTGGTGATCTTTCCGCAAATTCCGCCGATCGTTACTACCTTGTCATCCTTTTGAAGTGCCGCAAGCATAGCTTTTTGCTTCTTTTCCTGCTTTTTCTGCGGTCTTATCAGAACAAAATAGAAAAACAGCACAAAAATCAAAATCGGAATTAGCATACCAAAAATATCTGCAGGTCCACCTTGAGGTGGTTCTTCGCCGGCAGCATAAGCTACTGAATTTAATAACTCTAACATATTTTATTCTCCTTTTTTTTCATAGTAAGTAGATTTTACCACAACAAAAAGGATTTTGCAATAGCTAAATGATATTTTTTAGTCCTTTTGCCATAATTAAAAGCTTATCGCCCTCGGCAATCAGGTGTCCGTACTCGGACAGCACACTTTCGCAAAGGGCGGATTTGCCGTTTTTAAGGGAAAATTCGTACATCAAAAAAGGAATACTGCTTTTCGGAAGCGCTATATAAAGGTTGCCCCTATGCCGATAGAGACGCATTGCCAAAATATAGCGTCTTTCGGTATTCATAAGCAGTTTGCCGAGGTCATCAAGGGAACGGAATTCAAAGACCGCGCTCTCCTTTTTGCCCGACAGCTTAACGCCCTTTATCCTGCTTTTCTGCTTTGTGCGGTACAAAAGCAAAACGATCCCGTCCTTATATGTACTTGCCTCCACCATGACCTGCCCGTTTTCAAGCGAAAAGCCTGTCTCGGCACGCACCGCGTCCATTACGGCACGCAAAAATCCGCCAAGCTCCGGCGAGTTGGGCGAAAGGGTTTCTATGTCTATATTCATATCAATAAGCTCGCGCTCCGATAAAATAACCTTTATTCTATCCTGCTCCAGTCTTATGATTTTCATT
>Ga0310696_10005681_pt1 | contig 14976 bp, 12 predicted proteins | sample AusTroGonzalo_MG_4_FD_203885 | JGI IMG/M metagenome (GOLD analysis project Ga0310696, IMG submission 203885) | Bovine rumen microbial communities from tropical cattle in Woodstock, Queensland, Australia - Gonzalo_02 (v2) (version 2) | ecosystem: Host-associated > Mammals > Digestive system >...
GCGCTTGTGGTCCTGCGAGAGCGGCATCGGATAGACGCGCTCCCCGTCCACGAAAGCCATGAAGGAAAATTCGGGACCGGTCAGGAAATCCTCCACCACCACGCGGCCCTTGCCGAACGCCTCGTCCAGCAGCATGCTGCGCAGCGCGGCCTCGGCTTCCGCCGCATCGGCGGCGATTACCACGCCCTTGCCGGCGGCCAGGCCGTCATACTTGAGCACGGCCGGGAAAGGCCGGGCATTCACGTAGTCCAGCGCCGCCTGGAAATCATCGAAACTGCGGTAGCCCGCCGTGGGGATGTCGTATTTGTCCATCAGGATCTTGGCGAACTCCTTGCTGCTCTCGATGCGCGTGGCGGCCTGCGTGTGGCCGAAAATCTTCAGTCCGGCGGCGCGGAAGGCATCCACGACGCCGACGGACAGCGCCGCCTCGGGACCCACGACCGTGAGATTGATCCCCTCTTTCTGCGCAAAGGCCAGCAGGCCCTGGACGTCCGTGTCCTTCACGGGCACGCACTCCGCCTGCGCGGCGATACCGGCGTTGCCGGGAGCGCACCAGATCTTCGCCACCTGCGAGGAACGGCTGAGCGCGTCCACGATGGCGTGGCAGCGTCCGCCGCCGCCGACTACGAGCACTTTCTTGTCTTTTGCCATATCGACTAATGCTTGAAATGTCTGATTCCAGTGAAGAGCATCGTGATGCCGAGTTCATCGGCCTTCTTGATCGCATCCTCGTCGCGGATGCTGCCGCCCGGCTGCACGATGGCGGTCACGCCGTACTGCGCGGCCAGCGCCACGGTGTCGTCGAACGGGAGGAAACCGTCGGAGGCCAGGATGAGCCCCTCGGTGAATCCGGCCGCCTGCGCCTGCTTGAGGGCGATTTCGGCGGAGCCGACGCGGTTGGTCTGGCCGGCGCCCACGCCGATGGTGTGGTTGTCGCGCACCACCGCGATGGCGTTGGACTTGACGTGCTTGACGATGCGCCAGCCGAAATCGAGGTCGGCGAGTTGCGCCGCCGTGGGCTGGACCTTGGTCACGCACATTTCCGGCTTCACTGCCTCCACGGCGGTGTCGAGCTGCTGCGCGAGCATGCCGCCGTTCACGCCGACGTACTGCATCGGGGCCTCGGCCTCAGGGGCCATCGGCACCTCCAGCACGCGGAGGTTCTTCTTGGCGGAAAGGATTTCCAGCGCCTCCGGCGTGAAGGACGGGGCGATCACGATTTCGAGGAAAATGGGCTTCATGCCCGCGGCCACCTCGGCGGTGAGCTCACGGTTCACGCCCACGATGCCGCCGTAGATGCTGACCTTGTCGGCCTCGTAGGCGGCCTGCCAGGCCTCCTCGATGGTGGCGCCGACCGCGGCGCCGCAGGGATTCATGTGCTTGAGCGCCACGCAGAAGGGCTTGTCGGAGAAGTCGCGCAGCACGTTCAGGGCCGCGTTGGCGTCCTGGATGTTGTTGTAAGACAGCTCCTTGCCCTGGATCTGCTTCGCGAAAGCGAGGGAATAGGGCGCCGGCTGCATGGACGCGTAGAACTTCGCCGCCTGGTGGGGATTCTCGCCGTAGCGGAGGCCCTGCTTGAGGTCGTACTCCAGGAAGAGCTTCTCGTTCAGGCCGGCCTGCTTGCGCATCCAGGAAGAAATGCACATATCGTACTCGGCCGTGTGGGTATAGGCCTTGGCGGAGAGCTGCAGGCGCGTCTCGTCGGAGGTCTTGCCGTTCGCGCGGAGCTCGTCCAGCACGCGCTCATAGTCGTTCGGATCGCAGACGATGGTCACGTCGCGCCAGTTCTTGGCGGCGCTGCGCACCATCGACGGACCACCGATGTCGATGTTCTCGATGGCGTCCTCCATGCTCACGCCTTCCTTGGCGATGGTCTGCCGGAAGGGATAGAGATTCACGCACACCAGGTCGATGGTTTCGATGCCCTGCTCGGCGAGCGTCTGCATGTGGGCCGGCAGGTCGCGGCGCGCGAGGATGCCGCCGTGCACCTTGGGGTGCAGGGTCTTCACCCGCCCGTCGAGGATCTCGGGGAAGCCCGTGACTTCGCTGATGCCCACGGTCTTCACGCCGCTGCTCTCCAGCAGCTTCTGCGTGCCGCCCGTGGCAATGATGGTCCAACCCAATGCCTGGAGCCCCTGCACGAACGGCACGAGCCCGGTCTTGTCGCTAACACTGACTAACGCTCTCATATCTGTTTCAATAATTTCTGTATGGTTTCCACGTATAATGTATGTTCGATCTTCTGCCCGAGGCGGTGCACCTCCTCCGGGTCGTCGCCGTCGTACTCAAAAGCGCGCTGGGCGATGATCTTGCCCCCGTCCAGGTCGGCGTTCACCCAATGGATGCTGATGCCGTAGACCTTGACGCCGTACGCGACGGCCTGCTCCACGGCGTGCGCGCCGCGGAAAGCCGGCAGGAGCGAAGGATGGATGTTGATGATGCGCCCGCCGTAGGCCTCCAGCAGCACGTCCGAGATGATGCGCATGTAGCCCGCCAGGCACACGAGATCGATGCCGACCGCATCCATCCGCCGGATGATCTCCCGCTCGAAATCCGCCTTGGAGGCGAATTCCTTCGGGCTGGCCACGAAGCTCGGAATCCCGAAACGCTCCGCGCGCGCCACCACGGCGGCGCCCGGCTTGTCGCAGACCATCAGGGCCACTTCGGCGTCCAGCCGTCCGTCGGCACAAGCCTGGGCGATGGCTTCGAAGTTGGTCCCGGAGCCGCTGGCGAAGACCGCTAACTTCTTTTTCATTTCAGGATGATGTTGACGCCCGGCTGGTCCGTCACCTTACCGATGACGGAAGCCTTCTCCCCATGGGATGCCAGGATGGAGATGGCCTTGTCCGCCTCCGCGGCGTCGAGGACCAGCACCATGCCGATGCCCATGTTGAAGATGTTGAACATCTCGCGGTGCGGCACGCCGCCCCATTTCTCCAGCATTTGGAAGACCGGGAGTATCTCCCAGCTGCCCTCGCGGATCTCGAGGCCCTGGCTGTCGCGCAGCACGCGGGGAATGTTCTCGTCGAAGCCGCCGCCGGTGATGTGCGCCACGCCATGCACGTCGCACTGGCGGATGACGTCCAGCACCTGCTTGACGTAGATGCGCGTCGGGGTCAGCAGGACCTCGCCGAGGGTGCGGCCGCCGAACTCAGGAACCGTCTCGGAATAATGGTGGCTGCCATCGGAAACGATCTTGCGCACGAGGCTGAAGCCGTTGGAATGCACGCCGCTGGAGGCGATGCCCACGAGGACGTCGCCCACCTTGACCTTGGTGCCGTCGATCAGCTTCGACTTCTCCACGACGCCCGTCGTGAAGCCGGCGATGTCATATTCGTCGCCCTCGTACATGCCGGGCATCTCGGCCGTCTCGCCGCCCACCAGGGCGCAGCCCGCCTGGCGGCAGCCCTCGGCCACGCCGGCGACGATCGCCTCGACCTTGGCCGGGACATTGTGCCCCAGGGCCACGTAGTCCAGGAAGAAGAGCGGCTCGGCGCCCTGCGCGAGCACGTCGTTGACGCACATGGCCACGGCGTCGATGCCGATGGTGTCGTGCTTGTCCATCGCGAAGGCGATCTTGAGCTTGGTGCCCACGCCGTCGGTGCCGCTCACCAGGACCGGCTCCTTGTAGCCGAGCGAGGCGAGGTCGAACATACCGCCGAAGGATCCGATGCCTCCCATCGAGCCCGGACGGGCCGTGGAGGCGACGTGCTGCTTGATGCGGCGGACCACTTCGTAGCCCGCTTCCAGGTTCACGCCTGCTTTTTCGTAAGATTGTGCCATATCATTAATCGTTTTCTACTTCTACCATATCGTCGTACAGCAAGGTCGGGTACTCGCCCGTGAAGCATGCCTGGCAGGGATCCGTGCAGCCGAAGCAGGAATCCCGCGTGGATTCCGGGCTCAGGTAGCCGAGCGAATCGGCGCCGAGGACCTTGCAGGCCTCTTCCAGCGTCCGGTGCGAGCAGAGCAGCTCTTCCGGCGTGGAGGTGTCCACGCCGTAGTGGCAGGTGTACTTCATCATCGGGCTGGCGATGCGGACGTGCACCTCGGTGGCGCCCGCTTCGCGGAGCATGCGGACGATCTTGAGGGAGGTCGTGCCGCGGACGATGGAGTCGTCCACCAGCACCACCCGCTTGCCCTTGACGATGCTGCGAACCGGGGAGAGTTTCATCTTCACGCCCAGCTCGCGGAGCGACTGCACCGGCTGGATGAAGGTGCGGCCCACGTACTTGTGCTTCACCAGGCCCATCTCGTAGGGGATGCCGCTCTCCTCGGCGAAGCCCATGGCCGCGCTGAGGCTGGATTCGGGCACACCCACCACGATGTCGGCCTCGACCGGGTTCTCGCGGTACAGGCGCCGTCCGGCCTCCTTGCGGTAGGCGTGGACATTGCAGCCGTCGATGTCGCTGTCCGGCCGGGCGAAGTAAATGTATTCCATCGCGCACATGCGATGGCGGTTGAAATGCGAATAGAGGTTGCTCTTGAGGCCGCCGGGTTCCAGGGTCACGATCTCGCCCGGCTCCACGTCGCGGATGAATTCCGCGCCCATGATCTCGAAGGCGCAGGACTCGCTGCTGACCACGTAACCATTGCCGATTCTGCCGAGGCAGAGGGGCTTGATGCCGTATTTGTCGCGGCAGGCGTAGATGCGGTTCCGCGTCATGATCACGAAGGTGAAGCCGCCCTCGATCATGTTCAGCGCCTTGATGATGGTCAGGATCCGGTTCTCCTTGTTCCCCCGCTTGATCAGGTGGGCCAGCAGTTCGCTGTCCGTATCGGTCTGGAAGATGGAGCCGTGATGCTCCAGGTAGGTGGACACCTGGCGGGCGTTCACCAGGTTGCCCTCGCCCGCGATGGCGAAGTCACCGGTCTGGTGGCGGAAGAAGAGCGGCTCCACGTTGTTCAGGCCGCCCTTGGATGCGTTGGCGTACTTCACGCTGCCGATGCCCATCTCGCCCGGCAGGGTCTTCAGTTCGCCGTTGGTGAAGATCTCGCTCAGCAGGCCCTGGCCGCGGTAGTAATGGCTTTCGCCATCCTTGTCGAAGGTGATGATACCGCCGCCTTCCTGGCCGCGGTGCTGCAGATTGTGCAGTCCGTAGTAGATATAGGTCGAGGCGTCCGGGACGCCGCATACTGCCAGCAATCCCATATTATGCCTCCATGACTTTTTGCAGACGGGTCAGGACGTTGGTGTAGCTCTCGACGACGCGGCTCAGGTCCAGGCGGAAGCGGTCCTTGTCCATGCGCTCCCCCGTGGCCTCGTCCCAGAGGCGGCAGGTGTCCGGGCTGATCTCGTCGGAGATGATGATGGCGCCCGTGTCGGAAGCGCGGCCGAACTCGATCTTCATGTCCACCAGCTCGATGCCGGCCTTGTGGAAGAGCGGCTTGAGCAGGTCGTTCACCCGGCGGGCGATGTTGTACATCCCGTCCAGCTCCTGGTAGGTGGCCAGGTTGAGCGCGACGGCCTGGTCGCGGTTGATGAACGGATCCTCCAGTTCGTCGTTGTTGTAGCGAAGGTCCACGATGACGTTGGGATGACGGAAACCCTCCTCCACGCCCAGGCGGTACGCCAGCGAACCGGCGATGCGGTTGTGCACCACCACCTGCAGCGGGATGATCTCGATCTTGCGGCAGAGCTGTTCCTGCTCGCTGAGCACCTTGATGAAGTGGGTCTCCACCCCGTTCTTGTTCAGATAGTCCAGCAGGATGGCGGAAATCTGGTTGTCCAGCGCGCCCTTGCCCTTGAAGCGGGCCCGCTTCACGTTGTTGTAGGCCACCGTCACGTCCTTGTAGCGGAAGATCACCTCGTGGTGGTTGTCAGTGGCGAAGACCTGCTTCTCGTTGCCTTCGAAGATTAAAGCACCCTTTGTCATCGTTATTTGTTCTTGAAATATTTCACGGCGTTGTCGAAGAGCGGCTGGCACAGCTCTTCCTCGATGTTCTTGAACACGTTCGGCTCCCAGCGCTCCGTATGGCCCATCTTGCCGAGGATCTGGCCGTTCGGGCTGACGATGCCCTCGATGGCGTAGTAGGAACCGTTCGGGTTGTACGGCGCCTCCATCGTGACCTCTTCGGAGAAGGGATTCACGTACTGGAAGGCCACCTGCCCCTTGGCGAAGAGCTCCTTCGCCAGGGCCTCGGAGACCATGAACTTGCCCTCGCCGTGGCTGACGGCGATGGTGTGCAGGTCGCCGATATTCATGCCGGCGAGCCAGGGCGAGCGGGTCGTGGACACGCGCGTCGTGGCCATCTGGGAGATGTGGCGGTTGATGTCGTTGCGGAACAGGGTCGGGCTCTCGTGCGTGACCATCCCGAGGTGGCCATACGGCAGCAGGCCGCTCTTGACGAGCGCCTGGAAGCCGTTACAGATGCCCAGGATCAGGCCGCCGCGCTCCAGCAGGCCCTCGATGGCCTGCGCCACGCGGGCGTTGTTGAGCACGTTGGCGATGAACTTGCCGCTGCCGTCCGGCTCGTCGCCGGCGGAGAAGCCACCCGCGAGCATCAGGATCTGGCAGCCGTCGATGGCGCGCGCCATCTCGTCGATGGAGCGGAGGACGTCCGCACCCGTGAGGTTGCAGAACACGCCGAACTCCACGTCGGCGCCCGCCTTGCGGAAGGCCTTGGCGGTGTCGTAGTCGCAGTTGGTGCCCGGGAATACGGGAATATAGACGAGCGGCTTGTCCACCTTCGGGCCCCTCCAGGAGGGGGCTTCATATTTCCCTTCCGCCTTGACGTTCAGCATCTTGGTGTGCGCTGCAGGGACCTTCGGCGGATAGACCTTGGCGTATTTGCCGGCGTTGGCTTCCATGAGGCGGTCGATGGAGATGCGCTCGCCGTTGATGCGCAGCAGACCGTCCTCGCCGGGCGTGACTTCGCCGAGCAGGAGGGCCTGCGGGAAGTCGAGTTCCTCCTCGGACTCCACCAGGATGGAGCCGTAGCCGAGGTCGAAGAGCTCGCGCTCGGAGAGCTTCACGTCCACGCCGAAGAGGTTGCCGAAGGCCATCTTGGCGAGGCCTTCCGCCACGCCGCCGCGGCCCAGGGCCCACGCGGACACGATCTTGCCGGCGGTGATCTGCTCGTGGACGAAGTCCCAGTTGCGTTTCAGCTGCTCCGTGTCCGGCATGCGGTTCGCGAGCGGGGTATGCTTGATGAGGTAGAGCTTGTTGCCTTCCCACTTGAGTTCCGGGGAGATCACGCGACGGGCGTCGACCGTGGTCACGCCGAAGGCGATCAGGGTCGGCGGCACGCTGATGTGCTCGAAGGTGCCGCTCATCGAGTCCTTGCCGCCGATGGACGGCAGGCCGAAGGCGATCTGCATCTTCAGGGCGCCGAGCAGCGCGGAGAGCGGCTTGCCCCAGCTGTGCGGGTCGGCGGTCATGCGCTCGAAGTACTCCTGGTAGGAGAAGCGCATCCGCGCGAAATCACCGCCTGCGGCGGCCACCTTGGCGCACGCGTCCACGACGGCGTAGGCCGCGCCGTGGTACGGGCTCCAGCTGGACAGGAACGGATCGTAGCCGAAGGCCATCATCGACGCCGTGTCGGTGTAACCGTCGGCGGGCAGCTTCTGCACGGACACCTGCGTCTCCGTGGCCTGCAGGGCGCCGCCGTAAGGCATCAGCACCGTGCTGCGGCCGATGGTGGAGTCGAACATCTCCACGAGGCCCTTCTGCGAAGCCACGTTGGGGTCGGACAGGGTGGCGACCATCTTCTCCTTGACGGTCTCGCCCGCCGGCTCGCGGCGGAACGGGTCGATGTCCTCGACGGCTCCGACCGTCGCCGTGGAATAGTGCTTCGCGCCGGCGCTGTCGATGAACTCGCGGGAGAGGTCGGCCACGGTCTCGCCGTGGTAGAACATGCGCATGCGGCCGCGGTCGGTCACGTTGGCGACGTGCGTCACCTCCACGTTCTCGCTGCCGCACAGGGTCTCGAAGACCGCACGGTCCCTGGCTTCCACCACCACGGCCATGCGCTCCTGGGACTCGCTGATGGCGAGCTCCGTGGCGTTCAGGCCGCTGTATTTCGTCGGCACGCGGTCCAGGAAGATGTCCAGACCGGGGGCCAGTTCGCCGATGGCGACGCTCACGCCGCCTGCGCCGAAGTCGTTGGATTTCTTGATGAGGCGCGTCACGTCCGGACGGCGGAAGAGCCGCTGGAGCTTGCGCTCCTCCGGGGCGTTGCCCTTCTGGACCTCGCTGCCGCAGGTCTCGAGCGAGGCGCCCGTGTGCTCCTTGGAGGAGCCGGTGGCGCCGCCGATGCCGTCGCGGCCCGTGCGGCCGCCCAGCAGCAGGATCACGTCGCCCGGCGCCGGGCTCTCGCGGCGGACGTTCTCCGCCTTGACGGCACCCACCACGGCGCCCACCTCGAGGCGCTTGGCCGTGTAGCCGGGGTGATAGATTTCCCGGACGTGCGTGGTCGCGAGGCCGATCTGGTTGCCGTAGCTGGAATAGCCGGCGGCAGCCTTGCGGCTGATCATGCGCTGCGGGAGCTTGCCCGCGAGGGTGTCCTTGACGGCGGCGTTGATGTCGCCGGCGCCGGTCACGCGCATGGCCTGGTACACGTAAGCGCGGCCCGAGAGCGGGTCGCGGATGGCGCCGCCCAGGCAGGTCGCGGCGCCGCCGAACGGTTCGATTTCCGTCGGGTGGTTATGGGTTTCGTTCTTGAACTGCAGGAGCCACTTCTCCGGTTTGCCGTCCACCTCCACGTCCACGAAGATGCTGCAGGCGTTGTTCTCCTCGCTCTGCTCCAGGTCCTCCAGCAGGCCGCGCTTGCGCAGCACGCGGGCACCGATCGTGGCGAGCTCCATCAGGCAGAGGCTCTTCTGCTCGCGGCCCAGCTCCTTGCGGACGGCGAGGAATTCGCGGTACTCCGCCTCGATCTCCTCCTTGATGAAGGAATCGTCCACCTTGACGTCGGTCAGCTCGGTGGTGAAGGTCGTGTGGCGGCAGTGGTCGCTCCAGTAGGTGTCGAGGATGCGCAGCTCCGTCTCGGACGGGTCGCGGCCCTCCTGCGTGAAGTAGCGCACCACTTCCGCGAGGTCGTCGGTGTTCATCGCCAGGCCCCACTGCTTGCAGAAGGCGGCGTATTCCGCCGGCTGCATCTTCGTGAAGCCGGCCAGCGAGGCCAGCGGCTTCACGTCCGCCTTGCCTTCCGGCTGCAGGCGGCCGAGGTCCTTCGGGCGGGATTCCACCACGTTGATGAAGTAGTGGCGGATGGCGGCGAGCGCCTCGTCGGAGAGGTCGTCGTCGAAGATGAGCAGGCGCGAGGAGCGGATCTGCACCTCGGCGGCCGGATCGATCAGGTGGACGCAGTCCAGGGCCGAGGAGGCCCGCTGGTCGAACTGTCCCGGGATGTACTCCACGGCCAGGTATTTCTTGCCCTCGAGCGGGCATTCGTCCGTCACGGTGTCGGTCACGACCTCGCCGAAGACGGTATAGCGGCACTTCTCCAACAGCTCGTCGGAGAAGCCGAACAGATCATAGACATTCAGGAGCCGCAGGGTACGCAGCGAGAGAGAAAGGTTTTCGTTGAACTCGTTCTTGAGGCTCTGCGCCTCAACCTGGAACTCCGAACACTTTTCTACGAAGATGCGATGTGCATTCATACGCTATATCTCGGTTTGAAGGACTTTTTCAGCCTGTTTTTTCCGGAAATCCTCCAGCTTGGCCGCGAGCGCGGGGTCCTGGAGGGCGAGGACGGCGACCGCGTAGAGGGCGGCGTTCCTGGCCCCGTCGATCGCCATCGTCGCGACGGGGATGCCGGAAGGCATCTGGACGATGGACAGCAGGGAATCCAGGCCGTTCAGCGCCTTGCTCCTGATCGGGACGCCGATCACCGGGAGCGAAGTCAGGGCGGCCGCCATGCCGGGCAGGTGGGCGGCGCCGCCGGCACCCGCGATCACGATGCCCACCCCGCGGTCGCGGGCCGTGGCCATGTAGTCACAGAAGAACTGCGGTGTACGGTGTGCGCTGATGACTTTTTTTTCGAACGGGACCCCGAACTGCTCGAGGGTCTCGCAAGCGGCTGACATCACGTCCCAGTCGCTTTTGGATCCCATGATAATGCTGACTTTCATACTCGAACTAACAAGGTGCAAATTTACAACAATCCTGCACTACGTGCAAGATAAGTTATCGACAATTTCGCACCTTACATTGTTGATAACTTTCTCGTGTGCGCACACGAATTTTCCGTATCTTTGTCAGTTAGTATTGCAACGACTATGACACTCGCCTTAGAACTGACCATCCGCCTGCTGGGAGCCACGCTGCTCGGAGCCGCCATCGGCCTGGAGCGCGAGATCCGCGGCAAGGGCGCCGGCATCCGCACCCACATCCTCGTGGCGCTGGGTTCCGCCCTGTTCATGCTCATTTCCATGTACGGTTTTCCGGATGCAAGCAAGTTCGACGCATCCCGCGTCGCTGCGGGCGTCGTGGGCGGCCTGGGCTTCCTGTGTGCCGGTATCATCATGAAGAACAAGCACGTCAGCGGCCTGACCACCGCCGCGGGCCTCTGGGTTGCCGGCGCCGTGGGCCTGGCCATGGGCGGCGGCATGTACGAGCTCTCCGTCATCACCACCGTCCTGATCATCATCTGCATGGAGGCCGAGAACCTGTTCCCGAGCAGCATGGGCGAGCGTGAGGTCACCGCCATCCTGTCCGGCCTCAACCAGCAGGACGTTTCCGCTGCCATCGAATCGCTCGGCAAGCAGGTGCGCTGGTTCGCCCTGCACCGCGAAGGCGAGCGCACCAAGGCGGAAGTCTGTCTCCAGACCAAGAAGAAAGAGAACCCCCTCGACCTGCTGGAACGCCTGTCGGCGATGCCCGGCATCCAGGTGGAAAACATGGAATAAATGAAAGATCTGCTGCTCAAAGGAGGAACCCTGATCGACGGCACAGGCCGTCGCAGGGGCGATATTCTCGTGCGTGACGGCCGCATCGCGGCCATCGGTCCTGACATCGTCGAGGCCTCCGGCGCCCAGGTCGTCGACTGCAGCGGCAAACTCGTCAGCGCCGGATTCGTGGACGTCCACGTGCACTTCCGCGAGCCCGGCCAGAGCTACAAGGAGACCATCCGCACTGGTTCGCTGGCGGCCGCCCACGGCGGCTACACGACCGTGTGCGCCATGCCCAACCTCAACCCCGTGCCCGACAGCCCGGAGACGCTCGCCCGGGAGCAGGAGATCATCGACCGCGACGCCTGCATCGAGGTCCTCCCCTACGCCGCCATCACCCGCGGCCGCAAGGGGCTGGAGCCCGTGGACATCGCCGCCCTGAAGGGCCGTTGCGTCGCTTTCTCCGACGACGGCAGCGGGGTGCAGGACGACGCCATGATGCTCCGTGCCATGCAGACCGCCGCCCGCGAGGACGTCATCATCGCCGCGCATTGCGAGGACAACACCCTGCTGCGCGGCGGCTATATCCACGACGGGCGCTACGCCGCCGCCCACGGCCACAAGGGCATCTGCTCTGAGAGCGAATGGGGCCAGATCCGGCGCGACCTCGCCCTGGCGGAGCAGACCGGCTGCCGCTACCACGTCTGCCACATCTCCTGCGCGGAGAGCGTGGAGCTGATCCGCGCCGCCAAGGCGCGCGGCGTCCGCGTGACCTGCGAGACGGGGCCGCACTACCTCAGCCTCTGCGAGGACGACCTGCAGGAGGACGGCCGCTTCAAGATGAATCCGCCCCTGCGCCGCGCCGAGGACCGCGAGGCCCTCATCGAAGGCCTGCGGGACGGCACCATCGACGCCGTCGCCACCGACCACGCGCCGCACAGCGCCGAGGAGAAATCCCTGGGCCTGAAGGGCAGCGCCATGGGCGTCGTGGGCCTGGAAACGGCCTTCCCGGTGCTCTACACCGACCTCGTGCTGCCCGGCAAGATTTCGCTGGAGCGCGTCATCGAAGCGCTGACCAGCGGCCCCCGCGGCGCGTTCCGCCTCGGCGGCGGGCTGCGCCCCGGCGAGCGCGCCGACCTCACGGTCATCGACCCCGACGCCGCGTGGACCGTGGATCCCGCGGATTTCCTATCGCTCGGCAAGGCCACGCCCTTCGCGGGCAAGGCCGTCCGCAGCCGCATCATCCTGACCCTCAAGGACGGACAGCCCGTCTATCAAGCATAGCCTATGCAGAAACGCCTTTTCCAGATCGAGAGCAACGACGCGGTCGCCCGGGACACCTTCCGGATCGTGCTGCGCGGCGACGCCCCCGTGGCTGTCCGCAGCGGGCAGTTCGTCGACATCGCCATTCCCGATTATTACCTGCGCCGTCCGATTTCGGTCAGCGACGCCCTGCCCGACGGCGTGGTGCTCTACTACAAGGTCGTCGGTGAAGGGACACGTGCCATGTCGACGATGTCGCCAGGCACGGTCCTGGAGCTGCTCTGCAGCTCCAGTTATGACCGGGGGGCGTTCCCCCCGGACCCCCTGCGTCGCTCTGCTCCAAGCCCGCTTTTCGGCCTGGGCAGCGGCTTCCACCCGGAACGCTGCCAGCACGACGCGCTCCTGATCGGCGGCGGCCTCGGCGCCGCGCCGCTCTACCTGCTCGCCAAAGAGCTGCTCGCGGCCGGCAAGCGCGCCACCGCCGTACTCGGCTTCAACAAAGCAGACGAGATCTGCCTGGCGGACGAGCTGAAGGCCCTCGGCGTGCCGGTACACATCGCCACGATGGACGGCTCCGTGGGCGTGAAAGGCTTCGTGACCGACGCCATCGCGGCGGCGAAACCCGCCTTCGACCGCTTCTACACCTGCGGTCCCCTGCCCATGATGAAGGCCGTCTGCAAGACCCTGGACGCCCCCGGCGAAGTCAGCCTCGAGGAGCGCATGGGCTGCGGCGCGGGCTTCTGCTACGGCTGCACCGTACAAACTGCCGGCGGCCCCCGGCGCGTCTGCGCCGACGGCCCCGTTTTCGACAAGGAGGAAGTGCTATGGTAAACAAAGACCTCTCCGTCAGCCTCTGCGGCATCCGGCTCGCGAATCCGGTCATCCCCGCCAGCGGGACCTTCGGCTTCGGGCTGGAGCTCGCCGACAGCTTCGACCTCAACCTGCTCGGCGGCATTTCCTTGAAGGGAACCACGCGCGAGGCGCGCTTCGGCAACCCCACCCCGCGCATCGCGGAGTGCACCGCCGGCATGATCAACTCCGTGGGCCTGCAGAACCCCGGCATCGACGCGCTCGTCGCCGACAAGGCCCCGGCGCTCCGCAAGATCTACCGCGGCGCCATCATCGCCAACATCAGCGGCTTTTCCGTCGAGGAATACGCCTACAACTGCGCCAAGGCCGACGCCTGCCCGGACATCGACATCCTCGAGGTCAACGTGTCCTGCCCCAACGTGCATGCCGGCGGCATGGCCTTCGGCACCGACCCGGACTCCGCCGCGGCCGTCACGAAGGCCGTCAAGGCCGTCACCCGCAAGCCCGTCTTCATCAAGCTCAGCCCCAACGTCACGGACATCGTGGCCATCGCCCGAGCCTGCGAGGACGCCGGCGCGGACGGCATCACGCTGATCAACACCCTGCTCGGCATGCGCATCGACATCAAGCGGCGCCAGCCGGTCATCGCCAACAAGATGGGCGGCTTCTCCGGCCCCGCCGTCTTCCCGCTCGCCCTGCGCATGGTGTACCAGGTGGCGCACTCCTGCTCCATCCCGGTGATGGGCTGCGGCGGCGTGCGGCGCGCCGAGGACGTCATCGAGATGATGATGGCCGGAGCCACGGCCGTGCAGGTGGGCGCGGAGAACCTCCGCAATCCCCTCGCCTGCCCGGAGATCGTCGCGGCCCTGCCCGCGCTGATGGACAGCCTCGGAATCAATAGTTTACAAGAAATTATCGGTATCGTACAATAATGGCAAAAGACGTGATCATCGCCTGCGACTTCGCAGGCAGGCAGCAGACCCTGGATTTCCTGGACGCATTCGCCGGCGGGCGCAAACCCTTCGTCAAGATCGGCATGGAGCTCTTCTACGCCGAGGGGCCGGATATCGTGCGCGAGCTCAAGCGCCGCGGACACCCCGTCTTCCTGGACCTCAAGCTCCACGACATCCCCAACACGGTCATGAAGGCGATGAAGGTGCTCTCCGCGCTGGACGTGGACATCTGCAACGTCCACGCCGCGGGCACCGTCGAGATGATGCGCGCCGCACTGGAAGGCCTGACGCGTCCGGACGGCACGCGGCCGCTGCTGATCGCCGTCACCCAGCTCACATCCACCAGCGAGGAGCGCATGCAGCGCGAGCTGCTGATCGGCGCGAGCATGGGCGATACCATCGTGAAATACGCGCAGAACGCGCGCGAGGCCGGCCTGGACGGCGTCGTCTGCTCGCCGCTGGAAGCGGCCATGGTCAAGGACGCCTGCGGCCCGGACTTCCTCACCGTCACGCCGGGTATCCGTTTCGCGGATGCGGCCGCAGACGACCAGGTCCGCATCACCACCCCCGCCCGCGCCCGGGAGATCGGCTCCGACTACATCGTCGTCGGCCGTCCCGTGACGGCCGCCCCCGACCCCGTCGCCGCCTACGAGCGCTGCCTGAAAGAATTTTTACAGTAGCCATATGCAAAGACAAATCGCCAAGCAACTCCTTTCCATCCAGGCCGTGTTCCTCCGCCCGGAGGAGCCGTTCACCTGGGCCAGCGGCATCCAGAGCCCGATCTATTGTGACAACCGCCTCACCCTCTCCGCCCCCGCCGTGCGGGAGCAGATCGAGGCCGGGCTGGCCGGGCTGGTGCGGGAGCATTTCCCGCAGTGCGAAGCGCTGATGGGCACTTCCACCGCCGGCATCGCCCACGCCGCCATCACCGCCACGATCCTCAACCTGCCGATGGGTTACGTGCGGGGCGAGGCCAAGAGCCACGGCCGCACCAACCGCATCGAGGGCCGGCTCGACCCCGGCACGAAGGTCGTCGTGGTCGAGGACCTCATCTCCACGGGCGGCAGCGTCATCGACGTGGTGAACGCCCTGCGCGAAGCGGGCGCCGAGGTGCTG
>Ga0310696_10005682_pt1 | contig 14975 bp, 12 predicted proteins | sample AusTroGonzalo_MG_4_FD_203885 | JGI IMG/M metagenome (GOLD analysis project Ga0310696, IMG submission 203885) | Bovine rumen microbial communities from tropical cattle in Woodstock, Queensland, Australia - Gonzalo_02 (v2) (version 2) | ecosystem: Host-associated > Mammals > Digestive system >...
TTTCAAGCTGTATTTCGTGCAGCTGGCGCCCTACTGGCAGAGCTTCTACGAATTGGAACTGGCCCAGGCGAAGTTCGCGCGCGAGGAAAAGAACGCGGCCTTCGTCCCGACCTGCGACGTCGGCAACATGTACGACATCCATCCCAACAAGAAGGAAGTAGTGGCGAAGCGTTTAGCGCTGCATGCTCTGAAGGATGTTTACGGCTTCCCGGGCATCGTCTCGGAAGCGCCTTATCTCACGGACTATGAGATCAAGGACGGAGCTTTTGTTTTGACTTTCCAGGAGACCAACACCTGGTACTACTACACCGACGACAACTCCAAGCCCAAAGGTTTCGAGATCGCCGGTGACGACGGGCGGTATTTCCCGGCGGAAGTAAAGAACGAAGAAGACCGTCACCACGGACGTCTGAAAGGGGAGAAGCTCATAGTCGCTTCCGCTGATGTGCCGAAGCCCAGGAGCATAAGGTATCTGGCGACCGCGCCCTTCTTCGGCGCGCTTTATAGCGGTGTGTCGGGACTGCCCGTGCCGCCGTTTGAGGTGGACAACGGCGTGGTCTTGAAAGACGAGGCCAAGCTGGGCGACGCTCTCAAGATCCCTGAGCTGGCGGGCTTCAAAGTCGTTCTGCAGTCTGATCTCCCGGACAAGGGAAAGTTCACGGAGGAGAACTACTCCGTCAACAAGCTTAGGTCGCTTACGTCCGCTCCCAAGAAGGCGGCCTACGTTATGGAACTGGTGAACAAGAAAGATCAGGTGATGTGGGGCGTCGCCATTATGGATACGCCGGTAATTGATCTCACTTTGCTTGGCGTTCCCATTTACACCAACGTAGTCGTGCAGCAGAAGGTGGGGAACCTGACGGTGCGCTCCAACGTTCCGGGTGTTAAGGAAGTGACGGATTCCGAAGGCGGCGTCATCGAGTTCTGGGAAGGCAACTACACCTCGACTACGAAACTTCCCGACATCGGCGGCTCCAACGACGACTACGACTTCAACGATAAGCCGCTGCCGGAAGACGGGCACTACGGATCAATGCAGATCCATGACGCCGCGAACCAGTCGACCGTCATGGCCTACAACGATTTCAATACGCCGGGCGTGACCTGCGACATCGGCATCGGCAACAACTCCGGCAAGAACCCGGACTACACCTTCCAGGCCAACGCCGCTAAATTCAAAGTGCGCAGGCTGACGATCCTTGTGAAGTAAGATTGAATGCGCTTATTTAAGAAGCCCCGGCTTGCGCCGGGGCTTCTTTTTTTCTTTTTTTCTTTTCTTTTTTTACAAATGTGTCATTCCAAATTTGGGTGGATAATCCACCTGAATTTGGAATAGGCTTTTGTGAGATCAGGGTCTAGTGAAAGCGCTAGCGAATGTTGCTATAATAAGGGCTGATAATTTTCAGCCCTTATTTTGTTTTTATGAGCAGAACAGTTCCCAGAAAGGTTTCCCCGTGGGTCGTCTATTTGGCGGTCCTGCTAGTGTTTTTCGTAGTATGTTACGCCGTGTGGAGGAAAGAGCACGGCGGAGAAGGGCTCCTGGGGACGGCTCCCCAGTACGCCTACGCCCTGCCGGAGGAACGTTCCGCCTTCGTGGGGGAAGAGGGCGACGCCCTGCTCAGGGTGACGGTCTTGGACGTTGGGCAGGGGGACAGCGCTTTGGTGGAGCTGCCGGACGGGAAATTGATGCTGGTGGACGCGGGGGACAGGGACGCCGGGCCCAAGGTGAGGGACTGGCTTTTGGAAAACAGCCTGACGAATATCTACTGCATAGTGGCGACGCATCCCCACGCCGACCATATCGGCGGGTTCGTCGACATACTGAAGGTCATAGGGACGGATCTGGCCTATCTTCCGGGAAGGAAGAGCGGGGCTACGGCGACCACCAGGGTCTACAAGAATTTTTTGAAGGCCATGGACAAGAAGAACCTTACGGTCAGGGAAACCTACGCCGGGGATTACATCGTCAGCAACGCGGTGTGCGTGGTGAAGGTCCTGGCGCCTGAGGCGCACGTGTACGAGGGTCTGAACAACACGAGCATCTGCCTGCTGGTGCTTTTCGGGAAGCACAAAGTTTTGCTGACGGGCGACATCGAGACGCCTTCGGAAAAGGAGATCCTGGAGCGCTTCGGGGACGACTTTCGTGGGACGACCTTGCTCAAGGTGGCGCACCACGGTTCCAAGACTTCCTCCTGCGAGGAATTCCTAAGGGTGTGCGAGCCGGACGCGGCTTTCATTTCCTTGGGCAGGGACAACGAGTACCATCATCCCCACCCCAGCCTGATGAAAAGGCTGGAGCGGTGGTGCGGCGAAATATACAGGACGGACCAGGAGGGGACGCTGACGTTTATTTCGGACGGAAAACAATTTGAGATTCAAACTGCGAAATAGGAGGACACATGCGGCTTATCGTTGACAGGATAGAAGAGGACGTGATCGTGGCGGAAATGCCGGACATGACTTTCGTGAATCTGCCCAGGGCCGTGGCGCCCAAAGCCAAGGAAGGCGACCAGCTGGTGATCTCCGTGCGCCGCTCCGACCCGAAGCTGAGGGAAGAGATCGAGGCGCTGGAGAACAAGCTCTTCGAAAAGCGGGCCGATAAATAGCGCTCGGCGGCTTAGGTTTCGCGCTCGGCGGCGCGGGATCCCGCGCCGAAAGAAGGCGGACGTTGGCGGTCCGCCTTTTTTCTTTGACCGCTTTCCAAGGGGATTTCCTTACCGCAAATATGCTAAAATATAGAAAAGTGCAATATTTAATTACAAAAAGGGACTAACTTATGAACGCCAGGACAAAAATCATCAGCCTTTTTTGCGGCCTTCTGTTTTGCGCGGCCCCTCTTTTAGCCGGCGGACCGCAGCAGTGGTCCAAGGCCTTTTCCGGCGAAAAGGTCATGAATGTCAAAGGCAACATCTTTGAGTTTATAGTGTTCAAGAACTGCACCGTGCCGGGGCCCAAGAAGGCCGCGCCGGTGTCGAAACTGACAGTGTTCGACGATCTTCCCGACGAGCCGAACCTCGACGACGCCGACTCCCTGCGCGGCGAACTGCAGCATCTGCAGGAAACCAAGGACTATTACCTGGAAATGGTGAAAGGCACCCAGGAAAAGATCAAGGAACTGGGCGAGAGCGGCGCGGGCGAGAAGGAGTTTCTCCTGGAGGACATCAAGGTCTCCGAGGCGATGATCGTGGAGATAAACAAGAGCATAGAGGAAATAGAGGGAAAGATCGCCGATCTTGAGAACGCCGGGTCGGCCGCCGAGAAAAAGGAAGGCGATGAGACGGCTGAAAAGGAAGAGGTGAAGGAGAAAAAGGATGAGGACGCCAAGCCGGCAAAAGGAAAAGACGGCAAGGGGACCAAGAAGGGCAAAGGCGACAAGCCCGCGCCGAAGGCTCCCGTGACCCACGAGGAACTCACCACGAACTATTACGACGTCGCTGGCTTGATGAACACCGGCGAAGAGGCTTTCAGAAACATGCTTGGCACGCTGGGAACGGATCTGACCTGGGATATCGTTCAAACCAAAGTCTATTTGGTGACCTCCCCGAAAATGTGGCAGGCCCTCAAGATGCCGGAAAGGATCGTGCAGCCGGCGCGCAACGTTTGCTGGGATTCCAAGCAGCGGGCCATTCTGCTTTTCGCCTCGCCCGCCATCACCAACCAGCTGGGCAAGACCTTCGGATACGCCGTGGCTTCCATGGCCTTCGACCTGAGCCTCGCGAAAATTAACCCCGGCGGCGAAGTCTGCAACTTTATCTCCGACGGCCTGGCCGCCCGCGCCTCGGGCTTGAACTGCATCGTGGACGTGAACAAAGTGCACAAGTTCGGACGCCTGAAGGAAAGAGACCTGCTTTTGCTCACGGAGCTTCTGAACCCCACCAGGATGAAAGACAACAAGCGCTGCTATTACTTCATGGCCCAGAGCAAAGCCTTCGTGGATTATTACGCCGACAAGAACATGGTGGATTTCCGCAGGTACCTCGAGCAGGCCAAGGGCGGCAATGCCAATTTCCGGAACAGTTTCCAGTTCATGCACATCAGCGACCACTGGGGACTGGACTACGACAGCTTCTGCAACGAGCTGCCCAAGCGCGTCTTCTTCCCCATAACGGTGGAAGCCGAGACCGACCCCAACGCCATGGACGCATGGAACAACGAGCTGGAGTCCAAGGACCAGGCGTTGGACAAAAAGAAGGACGACATGCAGAAAAGGAAGGAAGTGCGCGAGATACGGCGGAAAGTCGGCGACGAAATCTATCGCAAACGTTACAAGCAAAAATAAGGACATTGTTTCGCTTTAATTAATCAGACAGGCATGGTGAAAATGAAAAAATATTTATTCGGCATACTGCTTCTGCACGCTGTTCTGGCGGCCGGCCCGCTTTGCGCGGCCCCGGCCAAAAGCGTCTCCGGCGCCGCCAAGTGGGCGCCGCATTTCAAGGGCCCCGAGATCGGCCTGATGTCGAACGACGTCATCGTTATCAGGTATCCCAAGACCTGCATGGTCCCGGACAAGAACAAAGCGGCCGGGCCTTTGGGCGAAAACGAGGAAGTGATAAAGATGCAGGATGCCATCGAGCAGCACGCCAAGGCTCAGGAAGCGCTCAAGGAGGAGCTTAAGGAAGACCTGCTGTACGGGACGGACGACGAAAGAGCCGCCGCCGAGGCAAAGATAAAGGCCGTGGCCGACATGGAGCAGGCGGCGAGAGAAGAGTTGGAGAAGCTGAAGATTGAGCTGGCTGCCAAGGGCGCCGTGAAGCCCCAGAAAAAGGAAAAGCCCGCCGCCCAGCCCATGAAAGAGGAGAAGACGGACAAATATTACCTGGAAAACACTCTGCCTTACCTGAGCGACATGCTCGACAATTTGTCGGACAAGTTCTACAACGTGAAAGAAGGCGAAGGGCCGGAAATCAAGGTCTATGTCTATGTGGTGACCTCGCCCAAGCTCTGGATGGAGATAGCCCAGAAACCGAGCCTGGTCACCCCGGTGCGCAACGTCAGGATAGACAAGAAAGGCAAGGCCGTGCTGGTTTTCGCCTCCCCGCAGAACAAAGACAAGCTGAACAATTCCATCGGCTACGCCGTGGCGTCTTTCGTGCTTCAGGATATTTTGCAAAAGCGCAACAAAAACGACGACCCCGAGCTGGCCGAGGCCATAGCCACGGGCTTCTGCGCCTGGGGGTCCGACCTGAACTGCGTCGTGGAGCCGCAGAGGGTCATCGATCCTCCGGTGCTCGAGGAAGACAAGCTTATCCAGCCCACGGAGCTTTTCCAGCCCAGGCAGATGAACGACCCCGTCCGCTGCCTCTATTTCACCAGGCAGTCTTCGGCCCTGGTAAAATATATTGCGGAAAACGGCAATCTCAGGACCTACCTCAGGAAAGCCAAGGGCGGCAATTCCGGTTTCCGCTCCAGCTTCCAGTTCCTGGACGTCTCCAAGACGTGGGGCTTCGACTACGACGAGTTCTGCAACAAGCTGAACAAGCGAGTTTTCTTCCCGCTGACGGATTCCGCCCAGTCCTCCCCCAACGCCATGGCCAAGTGGGCCAGGGAGCTTCAGGACGAGGACGACGATTTCAGGCAGAGAAGAAGCCGCAGCGGCGGCCATGGCAAGGCCCTTTACAAGGAAGCGGAAGAAGCGGAATAAAAATAGAGAGGCATGAAAATGAAATTTAAGTATTGTTTGCTTTTGGCGCTGTGCGCGTACGCCTCCTGCCTGTTCGCGGGATTCGCGGAAAAGTGGAACGAGGCCTTCGGCGCCGCCGAACAGAGCCAGTTCACGGAAGGCAGTTTCGAGGTGCATTTCCTGAGCAAGTACCTGGCCCCCGGCCCGGATCCGAAAACCGTCAAGCCCACGGACGTGACCCTGAAAGACCTGACCCCGGAAAAATACGAGAGGATCAAGGAGGAAGTCGTCCGCAGCGAGAAGGAGTTCAAGGAAGCCACCAAGAAAGTCGAGAAACTCAAGGAGGAATTCGACGAGGAATCCCTGGAATACGCCGAGCAGCGCCTTAAGACGGCCACCATCCAGCACGAGAGAGCCAAGGCGACCCTGAAGGCGGCGGATGAATTCATCAAGGAGCAGAAGGAAAGGGCGGCGGGCAAAAGAAGGAAAAAAGCCCCGGAAAAAGCCGTGACCCACATCGCCGACACGAAGGCCTATTTCAATCTCTCGGAAGTCATAGACCACGCCTCGAAATCCATCGCCAGCATGGACGCCGTCTGCGACGACCGGTCCGCCTGGGCCCCCGGCTCGGCCAAGGTCTACATCGTGACCGACCTGGAGCTTTTCAACAAGATGAAGAACAAGGATCCCCTGGTCTCCCCCGTGGGCATAATCTCCCAGGAGCCGAAGACCAGATCTTTCCTGGTATACGCCTCCCCGGTGGTGTCCAACCAGCTGGACAGGGCTTTCGCTTACGCGGCCTGCGAGCGCTTCCTGTACGATTTCATGGAAGTTGAGAACCCCGGCGGGGAAGTCTCGGACCTGGTGAGGGTCGGCTATTGCGGCTACGCCTCCAAGCTGGACGCCGTGGTGACGCCCAAGAAAGTCTTGGACCCGCCCGTCCTGGAGGAGGGGAAGCTTTTGCTGACCTCCCAGATGATCGACCCGGGCGGAATCAAAGATCCCGAGGTCTGCCTGTATTTCCTGCGCCAGGCCAAGGTCATGGTCCTGCCCATGGTGCAGACCGGCATGGACAACTTCAGGCACTATCTGACCCTGGCCAAGAACGGCAATTCCGGCATGCGCACCAGCTTCGAGAACATCCGCCTCAGGAAGGAATGGGGCGCCGGCTTCGACGGCTTCATGCTGACCCTGCCGGAAAAAGGCTTCCTGCCCCTGACGAAGCTGCCCGGAGAGCAGGCGCCCAAGGAAGAAAAGAAAGAAGAGGCGAAGGAAGAGCCTAAAGACTAAGGCGCGAAGATCCTTCGCGCGGAAGCATGGGAAAGCGCAAGCTTTCCCATGCTTTTTTTATGGGGGGAAAAAGCGGGCCGCGGCGGCCGGTAGGTGAATAACCGTGTTGATAAACAGTGTTAAAAAACCGCTTATCAAAGGATTTCTCACATAGTTTTCGACATTCCGCGGATTTTTAAGTTACGTTTTGCGAGCATGATAAGAATTTATCAACAAGCGCCTGCCGTGTTATCAACAGATAATTGCAAATTAGCCGGTCAAATGCTAAAATTGTATTTCACACGCTTAAAATTATGCTAGAAAAGACCGCACAAAAACCCGTACGTTCCATGACGGGCTTCGGCTCGGAACGCCTTCTGCTTCCCCAGGGAGAGATCCTGGTGGAAGTCAAGAGCGTCAACGGCAAAAGCCTGGAGCCCAGGCTCAATCTCCCCAGGGGGTTCTTCGCCCTGGAAATGGAGATAAGGAAGCTTATCCGGGAAAAGATCTCCCGGGGAACGCTGCAGCTGCAGATCACCGTGCTCAATTCCCGGGAAAACGCTTTCGAGCTGGGCTGGGAGCGCGCGCGGAAACTGGCGGAAAAACTGAAAGAGCAGTGCGCGGAGATAGGCTTCGCCCCGGAAGGCGACGTGGACACGCTCCTGAAGCTCTATCAGCTGGACAAGGAGGAGGAGCGTTCGGAGCTGGAGGAGGAAGCCGGCGAGATCTTGAAGTGCGTGGACCGCGCCCTGGAGAAACTGGTGGAAGCCAGGACCCAGGAAGGCGCCAAACTGAAGGACGACCTATTGGGCCGCCTGCCTTTGCTGGAAGAGATCGTCGCGCGCATAAAGGAACTGGCGCCGAAAGTCGTCAGCGATTACCGGGAGCGCGTCACGGAACAGCTCAAGGAATACAGCGCCATGAGCGGCGTGGCCTTCGACCCGGTGAGGATCCTGACGGAAGTGGGCGTCTTTTCCGAAAAAGTCGACATCACGGAAGAACTGACCAGGCTCTCCTGCCATTTCGGCCTTTACGCCGGCACCCTGGCGGAGGGCGGCGTCATCGGCCGCAAGCTGGATTTCATAACCCAGGAAGCCTTCCGGGAAATAACCACCTGCGGAAACAAAGCCGCGAACGCTGAGATCTCCGCCCTGGTGGTCAGGATGAAAGAGGAACTTGAAAAAATGCGCGAACAGGCGCAGAACATCGAATAGGGAACTTTTATGCTCAAGAAAACGATCTATCTCGCTTTGGTGATCCTGGCGGCCGCCGCGGTCTTCGTAATTTGGAAAAGGACCGGCTCGGAAACGGAAATACAGAAATTAAGGGCGCAGATCTACGACCTGCAGAAGCAGGTGGAGAAGCAGGCCGCCGCCGCCGAGGAAGCGAAGAAGGTCCCAGAGAAGGAAGAGCGCGTCATCAGCGCCGCCGTGACCGCGCCATCCCAGACGCCGCCCTCCGTGGTGAGGCAGGGACGCGAGACGGCCCAAAACGATTTGGCCAAAAGCAAAGAGCCCCTTTTGAACACGGCCGATTCCAACGATTTCGCCCAGAGCCTTTCCGCCATCCAGGAGGAAGTCGAGGCCCAGGCGCTGCAGGAGACCCTGGGCTCCGTGGCTGAGGCCGCGGAAACCAACGCGACCAAGAACATAGACATGTCCCAGATCGACGCCATAATCAGGGAAGCGGAAGAAAAACTGGTGGCCCAGTACGGCGAGAAGATTTTGGAGAACGACAAGGTCACCAAGGCCGCGGACGAGGCCGCCAAGCAGGGCGAAAAAGCCGGCGAGGCCTTCGCGGAAGTCAAGAAGGAAGCCGCGAGGACCGAGAAAGAGGCCGTCAGAAAGGTCGCCGAGCAAAGAGACTTCGCTTCCCGGGAAGCGGAAAACGCCCGGAAGGACATGTCCGAGATAATGAAGGGCCAGGAAACGGAAAAAGTCGAGTGGACTATAACGGCCGCCGAAAGCGCCCCCGCCGCCGGACAGACGTCGGTCGAGAGCGTGACCACCGTCTCCGCGGCGCGGGAAGAGAGCAAGGACCAGGCGGTGGAGAAGCCCTCCTGGGAAGAGGACGAGCTCCCGGGCTCCCGCCCGACGGAAGCCAGCCTTACTGACGACAGCTATTTCCGCGGACCCAGGGAGGTCGGCAACAATTACTCTTCCCACAGGGAAGTGCGCCCGGTGCACGGCGACAACGCCGGCGCCGCGCCCGCGCCTTCCTTTTACCAGAACAACGGCGGCGCCCCGCGTCCGGTTGGCAGGCCCTCCTTCAGCCAGGACAACGGCGCGCAGAACGTCCAGAACGCCGGCTCCGCGCAGCAGCGCCAGCCCGTGCGCTCCTCTTCCCTCAGGCCGGCCAGCGAAGTCATAGTGCCCACCACCGCCAAGCAGGAAGTGGAGCGGGACATCAGGGCCGAGGAAGCCAGGAGAAGGCCGCCGGAAAGAATCAGGAAGATACCCGCGAAGAATTACAACGCGCTTGGCAACAAGACCATGTCCGAAGTGATGAAGGAAGGAATGTGACAAAGGATGAAAATAATTTTTAAGACGATACTGCTAGCGCTGATCTTCGGCTCGCTTCCGCTGGCCGCGGAGGAGCTGAACGCCACGGTTAATTTCGACGCCTCGAAACTGAAAGAGGAAGACAAGGACGGCCGCACCCTGTTCCGCTACGAGGCCGCCGACGTTAATTACGTTGAGCACGGCAAGGGCGCGCCCGTGCTGCCCTGCCGGCACGTTTACGTGGTGGCGCCCAAAGGGGCGGATTACGCCGGCTGCCGCGCCAAGATCCAGCGGGAGCAGCTGCCCGGCCGCTTCAAACTCTACGCCAGGGAAAACGGCGAGGCGAGCGTCAAGACCGCCGAGCTTTTCCCGCCCAGCTGCGTGGAGTTCGTCAGGCAGTTCGACGAAGCCGGGTTCCGGCTCTTCATGTTCCGGGTCTACCCCATAGTCTGCCAGCCCGCCGACGGCACCGTCATGCGGATAATAAGCCTGCAGATGCAGATCGCCTGCAAGGGGAGCGACCGCTATGAGAACGTGCCCATGGACGACATGATAATGATCAAGCGCAAGGTCATGAACCCGAAAGCCCTGGAAAATCTCGTGGCCTCCCTGAAAGTGGACACCAGGAAAAACCTCACCTTGGAAAAATCAGGCTTCGCCACCAGCAAGGCCAAAGGCAAGAACGTTTTCGCCGACACGAACGTCAGGAACTACAACCGCAAGGGTGAAAGCGGCGCCAAGAGCGGGGACCTTCTGGAAACGCTGAAGCAGAACAACGTCACCTTCGAAGAGGGCAGCGTCATGTTCACGCCCATTTCGTTCTAGCCCGTATACCGCGGAAAGACATTTTATGCGCGGCGGAAGATACCGCCGCGCTTTTTTTTGCGCCGGCTCGGAGGGGTCCGCCGGGGCGGAACGGCCCCGGAAAGGGCCGGGGAAGGGAGGGGCCCGCGGGCGGTTTTTCGCCAAAAATGGCGGAAAAATACCCCAAAACGGCCTTTTTTGGCCCGAAATTTGCAAAAAAAAGGCCAAAAGCGTAACATATCAATAATACATTGGAGATATATTATGGATATCAAGGAAATCAAACATTATCTCAAACTGATGGACGCCTACGGCCTCTGCGAATTCACGATGGAGACCGCCGACGGCAAGATCTCTTTAAAGCGCCCCCAGAACGGGACCATCGCCGCGCCCAGCGTGACGACGGTTGGCGCGCTTCAGGAAGAGGAAATTTTCAAGAGCGTCGAGATCCCCGCTCCGGCCGCCGCGCCCGCCGCGTCCGCCCAGAAGGAGGCCGCCGCCCCGAAGCCGCAGGCGAAAGCCGAGGACGACCTCGTTCCCATCAATTCCCCCATGGTCGGGACTTTCTACGCCGCGGCCAGCCCGGACAGCCCGCCTCTGGTGACGGAAGGCCAGTCTGTCAGCGAGGAAACGGTGGTGGCGGTCATAGAGTCCATGAAGATCATGAGCGAGATCAAGGCGGAATGCCGCGGCGTCGTGGTGAAAGTCTGCGTCGGCAACGGCCAGCCCGTGGAATTCGGACAGACTCTTTTCATGGTGCGTCCGGAATAGAAAAATGTTTCGCAAAATACTAATAGCCAACCGCGGCGAGATAGCCCTGAGAGTCATCAGGGCCTGCAGGGAAATGGGCATCGCCTCCGTGGCGGTCTTTTCCGAGGCCGACAGGAACTCCCTGCACGTCAGGTACGCCGACGAGGCCTACTGCATCGGGAAGGCTCCGGCCTCCGACAGCTATCTCAACATCCCCCGCATCATCGCGGCCTGCGAGATATCGGACGCGGACGCCGTCCATCCGGGCTACGGCTTCCTTTCGGAAAACTCCCACTTCGCGGAGATCATCAGATCCTGCGACATGACGTTCATCGGACCCGACAGCGAGGCGATCTCCGCGTTGGGCGACAAGGCCAACGCCAGGGCGATGGCCATCAAGAACAACGTGCCCGTGGTGCCCGGCAGCGACGGCCCGGTCAACGATTATCCTACGCTTCTGAAGGAGGCCGAGCGCATCGGCTATCCCATAATCGTGAAGGCTTCCGCCGGCGGCGGCGGACGAGGCATGCGGGTTGTGCGCTCCCAGGAAGAGCTCACCCAAGCCTTCGAGACCGCCAGGAAAGAGGCGGAGGCGGCTTTCGGCAACCCGGAAGTCTACATCGAGAAATTTTTGGAAGATTCCCGCCACGTGGAAGTCCAGATCCTGGCTGACAAAGACGGGACCTGCGTGCATCTGGGCGAGCGCGACTGCACCATGCAGCGCCGCCACCAGAAGCTTCTGGAGGAATCCCCTTCGCCCATCGTCGACGAGAAGCGCAGAAAAGAAATGGGCGAGGCGGCCTGCCGCATTGCCCTGGCCGCCAATTACGTCGGCGCCGGCACCGTGGAGTTCATCGTGGACAACGAGAACAACTATTATTTCATGGAAATGAACGCCCGCGTCCAGGTGGAGCACGGCGTCACGGAAATGGAAGCCGACGTGGACATCGTGCGTCGCCAGATCATGGTGGCCGCGGGAGAGCCGCTGGGACTGCAGCAGAAAGACATTCACCTGAGCGGCTGGACCCTGGAATGCCGCATAAACGCTGAGGATCCCGAACACGACTTCCGGCCCTGCCCGGGAAGGATCACCTCCTACAACCTGCCCGGAGGCCCCGGCGTCAGGGTGGACGGCATCGCTTACGCCGGCTACGAGATCTCGCCCTATTACGACTCCATGGTGGCGAAGCTGATGGTCCATTCCAGGGACCGCATCGCCGCCATCAGGAGAATGCTCCGCGCGCTTGACGAATTCGAGATCGGCGGGATCAAGACCACCATTCCCTTCTTCAAGAGTCTTTTGAAACAGCCCGCTTTCATCAGGGGCACGCGCTATAACACCAATTTCGTGGAGGAGTGGCTGAAGCGACAATGATCGACCTTCACCTCCACAGCACTTTTTCCGACGGGACCAGCACGCCCTCCGAACTGGTGGCCCACGGCATCAGCCTGGGACTGCGGGCTGTCGCGCTGACGGACCACGACACCATCGACGGCGTGGACGAGCTGGTCTCGGAAGCCGGCAGGCTCAGCATGGACGTCCTGCCGGGCGTGGAGCTGAGCGCCGGCATCTGCCCCCTGACGAAAGACCACCAGCAGGAAGTCCACATTCTGGGCTATTTCCCCAAGTGGGACGAGGAGATCAAACGCTCCCTGGAGCCGCTGAAGAAAGTTCAGAAGTGGCGCGAGGAAAGGAACCGCGCCATCGTGGAAAGCATGCGGGGCTACCATATCCCCATAACCTACGAGGAACTTTCCCAGACGGCGGGCACGAACAACGTGGGGCGCCCGCATTTCGCGAACTGGCTCATCGAGCACGGCTACGCGCATTCCGTGGGGGAAGCCTTCCAGCAGTTCCTCGTGCCCGGCGCCATGACTTTCAAGGACAGGAAGACCTTCGACATCGCCGAGTCCATCGCGCTCATACGCCAGGCGAAAGGCGTGGCGGTCCTGGCCCATCCGAAGGCGCTGCATATTTTTTCCGACGCCGATTTCGAGAAGTTTTTGAAAAGCATGGTGGATCTCGGGCTGGAAGGCATAGAGGTCTACTGCTCCGTGCATCTGCCCAACGACATCAGGCGCTACGAGAGAATGGCTGAGAAATTCTCCCTTATCAAGACCGGCGGAACGGACTTCCACGGCAAGATGAAGCCGGACATCCGGATGGGCTACGGCTTCGGCTACACCCACGTGGACGACAGCGTTTACGACAAGCTCAAGGCAAGATTGGATCAAAATTTAAAATAACAATAAATCACCAAGAGGAATTATGAAAAATCGTATCGGCGTTATCGCTTTTATGAGACCCGAAGGCGGAACTTTGAAACAGGTCGCCGCCCATAAGCTCGACACCTGCCAGCTGGTCAGCTGGAATCCCAAGCACTGGACCGACGAAATGGCCGAGCAGGTCAAGGCCGAGATCAAGGAATCCGGCATCAAGCCGACGGCCTTCTGGGCCGGCTGGGCCGGCCCCGCGGTCTGGGATCTGCTTTCCGGCCCCGCCACCCTGGGCCTGGTTCCCCCGGCTTTCCGCTTCCAGCGCATCCAGTCCATGCTGGCGGCCGGCGACTTCGCCAAGAAGATCGGCCTTCCCGCGGTCATCACGCACCTGGGCTTCATCCCCGAGTGGCCCCGGGACAGAGACTTCGGCGATCTGGTGGACGCTGTCAAATACATCGCCCGCTACTACAAGAGGCTGGGCCTGCAATTCTGGTTCGAGACCGGCCAGGAAACGCCCGTCACGATGCTTCGTCTGATCCAGCAGACCGGCATGGACAACCTGGGCATCAACCTCGACCCCGCCAACCTCATCCTCTACGGCAAGGCCAACCCCATCGACGCCCTGGACGTCTTCGGACAGTACGTCAGGAACATCCACGCCAAGGACGCCTTCTATCCCACGGATCCCATGCATCTGGGCGAGGAAGTCAAGGTCGGCACCGGCAAAGTCGATTTCCCGCGCTTCGTGAAGCGCCTGGGCGAGATCGGCTTCAAGGGCGAGTTCATCATCGAGCGCGAGATCGACGGCGACCAGCAGATCAAGGACATCAACGAGACCGTGAAGTACTTGAGGAAGCTTTTCGTCAACACCCCCGCCAAACGCGCTAAAAAAGTCACGAAATAAGGAGAGCAATAAATGAGCACACAACCCGCATACGGCGCCAAGGCTAAGAGCCAGGGCGTTCTCAAGGTCGGCTTCGTCGGAACCGGCAACATTTCCTGGACGCATCTGCGCATTCTCGAAAAGCGCAAAGATATCAAAATAGTTTCCCTCTGCGACATCGTTCCCGATCACGCCAAGGAAAAGCAGGCTGTCTTCGGCGGCGAGATCTTCTTCGACCACGTGGACATGCTCAAGAAAGGCCCGCAGCTGGACGCTGTCTGGGTCTGCACGCCTTCCACCGCCAGGGAAGAGATCCTTGTCAACTGCACCAAGGCCGGTCTTCCGGTCTTCTGCGAAAAGCCCGCGGAACGCAAAGTTTCCGTGGCCAAGCGCATCGCCGACAAGCTGGACAAGATCCCGGGCGCGCGAGTTCAAATAGGCTACGTCTTCCGCTCCATGGCCTTGACCCAGCGCCTGAAAGAAATGATGGCGGACGACAAGATCCACACCTTCATGTCCGCCTACGCCTGCGGCGCCTCCACCCAGAATCTGCTGCCCGCCTGGTTCTATGACAACGATCTAAGCGGCGGCGCCCTGGTGGACCAGGCCACCCACAACTTCGACTGGCTGAGATATCTCTTCGGCGAAGTGGTGGAAGTCTCCGGCTTCGCCACCAATCCTTTCCGCAAAAAGACCATGAGCAAAAAGGGCAACTACACCATCGACGAAACGATAGCGATGTCCCTGAAGTTCGCCAACGGCATCACCGGCACGCACACGCACTCCTGGCTGGCCGACACCTGGCGCAACGAAGTGGTCCTCTTCGGCGAGAAGCGCAAATACCATGTCAATCTCGGAACTTGCACGATCAAAGTTGAGAGCGCCAGGGAAGAGACGCTCTTCACCCAGAGGAGCGGGACGATGT
>Ga0310696_10005683_pt1 | contig 14974 bp, 8 predicted proteins | sample AusTroGonzalo_MG_4_FD_203885 | JGI IMG/M metagenome (GOLD analysis project Ga0310696, IMG submission 203885) | Bovine rumen microbial communities from tropical cattle in Woodstock, Queensland, Australia - Gonzalo_02 (v2) (version 2) | ecosystem: Host-associated > Mammals > Digestive system >...
GGTTCGGGTCTCGGCGAGTTTACGGGCATCACCGGAGCACTTGTGCCGGGCATAACCTACTATGTGCGCGCCTACGCCACCAACTACGAAGGCACGGGCTACAGCGATGTGATGACCATCACCGCCAAGATTCCGGCAGACACCTGCCCCGGGACTCCCACGGTTAAAGACCACGAGAACAACGTCTATAACACGGTGCAAATTGGCAACCAGTGCTGGATGCGCGAAAACATGCGCTGCAAAACGCTGCCCAAGAACGGCGAAGCGCTGCAAAGCCCGTCTTCCAACTATAGCAATTACAATCCCTACTTCTACAAATCACCGGCTACAGATTCCGTGAGACTCTATACCTACGGCTATGTTTACAACTGGGCAGCCGCCATGGACACCACTGGAACGGATAATATCACGGCCTCCTTCACGAACCGCCGCGGAATCTGTCCGGAGGGTTGGCATGTGCCGAGCCTGGCCGAGTGGGATACGCTCGTCGCTTACGTGGGCGGGCAGGCGGATTACCGCTGCAACGGCAACGCCAACTACCTTGCCTGTGCGTTGGCCGACCAGTACACTTGGAATCAATCCACCAGCAGCTGCACTCCCGGATATGAGCCGACTCAGAACAACGCGACCGGTTTCACCGCCACCGCCGTCGGAGAGGTTTATCGGAATACAAATAATAGTACTCGTATGACCTATAATGGTAACTATGATTTTGCCCAATTCTGGACCTCCACCGACCATCCGTCAAATCCTGCCGGTCAATCTGCCAAAACGGCTAAGATACAATACAATGATGCCGTTGTGAACGTGGGTGACAGCTATGGTGACACCAAGTGGGAATGCCACTCCGTGCGCTGCCTTAAGAACGCGGAGGGTGCTGTGGAATGCACCAACCCCACGGTCAGCACCACGGGCGTGAGCGAAATCACCACAAGCAGTGTGAAGTTCACTGGCAATGTGCTTTCCGGCGGCAATGATCCGCAGACGAGAAGCGGCTTCTGCTGGGGTTCCAGCTCAAGCGACCTCGACACTAACCACACGCACGCTGCCTGTTGCACGGGGGAGGGCGTGTTCGAACACACCATCACCGATTTCTTGCCCGGCTACACCTACTACATGCGGGCCTACGCAGTCAACAGCCTCGGTATCGCCTACGGCGACGTGGTGAGCTTTACCATGTCCAAGAACTTCCATGTCGATACCATTCCTTACATCACCGACTTCTCCGACGCAACTTCCTGGTTGCTGAACAACAATGAGGGCACCTGCTATTGGATGGTCGGCACAGATTACGACGGCTACTACACGGGCCAATCCCTATTTGTGACCAAGGACGGCAGCAAGGCCGCCTTCGACGGTGGTTCCTATGTTTACAACTATCTGTCAGCAGAGAAGTTCCTCGTGATGCCCGCCGGCGACTCCGTGCATGTGGAGTTTGACGCACTGGTCGGCGGTTACGGCTATCGCTGCTTTATGAAAGCTCTGCTGACCCCAACGAGCAGCAACTTCACAGCAAGCAGCGATTACTACAACTCCGGCTACTCAACCTACGCTGTCAATTTCAACAGCTATTATAACTCGAGCGACAACTATTACTATCTGAGCCAGACGGACGGCAATGTGGTGCATATCAGTGCCAACATTCCGAATCCGGCCCCGAACGACACCTGTAAGTTAGCGTTCTTGTGGGCGAAAACCAACTCCTCCAACTACAACAACTACCAACCCGGTGCCATTATCGCCAATTTAGTGGTCAGTCCCGTCTGTATCCGTACAGAGGAGGCCACTGAAGTCACATACGAAAAGGCCCGCATGATTGGAAACGTGCAGACCTCCGACCCGTCCGTCACAGTGACGGAGCGCGGCTTCTGCTGGTCTGCCACCAACAGCATCCCCACGCTCAGCGACAGCCACGTGGCGGTAGGTAGCGGTGTCGGCGACTTCAACACCACCCTGACCGGCCTCACGCCCCAAACCGTCTACTCTGCGTGCGCTTACGCCAAGTATCTCGACGGGAAGACCGTTTACGGCAATGTGGTCAAGTTCCAGACGAAGTTCGACAAGCGGACGGCCCATGCGATTCCGTATGAGACCAGCTTCGAGGATGCCGCTAACTGGTATCTGAACAACGGCGAACAGAACAACTACTGGGCCATCAATGTCATCGACGGCGACTCGTCCTTGTTCATCACCGACAACGGCAACACGGTGAACTACAACACCGATGGCTCTGTTGTGGTGATGGCCGAGCGTTTCCTGGCGATGCCGCAGACCGACTCCGTAACCGTGGAGTTTGACGTGAAAGCTTTCAAGGGTGAAAGCAGCTATGACTACCTGAAGGTGTTCCTCGTGCCTGATGACCAAGAGTTTGAGGCGCAGACGAATAGCGACGGCCACAACTGTTGTTCTGATAAAAACTACAGTACACTGGCCATGAAGTTCCCCTCCGGAAACTATTACTTCAACTACTGTTCCGATTCCCACATTTCGACCAACATGCTGAATCCCGCCCCCGGCGATACCGCGAAGCTCGTCTTCATGTGGCGTCAGGACGGCAGCGGTGGTAGTCAACCGCCCGCACGTATTACGGCCCTTACCGTGAAAGTTTCCGGCGACAGCGTGCGGACGGGCGGTGTCTCGAACATCACAACAAACCACGCGACGGTCGGTGGCTATCTCCCTGTAGGACAAACCTTCACAGAGTGCGGTATCTGCTACAGCACCGCCGAGAATCCCACCACGACGGACTCCAAAGTGACGACGGGTTCAGGTTTCACCGGCGGCGACTTCACCGTTGACCTCACTCTTGCGTCGAGCACCCGCTACTACGCCCGTGCCTACGTGGTGAAAGGCGGCGAAACTCAATACGGTGCGCAAATCTCCTTCATCACCCACGGTGAATTCCCATTTGTGACAGACTTCTCCGCCAATCAGTCTTCGTGGGTCAGCAACCACGGTACCTCCACAAACCAATGGATTGTCGGCACTACGGACGGCACCACTACCGGCCAGCCTGCCATGTTCGTCACTTCAGACAATTCTATCCCAAGTTACTATACCAGTGGTGCCTGCTTGATTATGATGGAAAAGAAGATCCAGATGCCGTCAGACGCCACGGTCAACATCACCTTCGATGTCATGACAGGTGGTGAAAGTATTCACGACTATTTGAAAGTGTTCTTGGTTACGGAGAATACGGAGTTCACCCCCGGCAGCTATAGCACGGATCAAAGTGCCGCTCCATACGGCTATGGCTATGGTGTCAACGCCATGGATTTCAGCAACTACGCACAAAGGACGACTAATCAAAGTTATATTACAACCAACAAGTACATGCTGAATCTGACGAAAGACACCCTTCATGTCAGCGAGTATATGGCGAACCCCGCCCCAAACGGTACGGCGAAGCTCGTCTTTATGTGGAAAACCGATGGTAGTAGCGGTACGCAGCCCGGTGCCATTATTATGAACCTGTCGGTGGCTTCTGCGGGTATCCATACGGTTTCCGTCACAGGCAACGTCACGAACACCGCCGTCATGAAAGTCAAATTAGACAATCCTAACGGCGCGTCAATCGATGAGTATGGTGTCTGCTACAGCACCACGAACCCCGAGCCCACAATGGCCGACAGTCACGCGGCGGCGACCACAGGAACCGCTTCCGGAACCTACAGCGTGACCATGACCAACCTGACCCCGGCCACCCGCTACTACGCACGTGCCTATATGACGCAAGGCGGTGTCACCGTTTACGACACGGCCATGCTGTTCTACACGGCCAGCAGCCTACCCTATCAGACCGACTTCAACGATGCTTCGTCTTGGTATTTAAACAACAGCACCGCGTCCAACAGATGGATGGTTGGCGATTACAATAGCGGGAAGGCGCTGTTCGTCACTTCCAATGGCAACGAACCCGGCTATAGTCATAGCGCATCGGTTGTGATGGCCGAGCGCGTTCTGGCAATGCCGAACGATTCCCTCGTCACAGTCGCCTTTGACGTGAAGGTTGGCGGTGAATCCTATTGCGACTACATGAAGGTCATTTTGGTGTCTTCGGATTCAACATTCACGGCTAAAAACAACAATAGCAACCGGGAATACTCCTTCCCGTATGGCTACCTCAACAATAGTTTTGCCTTGAACTTCCAAAATTACAAGTCACAAACGAATGACTCCTACAACAATTACACACTGGACTTAACCAACGGCAACACGTTGAGCATTAGCGAGAAGATGGTGAACCCCGCCCGCAACGGTGCGGCGAAGCTTGTCTTTGTCTGGACTAATGATAACGGCAGTGGTTTGCAGCCCGGCCCCATCGTCACCAACCTGCGGGTGTCAACGGAGGGTTCCGGTGCGGACTTCTCCTGCGGTACCTCCAAGGTGGCCGACTACGAAGGCAACATCTACGCCACCGTGGAAATCGGCACCCAGTGCTGGATGGCGGAGAACCTCCGCGCCACGAAGTATTCCGACGGCACGAACATCAGCAGTTGGTACGATCCCGATAACAACAGTGCGAATGCTTCTGTTTACGGTCGCCTTTATCCTTGGGCTGACGTGATGAACGGCGCGGTCGCCACCGATGCCAATCCCAGCAATGTTAAGGGCATCTGTCCTACCGGCTGGCACGTGCCGAGCAAGGCCGAATTCGAGACGCTGATTAGCACCGCTACGGCGTTGGAAAGCGGTTGCGGTCCCGCCCGATCCCTTGCCGCCAAAGAAGGTTGGCAGTCGGACGGCAGCAACGCGTGCTACGTAGGCTACAACCAGAATGTTGCGAACAACGCGACCGGCTTCACTGCGCGTCCGGCCGGATTCGTGGATGCTGGGCCGGATTACATGAATTTTGGCATAAACGCCAATTTATGGACCACTTCAGAGCAGACGGACGGCGCATATCGTATCCGTATCCGCTACGACGAAGCCGCAGTCAATGTGGAAACCCGTCCGAAATACTATGGTTTCTCCGTGCGTTGCGTGAAGGGTGCTGCTGATGAGCCGGTAAGTTTCTGCACACCCACGGTGCAGGACCATCAGGGTAACGTCTATCACACGGTGCTCATCGGTACCCAGTGTTGGACAAAGGAGAACATGCGCTGCACCACCTCGCCTAACAATCGTAACTACTTGCAGAACGGTGGCAGCAACAATAGTTCTTATCTACCCTACTATTACGATAAAACGAGCTCCACAATCCCATTGGTAGAGAGAGGATTGTATTACAACTGGACTGCAGCAATGGATACGTCATTCGTGAGTGCATCGGCAAGCCATGTAATTTTCACAGGATACCGCCGGGGTATCTGTCCGGAGGGATGGCATGTTCCGAGCGACGCAGAATGGACTGTCCTCAGAGACTTTTTGAAGACCCAGAGCCAGTATGCGTGTGGTGACAACAACAGCAACATTGCCAAGGCATTGGCCATCGACAAGAGCTATTGGAATACCACGAGCGGCTCGTGCCAACCCGGTTATCAGCCAACAACGCTCAACAATGCTACCGGTTTTTCCGCCGTTCCTACCGGCTGGAATTATAATGGCTGGGATGGAGAAGGCATAGCGAGCTATTTCTGGACTACTACATCCAACAATAACGATAACAGCCGCGCCCAAAGTAACCGTATACAATATGATTCTGCGATCCAAGATAGCTATAACGATGCCAAAAGCAGCGCGGTTTCCGTCCGTTGCGTGAAAAACTGATAGATCATAAGAGTTTATAATAAGCTAAGGGGCGGTTCCGCAAGGGGCCGTCCCTTTTTTAATGTAGAATGCAGAATGATGAATGATGAATGCGAAGTTGGCTCATGCCCGTACAGGCGTTGGTCCATTCCTGCACCAGCGTTGGCACGTCATGTTTCACAGGTTCACGTCGACACCTCCGAACACCACCATCCCCGATAGGGGATGCATATCTGTAGAAGGACGGATGCCCGTGCGGTTGTCAAATCCTCGTAGAGGATTCATATACAATGTATTACCAAAATATTGCGACCTGTACGATTAAAAAAAACGGTGGAGATTCCGCTTCGGCACTTCGTGCCTTGCGGAATGGTGCGTGTTCACGGGTCCTAAAGGGGAAAAAGAAGGGCGGCGGAACAAGAAATACGGGGCTGTCTGTGTCACGTGACTTTGTGGTTGCGAGGACGCAGACACCTCCATATCCGCCGCCCTTCTTTTTCCCCTTCTCTCGCACGGAAGCGGACACCATTCCGCCGCCGACGGTAGGAGGTGGCGGAATCTCCTCCGTTTAACAGCAAACCTTCATAAAACAGCCTGTTTTCAACCATACAGGTCGCAAAATTTTGCGTCTCCACAAAAGGTGGAAAAATAATTAAACCTCCCCGCCGAACGTATGTCTAAAAAATGTATCTTTGCACGGAATTTTAAATATAAAGAATTATAAGATGAAAAAGATATTTACGCTTCTGGTTATGATGTCGGTCTTGGTTGTCAACGCACAGACAATCAGAGTGTTCTATAACGACAACGCGCTGAACGACTGCGACACCATTTTCGTGCCCATTGATGAGCACGGCGACCAAGTGGACACCTACCTCGGCTATCAGAACATGTCCAACAACGAAATCGTGTTCCAAGTCCGCAAAGAAATCATCTCCATCCCCCAGGACGGTGACATGATGTTCTGCATCAACGACTGCTACACCGGCAACCTCTCGCAGCCGCACACTATGGCAGCTGGACAGATTGTGGGTGCCGACGACCATGTGAACGCCTTCCACGCCATCTACTCTGGCAGCAGCGAAACCGCATTGGTCAAATACACCTTCTTCCTGACCAACGACGAGAACGACAAAATCTCTTTCTTCATCGCCTACGGCACCGGCTCCTCCATCAGACCGGCCGACATGACAAAGATTCTGAACGCCTACCCGAACCCCGCCGTTCGCGTGGTGAACATCGAATACGCCGCACCGGTATCCAACGCCAGCCTCGTCATCAAGAACCTGACCGGCCGCGAGGTTTACCGCACCGCCGTCAGCCAGACCGGCAAGAAGCAGGTGGACATCTCCCAGTTCAACCCCGGCGTCTATCTCTACGGCGTGGAAGTTGGCGGCAAGATGCTCTGCACCAAGAAACTGCTGGTGAAATAGCGTAATATTCCCCTACCCCATCCTTTCCCGACAGCCATGTTAACACAACACTGGCTAAATACGACACAGTTCAATTGGGACACTGTTGTGCGGCCCAACAACGGGCTGACGCTCGTGTTCTGCCTCCTATTGCTGCTGATTACCACGATTCTCATCGCTTTCCGGCGAAAAATGACGCTCCTTTTCAGAGCGCTGTTCTCCCAGCGTCACTTCTCCATTATCCAGCGCGAAGGCAAGCTCCTCGAAGACCGGATGTCACCGTTCGTACTGCTTTACGACGTGCTGACCATCACCACCGGACTCGTCATGTTCTGCACAACCTACATCCCCGGCCCCATGTCGAAGCTGCCCTTCATGGCCTACATCGGCATCTTTTTCATCCTCCTGCTGGCCGCATACGTACTCAAACTTCTCTGCAACGAACTTTACGCCAAACTGTTCGGAAGAGGCAAGGAACGCACCACCATGAACCAGTACAAGTTCGTCTTCATGACCGATTTCGCGGTGGCACTGTTTCCCTTGCTCATCATCATCCAATACACTGGTCATCGATCTGTCTATTACGTAATTACAGTTTTGTTAGTCGCACTCTTCTCGGTTTGGCTCTACCGATTGATGAAAATAAATTCAAACAACGTTCACAAGTATCATTTTTTTCTCTATTTTTGCACCCTTGAAATTTTACCTTGGTTAATATTCCTTAAGGTATTGTTAATAATTTGAGTTACAATCAGTTGTAAGAAAATAAACAGGTCTTTATAAAGTTCGGAAATGAAGATAAAAAACATATTAATCTCCCAAAATGCGCCCGAGGACATCGAGAGATCGCCTTACGGGGAACTGATTCGGAAGTACAGTATCAACATTGACTTCTACAAGTTTTTCAAGATCAACTGCACGACAGCGCTGGATTTCCGGAAGACCCACATCAACATTCTGGAGTACCAGTCCATTGTATTTTCCAGCACAAACACGATTGACAAGTTCTTCGAATTGTGCAAGGACATGCGCTTGGAGATGCCCGAATCGATGAAATACTACTGCGCCACGGAGTCCATCGCGCTCTACCTGCAGAAGTATGTCCCGTACCGCAAACGCCGCGTGTTCGCCGCGAAAGACGCTCAAGTGTCCAGCTTCTATGACCTGCTGATCAAGAACAAGACCGTGAGCATGCTGATTCCGTGCGGTCAGGACGGCATTTCCCCGCAATTGGAGGCTGTGCTGACGGAGAATGAAATCAAGTACGCGCAGGCCGTGGTGTTCAAGATTGCACATGCCGACCTGGCGCACGACGTTGACATTGACAAGTACGACCTGATTGTCTTCTTCAGCCCGAACGGCGTGAAGTCGCTGCAGGCCAACTTCCCGGATTTCCAGCAAGGGGAGAAGGCGTTCGCCGCCCTTGGCAAAGCCGCCGAACAGGCTGTCGAGGAGGCTGGCTGGACACTCCACGTCTCCGCGCCCTCCAAGGAGCACGCCTCCCTGACTGAAGCGTTAGACGCTTTTCTGAAGGAGTATGCCAACCGCAGACGCTAACAACTTCGCCTTCCCGCGGACGTGCCGCCTCAAATCCTCGCCACAAATCAAAGATGTGGTGCAGCAGCGGCAATCCGTTTTCCATTTTCCCATAAAATGCTTTTATCGCATCGTCGAAACACCTGACAGCACCGGCTGTCAGGTCGCTTTCCTTGTGTCGAAAAAACGCTTCCGCCACGCCGTGGACCGCAACCGTGTGAAACGTCTGCTGCGCGAGGCGTATCGGCTTAATGGCAAGGAACTGGCTGTGCCTGAAAACCGTTCACTGCGCCTCTGCTGGATGTTCGTCGGCACCGAGCTGCCCGATTTCCGCCAAGTGGAGAATGCCGCGCAGCAGATTTTCCGCGACCTTCAGCAAAAACTCAACCCTGAAGAATAACGGCCATGAGGAGACTCTATCAAGGCTTCAAGAACATGCTGGCCAAGCTGTTGATCGGGCTGATCCGGCTTTACCAGATTACGCTGTCGCCCTACATCGGCCGCGCCTGCCGCTACACGCCCACTTGCTCGAACTACGGCATCGAGGCCATCCAGAAGCACGGTCCCTTCAAAGGCTTCTGGCTCACCTTCAAGCGCGTGCTTTCCTGCAATCCCTGGGGCGGAAGCGGGTACGACCCGGTGCCTTGACTTTGACCGTTGACCGTTGACCGTTGACCGTTGACTTTGACCTTTGACCCCAGGGCTACGCTTCGCTTTGCCCTGGTTAACACGTGTCGGGCTTTCAGCCCTCTTGGAAACCTGAATCCTGAAACTTGAAACTTGAAACTTGAATCTTGAAACCTGAAACTTGAAACCTGAAACCTGAAACTTGAATCCTGAATCCTGAAACTTGAAACTTGAAACTTATACCTTTATCGTGAGAATATCGTTCCAGTCGGTGGTGTAATTGGGCGAGAGGTGGTTGCGGTTCATGCGTATGCCGTCGAAGCCGGCAGTGGCGACCACCACGGTGCGCTGTCCCTGCTTTTCGTTGATGATGTCCATCGCATGCATGAGGCGGTCGTGTTTCTCGCGGTCCACCTCGTCGAAAAGCACCGTCTGCACGCTCTCCTTGGGCGAAAACTGCGAGAGGATGACCCCGGCTTTCTTGTAGAAGGTGCCCTGACGGAAGATGGCAGCGGTGGTCTTCACGGCAATATCGACCAACTCTACGGTACTGTCGGACGGAGCGGCTAACGTAACGAGTTGGTTATCATAATGTTGTTCCTGCTCATGGCGAAAACGGTTGGTCAACAGGAAGACCTGGATAGCGTGGCAGACGCTTCCTTGCTTCCGTAATTTCTCGGCAGCCATGGAGGTAAACAAAGACACCTGCTGCGTGAGGTCGTCGAGGGAACTCAACTCCGTGCTGAAACTTCTCGACACCATAATCTGTTGCTTATCAGGTTGGTGCGATTCAAACTCAATGCAGGGTTTGCCGTGGAGCTCGTACCAGGTGCGCATCCCGCCGACATGCATCTTGCCGCGCACGAAGTCCAACGATTGCTGTGAAAAATCGTAGGCCGTGTTGATATTACGGCTCTTGAGCATCACCGAGAAGCGCCGCCCGATACCCCAAACGTCCTCAATCGGGAACTTCCGCAACACCTTTTCGATGTCCTGCGGGCGGTGCATGTAGCAACTGCCACGCAGTTTCGGGTACTGCTTGCAAAGCTTGGAAGCGATTTTCGCTAACGTTTTCGTGTGCGAGATGCCCACGCTGATGGGTATTCCCGTGTCTTTCAGCACCTTGGCGGAGACATAATGGCCGAATGCGTCCAGGTTTTCGTCTTGGATGCCGCGCAGGTTGAGGAAGGACTCGTCGATGGAATAGACCTCTGTTTCGGGGCAGAGGCTGCGCAGGGTCTGCTGAACGCGCCGCGACATGTCGCTGTAGAGGGCGAAATTGCTGGAGAAAACGGTCACACTGTGCCGCTTGACAAGGGTCTCCAACTGGAAAAAGGGGTGCCCCATCTTGATGCCGAGCCGCTTGGCCTCGTTCGATCGCGCAATCACGCATCCGTCGTTGTTCGACAGGATGATGACCGGCCGCCCGTTGAGATCGGGCCGGAACACCCGCTCACAGGAGACGAAGAAGTTGTTGCAATCGGCGAGACCGAACATGGCTTTGACTTTGACCGTTGACCTTTGACTTTGACTTTGACCGTTGACTATTGACTATTGGCTTTGGGGTGGCAAAAGTACGTTTTTTTCACCATTAAAAATCGTACCTTTGCCGCCCGATTTTTAATCCCGTATATGCTGTTCAATTCGATAGAGTTTGCCATCTTCTTGCCCGTTGTGTTCCTGCTTTACTGGCTCGTGTTCAGGAAAAGCCTGCGCGGGCAGAACCTCTTCATTGTGGCAGTCTCCTACCTGTTCTACGGCTGGTGGGACTGGCGGTTCCTCTTCCTCATCGCTTTCACCTCGCTCTGCAGCTGGGGCAGCGGACTGCTCATCGACCGTTTTCGCCATCGTCCGGCCGCCAAAGCCGTCCATATCCTCAACATCGTGTTGAATTTGACCATTCTCGGTATCTTCAAATACTATGATTTCTTTGTAACTTCTTTTGCCAAAGCTTTTTTACATGGCCAAACCGACGGTTTACTGCTGAACGTGGTGCTGCCGGTGGGCATCAGTTTCTACACTTTCCAGGCACTGAGCTACAGCATCGATGTATATCGCGAAAAGTTGGAGCCCACCCGCGACATCGTGCAGTTCTTCGCCTTCGTGAGCTTCTTCCCGCAGTTGGTGGCCGGTCCCATCGAGCGGGCGACCAACCTGCTGCCGCAGTTCGCCAAATCACGCACATTCAACTACGACGAGGCCGTTGATGGCATGAGGCAGATTTTGTGGGGGCTTTTCAAGAAGATTGCCGTTGCGGACAACTGCGCCGCCTACGTGGATTATGTGTATGGGTCTTACACGTCGCAGAGCGGGGTCACCTTGGCCATCGCCGCCGTTCTGTTCGCCTTCCAGATCTACGGCGACTTCTCCGGCTACTCCGACATTGCCATCGGAACATCAAAGTTATTCGGTATCAAGCTTATGCGCAACTTCAACAATCCTTATTTCAGTCGTGACATTGCGGAGTTTTGGCGGCGGTGGCACATCTCGCTGACCACCTGGTTTCGCGACTACGTCTATATTCCGTTAGGCGGCAGCCGCGTGTCGAAAGGGAAAGTGGTGCGCAACACGTTCGTAATCTTTCTGTTAAGCGGCTTTTGGCACGGTGCCAACTGGACATTCCTCGCCTGGGGAGCCTTCCATGCGCTGCTCTTCCTACCGCTTATCCTATCGGGCCGCAACCGTAAATACACCCATGGTATCGCCGAAGGACAAAAGCTGCCGTCGTTATCCGAATTCGGCCGCATGTTTCTGACATTCGCATTGGTGACGGCAGGTTGGATTCTTTTCCGTGCCGACTCCATCGGGCAGGCGTGGCACTATTTCACGCTGCTGCCCCACGGAGGCGCAGCCTATACGGAGGGGCTCGCCGCCTGCGTCGCGTTTGTGCTCCTGATGCTCGTCATGGAGTGGATTCACCGCGCCGGCCGTCATGGGCTCGACCTTCGCATCCGCTCCTCTGCACTGCGTTATTTCCTCTATTACAGTCTGATCGTCGTCATGTTCTTCGCCTATTCCAATTCTGAAACCTTCATCTATTTCCAGTTCTGATATGAAAAAGTTCCTGCGACAGACCCTCTTTTTCGCACTCGGCCTCTTCCTGATGGCCACCGTTTTCGACGTGGTGATGACCAAGCGGGCATTGCGCATGAAAGTGCCCCCGTATGTGTCGTGGAACGACCTTTATCAGCACAATATCGATGCCAACGTCCTCATCATGGGCAGTTCCCGGGCGTACGTGCATTTCAACCCCGCCATTATGGACACTATTCTTCATGCCAACTGCTATAATCTTGGCATGAACGGCCGCGCCGCCGACTCCCAGATTTTACGCTATAAGGTCTTCCGTCGTCGCGGCACCCCGAAGCCCAAACTCATTGTATATGAGGTGAGTCACGGCACAATGCAGAAAAGCAACGGCTATGAGCGGTCACAGTTCGTGCCCTACATCCACGATCCATACCTTTGGCAGCTCTTTCACAAGCAGGAGGAGTTTTCCGTTGCCGATTTTGTATTGCCGGCATGGCGTTTTTTAGGCAGGAAGAAAATGATGCACACCATCCTCTCCCCTGCGTCGCAAAAAAGCGGCGACAATCCTGTGTATAAAGGGTTTAAAGGTTTCGACAAACCCTGGGACGGACGAGCGTATCGCAAACAGAAGCGGGTTACGTACAACAGCGACACCGCCATCATCCGGCAGTTCCGGGAATTTCTCGACGATTGCCGTCGCGACAGCATACCTGTGGTGCTGGTGACCTCGCCTTTCTATATCGGGGGCACGAGGAAGATGGCTGACTCCACGGCCATGCACGCCATGTTCGCGCAAATCGCTGACGATTACGGCCTCCCGTTCTTAGACTACACCTACGACGAGCTCTGCCACGATACGGCCAACTTCTACAACACCATGCACCTGAACCGCACCGGCGCGAACCTCTTCACGGAGAAGGTGGCGCGGGACATTGACTCGGTGATGCGATGCAGGTAGAGCCGTCATATTATGGCGGCTCTACAGGTACCTATTATGGCGGATCTACTTATGGCGGCTCTACGTGTGCCTACCGCACCGTCACCCGCGCCCCGTCACCCTGCGCCCGGTACTCCGGCGCGTACATGCACTCCACAGTGGTGGCACCGCTGGAGAATTCGCCGCTCTGGGTAGCGAAGACGTCGTATTCCAGCACAACTGTACCTTGCGGAAACTTGTTGAAGAAGAAGCAGACGGAGGCATCTCTCGGACTCTCTACCCACCACGTACCGCCCTGGCAGCCGTTGCGCTCATGGATGTTGACGGGCTCGAAAGCCGCCGCACGCGGATCCTTGACTTGCACATACTCTAAGTCGCGGTCGCTGGTGACGACAATCTTCACGGTGATGCGCTCGCCCAAACGGACAGGGTTTTCGGCCGTTACCGGTGCGGCGGTTTTCCCGTCGCCGACCGCCGGCTGGTGGTAGAGCGTGCGCCGCACCGACAGCCCGTTGCTGGTGGCCTCCACCTGGTCGGGAACCTCCAAGTACTGCCAGTAAGCGGCCCCGAAAGTTGGATGCACGCTGTCGGTGCGCACGGTAATGTCGGCCAGAGCTTTCGTCATAGACTCCGGCTTCCAAACCCGTTGCAGGTAGCCGGTGCCGGCCTCCGCAGGACCGTCCGTGATTACCGTCTCCCCTACCCTGACCGTCGTGGCAGCTGGGGCTAACAGATCCTGCGGGGCGTTGAGCAGCAGCGCATAGACGGCCTCCGCCGTCGCTTTCGTGCTGTTCCAGCGGTTGACTTCCTTCTGCATCAGCAGCCACTGTTTCATCATCGTCAGTTCGTCCTGTTTTGGTGAAATCTCGGTGAACGCCTCAATCAGCAGGGCCTGCCGCTCAATGGGAGCCTCGTACCAGCGGTAGTAGTTGCCGTTATACTCCTTGCGCCAGTACATGACTTTCTCGCGGTCCGTAATGGACTGCTGACGAATAAATTCCATTATCTTTTGCGCTTCAAGCTTGGCGTATTTGTCGCCGGTGCGATGGAGAATCAGCGCCACTTCTGCCTGACGGGTAAACTTTTCCCTTTCCAAATCCTCCGTCATCAGTGTCATTAGATTCTGCACGTAAGGTTTTGAAAACCAGATAGAATCGAATGGCGCAAACGACCGCATGTACAGATAATGGATGTCCTCGTTTGTGATATAGAATAGCGCTTGGGGGTCCTTTTCCAATCTTTTCTGATAATTTTGATAACGTTCTTCCTGATAGCGGTCGGCGGCTCGAATAGCCTTCTGCAACATCTTGTCGGCCTGCGGAATCTCCACCCCGAACCGTTGCAGCTTGTAGAAGCCCGCCACAATGTGGTCGGTAATGTACGGGGAGTAGCTCACACGTCCATACCAGTCCCATCCACCGCCTGACAACTGGTTGTGCAGCAGCTTATTGAGACTATTGTCCAACTGCTGCTGGAGGTTCTCGTCGGCGAAAAGTTTGGCGGTTTCCAGACGTTGTTGCGACTCAATCTGCGCGTCCCGCAGCCAAGGAGTTTCCTCCAACAGCATGCTTTGCAGCGACTCGTTCTTGAACAACGGGGAATCTAAAGAATGGTTCACCGTGTCGGCGAGCCAGCTGAGAAACACGGAGTCCAGACCATGGTTCTGTGCGAGGGCGTGCTGTACCGTAGCTGCCGCAAAGAGCTTGCTGAATGTCTGCTCGTTGCAGTCGTAGGGGTAGCGCAT
>Ga0310696_10005684_pt1 | contig 14970 bp, 10 predicted proteins | sample AusTroGonzalo_MG_4_FD_203885 | JGI IMG/M metagenome (GOLD analysis project Ga0310696, IMG submission 203885) | Bovine rumen microbial communities from tropical cattle in Woodstock, Queensland, Australia - Gonzalo_02 (v2) (version 2) | ecosystem: Host-associated > Mammals > Digestive system >...
GGCGGGCTCGTTTGAAGCCCGCGTACCGGGGAAGATGAGTCAGAATCAGGTCCTCCTGGAAGCCCCCGCCTACGGGAGAGGGGACTATCGAGAACCGATGCTCCTTTTCCGCGGCGACGCGGGAGAGACGACCGTCGATCTGCGGTATTCCGGCTATCGGATCGAGAAAAAACACAAACTTGCGGGACTTCCGACTTCCTTCGGCGGGGAGACGCTCTGCGTCACCCTTTCCGACCCGGTCCGCGGCGTTACGGTCGACCTTTTTTACACCGTATTCGACGATTGCCCCGCGATCGCGCGTTCGGCGCGGATCACCAATACCGGCGCGGGAAATCTGACGCTTCTGCGCGCCTTTTCCGCCGCCCTCGATCTGCCCGACAACGGCTACGATCTCGTCACGCTCCACGGCGCGTGGGCGCGGGAGCGCGAACCCGAGCGCACGCCGATCCCGCACGGGGTCCTTTCGGTCGATTCCAAGCGCGTCAGCAGTTCGGCGCCCCAAAATCCCTTCGCCGCTCTCGTCGGGCGGGGGACGACTGAGGACGCGGGACGCGCTTACGGGATCGCGCTCGTCTATTCCTCGTCCTGGAAGATCTCCTGCGAAGGGGCGCAGAACGGCACGACCCGCCTGATCGGCGGGATCAGCGATTTCGCTTTCCGCAAGACGCTTGCGCCGGGCGAACGGTTCGATACGCCCGAGGCGGTTTTCGTCTTCTCCGACGAGGGGCTCGGCGGTCTTTCGCGCGCCTTCCACGACTACGCCCGCGGGCATATCGTCAATCCCGCGTTCGTAAACCGTCCCCGCCCGATCGTCGTCAACAACTGGGAGGCGACCTATTTCGACTTTGATTACGAACGGCTTTATCCGATCATCGACGCCGCCGAGGGGACCGGGATCGATACTTTCGTCCTCGACGACGGCTGGTTCGGAAAACGGAACAACGATTCCGCCGGACTCGGCGACTGGGTCGTCAACCGCGAGAAACTTCCCGGCGGGCTGACCCCGCTGATCGAGCGGTGCCACGCGCGCGGGCTGAAGTTCGGGCTCTGGTTCGAGCCCGAGATGGTCAACCCCGATTCGGATCTCTACCGCGCCCATCCCGACTGGGCGATCGCCTGCCCCGGCTACGAGCCGCTGCTCTCGCGGCGGCAGCTCGTGCTCGATATCACCAGGCGCGAGGTGCGCGACCATATCGTTTCCTCGGTCAACCGCGTCCTCTCCGAGAACGCGATCGACTACGTCAAGTGGGACAGCAACCGCAACGTTTCGGAACTCTGGTCCCCCGCCGCGAAGGAGGGCGAGCGCGAATGCTTCGCGCACGAATACGCCCTCGGGCTTTACGACCTGTTCGACCGGATCGTCTCGGCAAATCCGGGCGTCTTCTTCGAGGGATGCTCGGGCGGCGGTTCGCGGTTCGATTTCGGGATGCTCTGCTACTTCCCGCAGATCTGGACGTCGGACGATACCGACGCCGGTATGCGCTGCCGGATCCAGTACGGCACGTCGCTCTGTTATCCGCTCTCGGCGATGTCCTGCCACGTCTCGGTCTGCCCGAACCATCAGAACGGGCGCACGACCCCCTTCGCCACGCGGTGTGCCGTCGCGCATCTCGGCGCGACGGGTTTTGAACTCGATCTCTCGAAAATGCCGGAGGAGGAGCGGGCGGCGATCCGGGAACAGAACACGATCTATCGCCGGGACGAGGAACTGATCCTGTCGGGCGATCTCTATCGCGTCGCCGATCCCTTTGACGGAAAGGCGTTCGCCTTCCTCGTCGTCGCAAAGGACAAATCAAGGGCGTGCCTGACCTTCGTCAGACTCTTCAACGAGACCAACGCCGAACGGCTGATCCCGCGCCTTCCGGGACTTGATCCCGCCGCCGCCTATCTCGTCGAGGAGATAGGCGCGACCCTGCACGGCGACGTACTCGCAAAGGTCGGACTGCCGCTCGATTTCCGGAAAATGGGCGATTTCGAAGCCGCCGTTTTCCACCTCCGTCGTCTCTGACGCCGGAGTCCGCCGTATCCCTTCCCGTCAATATACTTCGTCCGGGGGAAGCCCCCGGGAAAGAGAGGACAGAATATGCTGAAAGTCGAAAGAATCTCGGTCATGAACTTCGAGAACGCCATCCGGGGCGCGCGCAATCCGTTGAACAGTTGGGATCGGTACGACAGCCGCGTCGAACCCGACGGGACCTTCGTCCTCGGGGAAAACGATCTGTCGCTCGCCAGACGCCTGGCGAAGGCGGGATCGGATCACCGGAAGTTTCTCCGGCAGGTCCTCGTTTCGATGGACGTTACCGGACCGCTCTACTGGTGGAAAGAGTTCGACACCTACAAGGTCGGCACCGTCGCCAACTCGACCAGCACGATGCACAAGATCCACGCGAAGCCCTTCGGACGCGAGGACTTCTCCTGCGACGGAATGAGCGAGGCGGGGCTCGCGGTGCTCGATCAGATCATCTCGTACCTCGAAGCGGCGCGCCTGCGCTTCGTCGAGACGAAAAACCGGCAGGACTGGCTCGATATGATCCAACTGCTCCCCGAAAGTTACAATCAACTCCGGACGGTCACCCTCAACTACGAGGTGCTGATCAATATGTATTACGCCCGCCGCTCGCACAAACTTTCCGAGTGGCACGTCCTCTGCGACGCGATCAAGTCGCTCCCCTACGCAAACGAACTGATCCTCGTCCGCGAGGAGAACGCCGACTGATCCCGCCCCGCCGCTCCGGCGGGCAACTCCGCACACCCTTTAACGAAAGGATAACCCGAAATGAAAGACGGCTTTTTAATCGTCGGCGCACTGAATCCGAAGGCGCGGATAGCCGATCCGCGGGCGAACGCGTGGGACCTCGTCTCGCTCGCCCGGGAGGCGGCAGAGGCGCGGATCTCGGTGCTCGCGACCCCCGAACTTGCCCTGACCACGGCGACGGCGGGCGATCTCTACCGCTCGTCTTATCTTGCCGAATCGGTCGAGGCGGCGCTTCGCGTCTATCTCGACGGGACGGCGGAACTCGATCTTCTGTCGTTCGTCGGTCTCCCCGTCTCCCTTGACGGAAAACTCTATAACGCCGCCGCCGTCGCCTTCCGCGGACAACTTCTCGGTTTGGTGCCGAAGACGGCTGCGGGCGGACTTTTCGCCCCCGCGCCGGAGGAAAACCGGGTCGTTTCCTATGCCGGAGAGACCTGTCTTTTCGGTTGCCGTCAACTGTTCACCTGCGCGGGCGCGCCGCGCCTGAAAGTCGCCTGCGAGATCGGCGACGATCTCTGTCTTCCCGCGCCTCCGTCGGTGGGACACGCCGCGGCGGGCGCGACCCTGATCGTGAACCTCGCCGCCGATCCCGAGGTCGTCGGGCGGGCGGCGTTTCGCCGGAACCTCGTCGCGCTCCATTCCGCCCGGATCAGGGCGGGGTACGTCTACGCCGGAGCCGGAGCGGGCGAAAGCGGCACCGACCTCGTCTTTTCGGGGCACGGGCTCGTCGCTTCGGCGGGGAAGATCGTCGCCGAATCCAAGCCGTTTTCCGACGCTCCGATCCTTTCGGGGACGGTCGACCTTGACCTCGCGCTTTCCGAGCGGCTCCGCTCGCCCTTCTCTCAGCCGACCGGGCTTTACGACAAGGTCTCCTTCGACCTGCACGAGGTCGCGGTGCCGACGCCGTCGGTTTCCCGTTTCCCCTTCGTTCCCGACGATTCCGCCGAGCTTAAACGGCGGTGCGACCTGATCCTCTCGATCCAGTCCCGCGCGCTTGCCGCACGGATGGAGCGGGCACAGGCAAAGTGCGCCGTGGTCGGCGTGTCGGGCGGGCTCGACTCGACTCTCGCTTTGCTCGTTTCGGCTTTTGCCGCCGACCGTCTCGGTCTGCCCCGGACGGCGGTGCACGCCGTCACGATGCCGGGATTCGGCACGACCAAGCGCACGCGCGGCAACGCCGAAAAACTCTCCGAAGCCCTTGGCGCGTCCTTTACCGAGATCCCGATCGGCGGGGCGGTCGAGGGGCATTTTGCCGATATCGGACACGATCCGAAGAATAAGAACGCCGTTTACGAGAACGCGCAGGCGCGCGAGCGCACGCAGGTCCTGATGGATCTTGCAAACGAGGAAAACGGGCTCGTCGTCGGAACCGGCGACCTCTCGGAACTGTCGCTCGGCTGGGCGACCTATAACGGCGACCAGATGTCGATGTACGGGGTCAACGCCGGCGTGCCGAAAACCCTGATGCGCCATCTCGTTTCCGCCGTCGCCGACGAATACGAGGAAAAGGGCGACGCAAAGGTCGCCGCCGTCCTCCGCGACGTCCTCGCGACTCCGGTCAGCCCGGAACTGCTCCCGCCCGATAACGGCGAGATCGCGCAAAAGACCGAGGGGATCGTCGGTCCCTACGAACTGCACGATTTCTTCCTCTGGTATTTCGTTCGTCACGGCTTTACGCCCGGCAAGATCCTGCGGCTCGCCGCGACCGCCTTCGCTCCCGCGTATTCTCTCGACGAGATTTACGGATGGGAGAAGACCTTTTTCCGCCGCTTCTTCTCGCAGCAATTCAAACGGTCCTGTATGGCGGACGGTCCGAAGGTCGGATCGCTCTCGCTCTCGCCCCGCGGCGGCTGCGCGATGCCGAGCGACACGGCAAGCGACGCGTGGATCCGCGATCTCGACGAGCGGTACGCCGAACTCGGCGGGCGGTAAAGGAGCGTTATGACCGATCTGAACGAACTCTTCAAGCGGATCTTTTCGGGAAGAAAAGAAGAACCGCTCCCGCCGGTCGAATGGCTGGTCGTCGGGCTCGGCAATCCCGGCGACAAGTACCGCGGAACGCGGCACAACGCCGGCTACGTCGCCCTTGACGCAATCGCGGAAAAGGCGGGCGTCAAGATCGACCGCGCCGCCTATAAAGGATTGACGGGGCGCGGCGCGCTCGGCGGGCACGGCGTTTTGTTTCTGAAACCCGAGACCTATATGAACGGCTCGGGCGAATCGGTACGCGAGGCGGCGGCGTTCTTCAAGATCCCGCCCGAGCGCGTCCTCGTCCTCTGCGACGACGTCTCGTTCGACCCGGGGAACCTCCGCATCCGGAGACACGGTTCGCACGGCGGGCACAACGGGCTGAAAAACATCGTCGAACACCTCGGAAGCGACGCTTTCCCGAGGATCAAGATCGGAGTAGGGAAGAAACCCCACCCCGAATACGACCTGATCGACTGGGTACTCGGCAAACTGTCCGACGAGGATATGAAAAAGATCACCGATCAAGCCGACGCGCTCTTTGACGCCGCGACGCTGATCGTCTCGGGCGAGATCGATCGGGCGATGAATCGGTATTCACACTGAGATAAAGGACGATCCATGCAAAGAATCACCAATCCGATCCGCCTGGACAGGGAGTTCCGGGGAGCGACGCTGACCCTTCGCGAAACGGTGGAGGCAAAGGCGCCGCTTCCCGTCGTTGTCAACGGTCTGTCGGGCGGGGCGGCGGACGCTTTTCTTGCCGAGGCGATCCGGGATCACCGCGCCGACCCCGCCCGCCGTCCCGCGCTGGTTTTCGCGCGCGACGAGAGCGAGGCGACCCGCGTCGCGGCAATGCTCCGGGACGCCGGACTTCGCGCCGCCGCCTATCCCGCGCGCGAGTTCTGCTTTTACCATATGACCGCCTCTCACGACTTGGAGCGCGAGCGGATCTCGGTTTTGTACCGGACGCTGTCCGGGGAGTACGACGCGATCGTATCGACCCCCTTCGCCGCTCTGCAGCCGACCGTTTCGGCGGAGCGGCTTGCCGACTGCGGCGTCACGGTCGCTCCGGGATCGATCCTGTCTCCCGACGTTCTTTCTTCGTTGCTCGTCGAGAACGGTTACCGACGGGTCGACACGGTCGAATCCGAGGGGCAGTTTGCCCGCCGCGGGGGGATCGTCGACGTATTCCCGGGCGGCGAACCGACCCCTCTGCGCCTTGATTTCTTCGGCGACGAGATCGACCGGATCTGCCGTTTCGATCCGCTCTCGCAGCGGGTCACGGAGACCCGCTCCGAGCCCGTTACCCTGCTCCCCGCGCGTGAGATCCTGCCGAACGCCGAGGCGCTTTCCAAGGTGCGCGACGTCGTTTCGGCGGAACTCGCCAAACTCCCCGCGCCGCCCCGGGCGTCGAAAAACAAGGCGTTTTCCGCCGATCCGGAGGCAGACGCCAAGACGCACGCCCGCGAGGTCTACGCCGCCGAACTGTCGGCGCTGGAAGGCGGGGTCGATCTCTCGTTTCTCGACAAGTATCTTCCGCTCGTTTCTCCCGACGCGTCGACTCTGTTTGACTTCCTTTCGGGAAACGGGCACCCCGTCGTTTTTCTGCTCGGAACGAGCGAGGTGCGCGAGCGTTTTGAGGGGCAGTCGGCGCTCGTCGTCGAAACGCTGAAAAACCTGCTCGACGCGGGCGTGATGGTCGGGAAATACGCGATCACGCCGCCCTCGACGGCGGCGCTCGACCGGGCGCTTTCGGGAACCGTCGCCGTCCACGTCAATCCCTTCGGCGGCGGGATCGGCGCCCCCCGTCTCGCGGGGCTCTTCGGATTCCGATGCCGCCGTACCGTTTCCTACGCCGGGCGGTTCGAGATGCTTGCCGAGGAGGCGGCGTCCTTCCTTGCCGGCGGTTACCGGATCCTGCTTCTCGCGGGTTCCGACGCCGAAGCCGACGCGCTTTCCGAATCGCTGCGCGAGCGCGATCTGCCGACCCGCCGCGCCCCCTCCGACGCGATCCCCGACGCCGACGGCGTCCCTGCCGGGACGATCACGGTCGGGGTCGGAACCGTCAGTTCGGGTTACGAATTGATGAACGCGCGTTTCGCCGTTCTGACCACCCGCACCGACGAAGAACGCGCCGAGGCGGTCCGTCATAAACAGGCAAGACAGCGCCATAAGGCGGCGGCGGGGAAACGGATCCTCTCCTACGCCGACCTCTCCGAAGGCGATTACGTCGTTCACGCCAACTACGGGATCGGACTCTTCGAGGGGATCGAAACGATCACCGTCGCCGGGGCGACCCGCGACTATATCGCCATCCGCTACGCCGGGACCGATAAACTCTTTCTCCCCGCCGAACGGCTCGAGATGATCTCGCGCTACATCGGCGCGAAGGCGGAGGACGGAACCGTCAAACTCTCGCGCCTCGGCGGTCCCGAATGGGGCAAAGCCAAGGCAAAGGCGAAGACGGCGGCGAAGGAGATGGCGAAGGAACTGATCGATCTCTACGCCAGACGGCAGCGCCGTCCCGGCTTTTCGTTCGCCCCCGACGGCGAAATGGAGCGCGAGTTTGCCGACGCCTTCGAGTTTGAGGAGACCGAATCCCAGATTGAGGCGATCCGCGAGATCAAAAACGATATGCTCCGTCCCGTCCCGATGGACCGGCTCCTTTGCGGGGACGTCGGGTACGGCAAGACCGAGGTGGCGCTCCGCGCCGCGTTCAAGGCGATCGTGTCGGGCAAGCAGGCGGCGATCCTCGTCCCGACCACCATCCTCGCCCTCCAGCACTATCAGACCGCGCTCTCGCGGATGCGGGGATTTCCCGTAACGGTCGAGATGCTTTCGCGCTTCCGCTCTCCGAAGGAGGCGGCGGCGATCCTGCGCCGCCTGAAGCGCGGTGAAATCGACCTGATCGTCGGAACGCACGCCCTGCTCGGCGCGCAGGTCGCGTTCCGCGATCTCGGGCTTCTCATCGTCGACGAGGAGCAGCGGTTCGGCGTGGCGCAGAAGGAAAAATTGAAAAAACTCGCGTCCGACGTCGACGTCCTCACCCTGACCGCCACGCCGATCCCGCGCACGCTGAATATGGCGATGAGCGGCATCCGCGATATGTCGATCCTCGACGAAGCGCCGGGCGACCGCCATCCCGTCGAGACCTTCGTCCTCGCGCACGACGACGTCGTGATCGGCGAGGCGATGCGGCGTGAGATCGCCCGCGGAGGGCAGGTGCTTTATCTCTACAACAAGATCGACGATATCGACCTCGTCGCCGGGCGCGTCAAGCGGGCGCTCCCCGACGCGCGGGTCGCCTACGCACACGGCAGAATGGATAAGGACGAGCTGGAAGATATCTGGCAGTCGCTCGTCCGCGGCGAGATCGACGTTCTCGTCTGCACCACCATCATCGAGACCGGGGTCGACCTCCCGAACGCCAACACGCTGATCATCGAGGGTGCCGACCGGATGGGACTTTCGCAGCTTCATCAGATCCGCGGGCGCGTCGGACGGAGCAGCCGTCACGCCTACGCCTACTTCACCTTCCGCCCCGGCAAGGCGCTCTCCGAGATCGCCGTGAAACGGCTTTCCGCCATCCGCGAGTACGCCGAGTTCGGCGCCGGCTTCAAGATCGCGCTCCGCGACCTCGAGATCCGCGGGGCGGGCAATCTGCTCGGCGCCGAACAGCACGGACATATCGACTCGGTCGGTTACGACCTCTATATCCGCCTTCTGAACGAGGCGATCCTCGAGGAACAGGGAAAAGCGACCCCCGAGATCAGCGAGGCGAAGATCGATTATCCCGACTCGGCGAATATCCCCGCCTCTTATATCCCGCTTTCGGCGCACCGGATGGAGATGTATAAAAAGATCTCTTTGATCCTCTCCGAGGACGACCTTACCGACGTCTTATCCGAGTTTTGCGAACGCTTCGGCGAACCGCCGCGGGAAACGCGGCGCCTGCTCTGGCTTTCGCTTCTTCGCGCCGCCGCATCGCGGATCGGACTGCTCCGCGTCGAGTTCAAGGGCGGAGACGTCCGGTTCGTTACGAAGGGGGTCGGCGACCTTTCGGTCTGGGCGGTCGTGTTTGCCGCTCTTCCGGGGCTCCGTTTCGGCGGCGGGCGCGATCCGGGCGTCCTTCTCCGTCCCAAACGCGGCGAGGACGCGGCGGAATCGGCGGCACGCGTACTGCTCCTTTACGAAGAAAAAAAGAAAGAACTTCACCCCGACGAAAAGATACAGGAGGGAACAGATGGACAGAAACAGTAACGCCACCCCGAACGCCGGGCGCGGCAGCCGCGTCTTTGTGATCGTCGTGCTCGCGCTTCTCGCGGCGATGATCCTCGCGGCGGTGATCGTTCCGTTCGCCGTTTACCGTTCCCGGGGCGAGGTGATCGTCTCGTACGGGCAGGTGACCGTCCGGCGCGATCTTTACGTATATTGGCTCTCGGCGTACAAGAATTATTACCTGAAGGGACACCCCGACGCCGAGGACGTTCCGGAATACTGGAACGCCGCGGACGACGGAATCCTCCGCAAAGACGCCGTGCGCGCGGAGGCGGACTCGTGGATCAAACGGATCGTCTGCGCGGCGGGCTTTTTCGAGGAGGACGAGTATCTGTCGCTCGGCTCCGCGACCCTTGACGCGATGGAGAAAACCTACGCCCGGCTTCTGCAATACGATCTCAATACCGAGAAAAAGTACAACGCGGCGGCGAAGAAAATCGGCTTCACCTACGCGACCGTCCGCCGAGCGCTTCTCTATGAGACAGAGGGCGAGATGTACGTCGCGGGGGCGGAGGACGCCGATCTGCAAGCCTTTTTTGCCCTGGCGGAGAGGGAAGTGACGATCCGGGACGCGGCGAAAAAGATCGATTTCGTTTCGCTGCCGACAGATTCGCGGCTCTATCTGCCTTCGGGAACCACCTGAAAAAAGAAAGGAAACCGACCGATGCACTGTTTGATTCTCGCGGCGGGCTACGCTACCCGCTTGTATCCTTTGACCGAAAACTTCCCGAAGCCGCTTCTTACGGTGGGGGAGAAAACGATCCTCGACCATCTGCTCGACGATCTCAGAACGACCGGAAAGGTCGACCGTTTCACCGTGATTTCCAATCACAAGTTCGTCTCTTGTTTTACCGAGTGGGCGAGCGCGAAACCCTATCCCGTCGCCGTACTCGACGACGGCACCGAAACGAACGAGGGACGGCTCGGCGCCGTGCGCGACGTGGCGCTCGCGATCCGCACGCTCGGGCTCGACGACGAACTGCTCGTGATCGCGGGCGACAATCTGCTCGACTTCTCACTCGCCCGCTTCCTCGACTACGCGGATCGAAAAAAGGCTTCCTCGGTGCTTCGTTATTACGAGCCGTCGCTTGACCGGCTGAAAAAATGCGGCGTGCTCGAGGTCGACGGGGACGACCGCGTCCTCTCGATGGTCGAGAAGCCCGCCGAGCCGCGCTCGCATTGGTGCTGTCCTCCTTTTTATTACTTTACGCGGGCGGATTCGCACCGGGTCGGGGAGGGGATCGCCGCCGGATGCGGCGTCGACGCGCCGGGGAGTTTCATCGCGTGGCTGTCTTCGGTTTCCCGGGTCTACGCTATGGAGATGCCGGGACGCCGTTACGATATCGGAAACCTTGAAAGCTACGAAGCGGTCAAGAAAAATTACAGGGGGATAATCCAATGATCAAGCCGAATCTCAAACTGGATCGTCAAACGGTTCTCGTGACCGGCGCCGCCGGCTTTATCGGCGCGAATCTCGCGAAAGGATTGCTCGAAGGCGAAAACGGCGTCACCGTGATCGGCTTTGATAATCTGAACGATTACTACGACGTCAGAATCAAGGAAGCGCGCCTCGAAGAGATCAAAGAGACGGCGAAGAGCCGCCCCGAAAACCGCTGGATCTTCATCCGCGGCGACCTTGCCGACGCCGCGGCGGTGGACGCTCTCTTCCGGGATTACCGTCCGGGCGTGGTGATCAATCTGGCGGCGCAGGCGGGCGTTCGCTATTCGATCGATCATCCCGACGTCTATCTTTCGAGCAACGTGATCGGTTTCTACAATATCCTCGAGGCGTGCCGCCGTTATCCCGTTTTGCACCTCGTCTACGCTTCCTCGTCCTCGGTCTACGGCTCGAATAAAAAGGTGCCGTATTCGACCGACGATATGGTGGACAATCCGGTCTCGCTCTACGCCGCGACGAAGAAATCGAACGAACTCTTCGCCCACGCCTACGCGAAACTGTATAACATCCCGTCGACGGGTCTTCGTTTCTTCACGGTTTACGGACCCGCCGGGCGTCCCGATATGGCGTATTTCGGTTTCACCGACAAACTCGTCCGCGGGGAGAAGATCAGGATTTTCAACTACGGAAACTGCGAGCGCGATTTCACCTACGTCGACGACGTCGTCGAGGGGATCCGCCGCGTGACGGTGCGCGCCCCCGAAAAGAAGAACGGTGCGGACGGTCTTCCGCTTCCGCCCGTCCGGCTCTACAACATCGGGAACAGCCATCCCGAGAACCTGCTTGACTTCGTTTCGATTCTGCAGGAAGAACTCGTCCGTGCGGGCGTTCTTCCCGCCGACTACGATTTCGACGCGCACAAGGAACTCGTCCCGATGCAGCCGGGGGACGTCCCGACGACCTACGCCGACACGGCGCCGCTCGAGAGGGATACCGGCTTCCGCCCGGCTACGCCGCTCCGCGACGGGCTGCGCCGCTTCGCCGAGTGGTATCGGCAGTATTACCTGAAATAACGCTTCGTCCGACGAAAAAGACCGGACCGGATCGACAAAGGAAAGGAGGGAACCGACGCCGTGACCTACGCAGACCGACTGCATCCCCTGACGGTCTTCGCCTATTATCTTGCGATCCTCGTTCTGACGATGACGGCGACCCACCCTTTTGCGCTGCTCTCGCTTTTCGTCTGCTCGGTTCTTCTCCGGTGCGTGCAGATCGGGTTGAAGAGAATGCTTGCGGGCGTTCCGCTCGCCCTTCTCCTTCTGCTTGCCGTAACCGCGCTCAATCTGTTCCTCGTTCACCGCGGAGCAAAGGTTTTATTCTTTCTAAACGGAAAACCCGTCACGCTCGAGGCGGGTTTGGCGGGGGTGTCGTCGGGCGTGATGATCCTCTCGGTCATCCTCTTCTGTGCCTGCCTGTCCCGATCGCTCCCCGGAGACCGGATGATCTCGCTCTTCGGCGGACGTCTTCCGCGATTGGCGCTCCTGCTCCGGATGACGATCGGCTTTCTTCCGCGCTTCGGGCGTCGCTACCGGGAAATCACGGACGCTCGCGGCGCGCTCGGCGTCGCCCGCGGGCGCGGCGCGCTTGCAAAACTGCGGGCGCGTCTCTTTGACCTCTCGATCCTTTTGACGCTTTCGCTCGAAGAGTCGATGGATCAGGCGGACGGGATGCGGGCGCGGGGCTACGGATTGCCCGGCGCGACGCGGGCGAGCGCCGAGCCGCGTTCTGCCCGGGACGCGTGGCTTGCCGTGATCCTCGTCCTTCTGCTCGTCCCGGCGCTCGTTCCGCTCTTCTCGGGGCAGGGCGAGTGGAACTGGTATCCCCTCGACCGGTCGGCGCTCGTCCCCGACCTCTCGCTCGCGCTCTTCTTTTTCGCGGGAACGGCGATCGCCCTCCTGCCGATACTCCTTGAAGGAAAGGAATCGCTGAAATGGCTATACTTACGGTCTCGGATCTGACCTTCACCTATAAAGGGGCGACGATCCCCGCCCTTGACGGATGTTCGCTTTCGGTCGGGGAGGGAGAATTTCTTTTGATCGTCGGGCGGAGCGGATGCGGAAAAACGACCCTGCTCAGACGTCTCAAACCCGCGCTCGCCCCTTACGGCGAAACGACGGGCAGCGTCTTGCTCGACGGTACGGAACTCGATCGCCTTCCCCCCCGCGACGCCGCGACCCTGATCGGGTTCGTCGGTCAGGATCCGGAACGGCAGACGGTCTCCGACACGGTTCAGTCCGAGATCGCTTTCGGGCTTGAATCGAGCGGCGCGGATCCCGCCGAGATTTCCGGGCGGGTCGCAGAGACGGCGGATTTTCTCGGTATCGCGCCGCTTGCTTCGCGAAAGATCTCCGAACTCTCGGGCGGGGAAAAACAGCTTGTCAATCTCGCGTCGGCGCTTGTGCTTCGCCCGCGGCTCCTCCTTTTCGACGAGCCGGTCACCCGCCTCGATCCCCCGGCAAAACTGCGTTTTTTGTCCGCGATTCGCCGCGTAAACGAGGAGGCGGGCGTGACGGTGATCCTCGCGGGACACGACGCCGAGGAACTGTTTCCGATCGTCGACCGGGTCGCCCTGATGGACGCCGGACGGATCGTTTCGGTCCTTCCCCCGCGCGCGTTCGCGCGAAGCGACGATCCCGCCGTACGCCCCTTTCTCCCGACGGTTCCCCGCGTGTGGACCGGCGTAAAAGGAGGGGACGAGCCGCCGCTTTCGGTGCGCGAGGGGCGGGCGTGGATCGCGTCCGAATATCCCGCGCCGAAAAGGGAAGCCGCCGCGGACGGAGGACCCGACGCGTCCGCCCTGCCCGGAAAACGGGGCGGCGATTCGGCGCCGCTTCTTACGGCGAACGGAGTATGGTTCCGCTACGGACGGAACGATCCCGACGTTGCCAAAAACCTTTCCTGTTCGCTTTTTCCCGGCGAGATCCTCTCGGTTCTCGGACCGAACGGAGCGGGGAAGACGACGCTTCTGAAACTGTTCGCGGGGATCCTTCGTCCCGTTGCCGGCTCGGTCCGTTACGACGGGAAAAAGGGGATCCCGAAGACCGGACGCGGCGGAATCGCCTATCTGCCGCAGAATCCCGCGCTCCTTTTCGCGCACGACAGCGTACGCGAAGAACTGTATGAAATGACGGCGGGATCGCCCGACGGGGACGAAGCGATCGAGACGATCGTTTCCCGCCTTGCCCTTGACGGTCACCTCGACGCGCATCCCTACGACCTCAGCGGCGGGGAGCAGACCCGGCTCGCGCTTGCCAAGCTTCTTCTTTTATCCCCCCGCGTCCTGCTTCTTGACGAGCCGACGGCGGGGCTCGATCCGATCGCGAGGGGAGAGGTGCGTTCTATCCTTCGCGAACTCGGGGCGAACGGTTGCGGGATCCTGATCGCGACCCACGATCTTTCTTTTGCCGCCGAGATCTCCGACCGCTGCGCCATGTTCTGGAACGGCGCCCTCACCGCATTATCCGATTCTCGTCGGTTTTTTTCGGGCAACCGTTTCTACACGACGCAGGCGGCGCGGCTGACGCGCGATCTGCTCCCTCTTTCGGTCACCGCCGACGAGGCGATCGCCGCTCTGCAAAGACGAAAGGAGGGGGTCGAATGACGAAAAACAAAACCCGCGCCTTTTTGCTTCTTTTATTAGGGGGTCTTATCCTGTTCGACGCGTTTTTGTGGTTCCGCGGGCAATATCGTCTTGCGATCCCGCTTCTCGCGTTCTGTCTCACGCTCCCCGCTCTGATCGTTTTCGAGTTTCGACGCGGGAGCGCGCGGGAACTCGCCGCGATCGCCGTAATGACCGGGATCTCGGTCGTCGGACGCGTCGTTTTCGCTCCTCTCCCCGGGTTCAAACCGGTCTCCGCGGTCGTGATCCTGACCGGGCTCTCGTTCGGGCCGCTTGCCGGCTTCATAACCGGGGCGGCGACGGCGCTCCTCTCCAACTTCTTCTTCGGTCAGGGGCCGTGGACGGCGTTTCAGATGTTCGCGTGGGGGGCGGTCGGCTTCCTTGCCGGACTTTTCTCTCGCACCCGGATCCGCCGGAATCCGCTGCTTCTCGTCCTGCTCGGCGTGATCGGCGGCGCGCTGTTTTCGGCTCTGACCGACCTCTGGACGACGGTCGCCGCGACCGGGACGCTGCTCCCCGCCGCCTATCTGACCTTCCTGATCTCGGGATTTCCGTTCACCGTGCTCTACGCCGTGTCGAACGTCCTCTTTCTTTTGATCCTGACGCGTCCGATCCTTCGGAAGACCGATCGGCTCAAAAGGAAATACGGTCTTTTCGCCTGACGCAAACGCGCAAAATACAAGAGAAGCCCGCCCCGATCGGGGCGGGCTTCTCGCAGATTGCTGTCAGAGTCTGCAATCTGCGGCAGACCGAGAGAAACGCCGCAGGATTTGGCGTTTTCGCACTCGTCGGCGTAGTGGTCTACGGCAGAGAGCGAAAACGGCGAAAGGCAGGTCGGCACAGGCAAAAAAGCCTGTGCCGTTCGTCACTTTTTAACCGTTTTTTATC
>Ga0310696_10005685_pt1 | contig 14969 bp, 8 predicted proteins | sample AusTroGonzalo_MG_4_FD_203885 | JGI IMG/M metagenome (GOLD analysis project Ga0310696, IMG submission 203885) | Bovine rumen microbial communities from tropical cattle in Woodstock, Queensland, Australia - Gonzalo_02 (v2) (version 2) | ecosystem: Host-associated > Mammals > Digestive system >...
TGCTCTAAAAATAATCCATCCGATAACGACCAAAAAGAAAGTGATCGTCATTTGTAGCGTTTCCTTCAGGCTTGGAAGGAAATGGCCCTGTCCCACACTATGACCATATCTGGAATTGATCCCCAAAATAACATAAAATGTCAATAGCGATGCATGAAAAAGCCCCCAACACACAAAAGTCCAATCGGCTCCGTGCCAAAGTCCACTGATACCCCAGACAATATAGATATTCCTTATCACCTTCCATCTCGTACATCTATTTCCACCTAAAGGTATGTATACATAGTCGCGGAACCATGTCATCAAAGAGATATGCCATCTGCGCCAAAATTCGGGGATGGATCTTGAAAAATAGGGGTTGTCGAAGTTCTTGGTCAGTTGGATTCCGAATAATTTGGCGCAGCCAATGGCAATGTCGCTGTATCCTGAGAAATCGCAGTAGATTTGGAAGGTAAAGAGTACACCCAATATGATGAGCGTCAGTCCTGGCAGATCTTGGTATTGGTTCCAGTAGAAGTCAACGATAATGGCGCATCTGTCAGCAATAACGATTTTTTTTACGAATCCCCACAACATCTGCTTGCATCCGTCCACTGCTCTGTCATAATCAAAAGCCCGGTCGCGCTGAAATTGAGGTAACAGATTTGTAGCCCGTTCAATAGGACCTGCTACAAGTTGTGGGAAGAAACAGATGTAGGCAAAGAATTCAACGATATTACGAGTGGCTTTCAACTTCCTCTGGTAGATGTCAATTGTATAGCTGAGCGCTTGGAAGGTATAGAAACTGATTCCAACAGGTAGGATGACATCTAGCATCACCCAGTCTAACTGATAGCCTACACTTTGACACATTACCTCTAAACTATCCATGAAGAAGTTGTAATACTTGAATACACCAAGTATCGACAAATTCAGTGTAATATTGGCGAAACTTACTGTCTTTTGTATCTTTCGCTTCCCATTGAAGTGCTCTATCAACAGTCCACTTACATAACTGCAGAATGATGTGATGACTATTAGAAAAAGAAAACGCCAATCCCACCATCCATAAAAAACGTAGCTTGCAGCGACTAGAAATAGGTTTTGCATCTCCCTCCTCTGAAATACAAACCAATAGAGTAGGAATACAATTGGTAGGAAGAGGATGAACTCAAATGAATTGAACAGCATTGCCCCTTTTCTAAGTGATTAGCCTTCTGTTTCGAAGTAGTTCTCTAACTCCGCTTTGGCACTACTATCGCTGTTGGGCAGGTCGCGGATGATCTGGCCTTTCTCCAGCAAGGCGATGCGAGTGGAGATATCGATCGTGTGCTGCAGGTTATGCGAGGAGATAAGGATGGTGGCTCCCGTCTCGTGGTTGTATTCTGTCAGGATGTGCTTCAGAATATTCTGCGAAGAGGGATCGAGGAAGTTGAAAGGCTCATCGAGGATCACAAGTTGAGGACGGTTGAATAGAGCCGCAATGATACCTACTTTCTGTCTGTTACCTGCCGAGAGGTTACGGATAAGCTTTTTCTGGCCGAATACCTCGCCAGAGGCGAAACGCTCGTAGGGTTTCAGACGTGCTTCCACCTCTTCCTGACTGATATCGCTGATCTTTCCTAAGAAGGCGAAATACTCCTCGGGGGTGAGGAAATCGATGAGGAAACTGTCGTCGATGTAGGCACCGGTCTTATCTTTCCAGGCCTCAGACTCTGCAGGATTGATGCCATCGAGGGCTACTGAGCCTGTATCAGGTTTCAGTAGATCGAGGAGCATACGGAACAGCGTGGTTTTACCAGCACCGTTATTGCCCACTAAGCCCAAGATATCTCCGTCGTTCACTTGGAACGAGGAGATATCACTGGCTATGGTTTGGCCAAAGGCCTTCTTAATATTACTTATTGTAATCATCTCTCTTTTAAGACTAAATGATAATTCTCAATTACACAATGCCTTTGCCGTGGCAGTTCTTGAACTTCTTGCCAGAGCCGCAGGGACAAGGATCATTACGGCCAGGCAGCTTATCCTTGATGATGGGCGTGCGGGGCTGCTGACCACGAGTGTCCTGATGGGCAGCGGCAGCCTGGTTCGGGTCAGTAAGCTGTTCCTCACCGATCTGCTGCTTCGACTCGGTATACTGCTGACGCTGGGTGCGCTGCTCAGGAGCAGCCTCCTGCACTTGCTGCTGCATCTCAGGAATCTGTACACGGGTGAGGATCGAACAGATGCGGTTGTACATCTCGTTGATCATGGCATCCCATACCTTAGCAGACTCGAGTTTGAAGATCAGCAACGGGTCTTTTTGCTCGTAAGAGGCGTTCTGCACAGAGTGCTTCAGCTCGTCGAGCTGGCGCAGGTTCTCCTTCCATGAGTCATCGATGATATGGAGCAGGATGCTCTTCTCGAACTCCTTGACCACCGACTTCGACTCGGTGTCATAGGCCTCTTTGAGGTTACAGGGGATATTGAACATGCGGCGTCCGTCGGTCAGCGGCACCATGATACGCTCGTACATGTGGCCCTGATTCTCATATACATTTTTAATAATAGGCTGAGCAACAGTCTGCACACGCTCCGTACGGCGGTTGAAACTCTCGATGACAGCCTGGAAGGCGTTCTCTGTCAACTGCTCACGAGGCTGGTTGATATACTCTTCGCTGCTGAAGGGCACTTCCATCGATAGCACGTGGAGGAATTCCTCCTTGCAGCTCTGGTAGTCGGCAGAATTCTCGATGATATTCACCACACGGTCCCAGATGATATTGGCGATATCCATACCGATACGTTCTCCCATAAGGGCGTGGCGGCGCTTCTCGTAGATGACAGTACGCTGCTTGTTCATCACATCGTCGTACTCGATCAGTCGCTTACGGATACCGAAGTTATTCTCCTCAACTTTCTTCTGGGCACGCTCGATGCTACGGGAAATCATTGGCGATTCGATCATCTCTCCCTCCTTGAAGCCAAGCTTATCCATCACAGAGGCGATACGCTCAGAGGCGAACAGTCGCATGAGTTTATCCTCGAGCGATACGAAGAATACACTGGATCCCGGGTCTCCCTGACGACCGGCACGACCACGCAACTGACGGTCCACACGGCGTGATTCATGACGCTCGGTACCAATGATGGCAAGACCGCCGGCGGCTTTTACTTCTGGTGAAAGCTTGATATCGGTACCACGACCAGCCATGTTGGTGGCGATGGTGACAGCACCTTTGCCGTTGGTGCTCTGACCTGCAAGTGCCACGATATCGGCTTCCTTCTGGTGCAGCTTGGCGTTCAGCACCTGGTGAGGGATACCCTCGCGCTTGCCGGTCTCGGGATTCACATACATGTCGAGCATACGGCTGAGCAATTCAGAAATCTCCACGGAGGTTGTACCGATCAGTGTCGGACGTCCAGCATTGCGCATCTTCACGATCTCTTCAATCACAGCACGGTATTTCTCACGGGCGGTCTTATAGACACGGTCGTCCTGGTCGTTACGGATCACGGGACGGTTTGTGGGAATCTCTACCACATCGAGCTTGTAGATATCCCAGAACTCACCAGCTTCGGTAGAAGCGGTACCGGTCATACCGGCCAGTTTATGATACATGCGGAAGTAGTTCTGCAGGGTGATGGTGGCGAAGGTCTGGGTAGCGGCCTCGACCTTCACGTGCTCCTTAGCCTCCACAGCCTGGTGCAGTCCGTCGCTCCAACGGCGGCCCTCCATAATACGACCTGTCTGCTCATCGACAATCTTTACCTCACCATCGATGACCACATACTCATCGTCCTTGTTGAACATACAATAGGCCTTCAGCAACTGCTGGAGGGTGTGCACACGCTCCGACTGTACGGCATAGTGGTTGAGCATCTCGTCTTTCTTGTCGAGGCGTTCCTGGTCGCTGAGGCCGGTCTCAGCCTCAAGGGCAGAGAGCTGCGAGGTGATATCGGGCAGCACGAAGAGTTCGGCATCGTTCACCTGCTTGGCCAGCCAGCCAGTACCTTTATCGGTGAGGTCGCAGGAGTTCAACTTCTCGTCGACCACGAAGTAAAGGGGCTCGATACACTCGGGCATGCGGCGGTTGTTGTTTTCCATGTAGATTTCCTCGGTCTTCAACATACCGGCCTTGATGCCTTCCTCAGAGAGATATTTAATGAGGGGTTTGTTCTTTGGCAGGGCCTTGTGCGAACGGTAGAGTGAGAGGAAACCTTGGTCGAGTTTCTCCTGACCGTCCTTCTTGTTACCAGCCTCGATGAGGCGGTTACCCTCAGTGATAAGGGTCTTTGCATCGGCAAGATACTGGGTGGCCAACTGGCGCTGCACACCGACAAGGCGCTCCACCAGCGGCTGGTACTCCTCGAACATCTGGTCGTCGCCCTTGGGCACAGGACCAGAGATGATCAGCGGTGTACGAGCATCGTCGATCAACACAGAGTCAACCTCGTCGACGATAGCGTAGTTATGCGAACGCTGCACAAGGTCGGCAGGTGAGATAGCCATATTGTCACGCAGGTAGTCAAAACCGAATTCATTATTCGTACCGAAAGTGATGTCGGCCTGATAGGCGCGACGACGCTCCTCGGAGTTTGGCTGGTGCTTGTCGATACAGTCAACGCTGAGGCCATGGAACATATAGAGCGGTCCCATCCACTCAGAGTCACGCTTGGCCAGATAGTCGTTGACGGTCACCACATGCACACCATTGCCGGTAAGGGCATTCAGGAACACAGGGAGGGTAGCCACGAGGGTTTTACCTTCACCAGTCGCCATCTCAGCGATCTTTCCTTGATGGAGCACGACACCACCAAACAACTGCACGTCGTAGTGAATCATCTCCCACTTTAGGTCATTACCGCCAGCTGTCCAATGGTTATGGTAGATAGCCTTGTCACCATCGATGGTGATAAAGTCTTTACGAGGATCTGCGGCCAATTCACGGTCGAAGTCGTTGGCAGTGACAATGGTCTCCTCGTTCTCAGCGAAGCGCTTGGCAGTCTCCTTGACGATGGCGAACACCTCGGGCATTACCTCGTCGAGGGCTTTTTCAAAGATTTCGAGTATCTCTTTCTCTATCTTGTCGATTTGTGCAAAGATGTCTGCACGTTCGTCGATAGGTGTGTTCTCGATGGTGGCCTTTAACTCGGCGATGCGGGCTCTCTGTTCTGTGACCGTGGACTGAACCTGTTCACGGATCTCTTTTGAGCGCTGACGCAGGGCGTCGTTATCCAGTTGCTCAATCTTGGGTGAGACAGCCTTTACCTTCTCTACCAACGGCTGAATGAGCTTCATGTCGCGGGTGGACTTGTCACCAAACAGCGATTTTAAAAACTTGTTGAAATTCATCTTTATATTTTCTTTTTACTTTTTTACCTTTTGATATTTCATATCGAGCTCGCTTTCGTTCGGCATAGCTTAAGCAAGCTTAGCTCTGCTCTCACTTAATCGCGACCTTTAACTTTTCACTTTTAATAAAGCGGGTGCAAAGGTACGAAAAATATTCCGTACTTTTGCTTACCTTTTCACTTTTTTACTCTTTTATCTTAAAAAAGTGGTTCTGAGGTGCAGGCATTAGGGGCCCTGATGCGGATGGTACGTGAAAGGGTAGGAGCGATGCGGTCCGTTGTAACGGGTGTCTGCACTCTTGTCGGCTGGATATCCGCACCGTAGAAGATGATGGGGAAGGGGATGGTAGAAGCTTGGGATACACGATCCTCACCTGTATCCTCATTCTGTAGGTGCCATCCGGGGGTTACTTCGATTAGAATGTCCCCACTGTGCTGGGGATGGAAGGCATTGCGAACTTTGACAATCTCGCTGTTGTTCTCGCTTAATAGCTGTAGGGCGGTGTATACATTTCTCACACCCTCCATCTGTAGAAGGAACTCACGGGCTCTCTGATTGAAATCAGTTAATCCTATACGCTTCTGTTCCAATAACTTGCGGTTGACATACAACTGATTGTCGGTATAGGTCTCGATGTAGCGTCCCTGCCCCCAGGTTGCCCCGAAATACATGTTCAGCAACCCTGCTGCTCTATTAATATAAAAAGTACCTGTGGGGATACGGTATTTTGCATAGTCGGTGTGTTCAGGATCACAGTAACCGGTACTCGTCACGACAAACAGCACATTCTTTTGACCTATCTGCTCTTCCAGTTGTCTGATGAGGGCTGCGATGGCCTGATCCAATCTGAGGTAGGTATCTTTCAGCTCCTGCTGACATTCTGTCACAGGCTGATGATTGAAAGGTCCTGCATAATAGGTCAAGCAGAGCAGGTCGGTGATATCATCAGAACCAAGCCCTTTTTGACGCACATAGGCCAGAGCCAAGTCTGTCACATGAGCATTGATAAGACCTGATGTCTGGTATTCTTGGAACTTCTTGTGACTCTTGAAGACATGTCTGAAATCATATACTTTTTCTTGTCCGAATGGCGTCCAAGTGAGTTTTTTGATTTGCTTTCCAGGATTACTTAATTCGCTGAAACCCAGCGCATATATCGGATTCTGATTCGAGTAATACTGCGATGATGTCCATTGCCCCGTCTGCTCATCCATCCACAGGGCTTCATTAGCAGCATGACCGGCTGATAGAATGGCAGCATCGGCGAAAGGAGCAATGGCGAAGACCAAAGCCTGTCCGCCACTGGCTACTTTCATTTCGTCGCCCAAAGTAGAGACGGCGAGATGGGTGGGCGAGGGTATGCCATTCTGGCGGATATCTTCGGTGCAATATTGAGGGCGGAGTGTTTCGCGGTTAACCCATTGCTGTCCTACAATACTATGATAATAAGGTACGGCACCTGTAAGAATGGTTGAGATGCCTGAGGCGCGGTCTGTCTGGATCAACGGGTATGATGCGTTCTCATAGACTTGACCTTGTTCAATGAGCTTTTTGAATCCGTCGGGACCGTAGAGTGGGGCGTAGGCTTCCAGAAAGTCGCTGCGTAACTGGTCGATGGTGATATTCACCACCAACTTTGGTACTTGTTTGGCGCCATTCTGTGCGGCAGTCTCAGCGTTCCATCCTAACACCGCCATCAGCGTGATATAGATATACCTATTTCTCAATTTTAAGCTTTGAACTTTTAACTTTGAACTTGATGATAACTCTTGTCAGCAAAGATAGTGCCACAATCATCATGCCCTCAGCATAATGCTGGAAGAAACTGCCAATAGCGAAGAGAAAGATCATGGCTGCCAGAATAATCCACCATCGGGTATTCCTTCTTCTCAGTACTGCAGGAATGAAGAACAGTGGCAGGGGGTTCAACAGCAATAGCTGTAGGTTCAGACTTGTGGTTGGGTGCTGTGAGAAGATCATGACAAACAGTACACAACCTGCCAGTCCCTGTACTAACATCAGCAATGCATCCCAATATTTGAACCGCTTATTCTGCTTCCATTCGATAAGGGCGATACCTACTGACACAATGAAAAGGATCCAGGCACATTGTGTTGGCGTCAATGGAAAGTCCTCCTCGATCATCTGTACACCAGCTTGCAGGGCAATGCGCCTTTCTTTTACCAAAGGACGGTATTCTCCATCTGCATAGATAGTGGCACGGTCGAAATCATACATTAGGTTCGATGGTAGGAACTCCTGTTGCCTGAGATCGGTCTTCAGGTCAGCCTTAAGTCCCAACAGCATGTCGTTGCCAAAGGCTGCCCAGGGGTGGTTTCTCACACAACTGTGCACCATCTCCCGATATGTTGGCAGATAGTCCTCTCTTGGGGTATATTTTACCTTCCCGTTGATACAACGCTCAATCAGGTCTCTCGGCCGAAGCGAACAATTGTCGTAGAAGTAATTATAGCGATACACTTTGTATTCGGGTTGCAGGTTTTTAACCAGTGCCTCTTTGAGGGCGATCTTCTCTTCGGGCTTAAGATCGAGCACCTGTTCTGTGATGCCGCTCCCATACTCCACATACTCTTGTCTGAAAAGGGGATAAGGGTATGCTCCAAGTTCATAATCGGTCAGACCGAAGACAAACCTGCCTATAAAGAAAGGCTTTCTGAAATCGAACACCCCCCAGTTGAAAGCGATATCTTCACCCTTTTTAAGGTCGTGCCATCGGAGGGCTGTGTGACCGTATAGACTGTAAATCTCCTCATGAGGGGAACAGGTGAGCAGACTCACCTCTACCGAGTCAAACTGTGCCAGATATTCCGGCTTGTAGTCTTTATGTGCTGTCACCTCCGTCAGTGACAGAAAACCTAGTAACAGGAGTGTAAATCTCCTAAAAAAGATATTTTTTTGTTTCACGATGCAAAATTAATTGATATTTTTCAGTAAAAAGCGTTTTTCTGCTTTTTTTTTAATAATTTTGCACCCTGAAAATGAAAATCTTAGGAAATAGAACAATTAATATGAATAAGTTCATCGGTTGTCTGGTGCTGTCAGCCCTGACGACAATGTCTGCTTTTGCGCAGAGTGGCACGAACTCTCCTTACAGCCAATATGGTATTGGCGATATGGCCGACGAGGGTGTTGGGTTTAATAAAGGCATGGGTGGTGTAGGCTACGGTTTCAGAAAAGGAAACGAAGTGAATCCCCTGAACCCAGCCTCATATGCATCCATCGACTCAGTCACGATGATTTTCGATGGCGGTTTGTCCGGACAGATCACCAATTTTAAGGAGGGTGGACGAAAGCTCAATGCGAAGAGTGGTGGCTTTGACTATGTCACTGGTGCCTTCCGACTCTTCCGTCATGTGGGTGTTACTTTTGGTGTGATGCCCTATTCGAATATCGGTTACAGTTACTCATCTACCGAACGTCCCGAAGGCATGACGACAGATATGACCTATGCATACTCTGGTGATGGTGGTCTCAATCAACTTTTTGTAGGAATGGGCTTCCAGTTATTTAAGCCCCTTTCTGTCGGTTTCAATGTGGGTTATCTCTGGGGTGATATGGAACGCACTATCACTACGAGTAGTTCTTCTTCGATCAACACACTCTACAGAGAGTATAACGCCTCTGTAAGTAGCTACAAACTCGATTTTGGTATTCAGTACACCCAGCCAATCAGTGCGAAAGACGACATTACCTTAGGCGCCGTGTTCAGTCCTGGTCATAAGTTAAATGCTGATCCTTATTGTCGTGACATCAACGCCAATTCGAGCATTGTCAAGTCTGACACGACAACCTATACTATTTCTAACGGTTTGGAACTTCCTACGACCATTGGTGTAGGTTTGGCGTTCAATCATGACCAGAAATTCCGTGTGGGTGCCGACTTCAAACTTCAGAAGTGGGGTAGCATCGATTATCCGGATTTCAGTGGCGGCAGCTACAGCCTGCGCAGTGGATTGCTCAAAGACAGTTATAAGATGAATGTGGGTGCAGAGTGGATTCCCAACCCCCGTAGTACGCGAAGTGTTTTCCACCATATCCGTTATAGGGTGGGAGCTAGCTACACCACACCTTATTATTATATTAATGGACAGGATGGTCCCAAAGACCTCCAGTTGAGTCTTGGTATAGGTGTACCTATTATAAATGCCTACAACAACCGTTCCTTCCTTAATATCAGTGCCCAGTGGCAGCATCGTTCGGCTGATAACCTCATCACAGAGAATACCTTTCGACTGAACATTGGTATCACCTTCAATGAGCGCTGGTTCTCAAAGATGAAAGTGGAATAAACTGAGTGTTATGAAGGAAGAGTCGTTTTGTAGAAGGTGGCAAGTGACAAGTGGCAAGAGAAATGTCTGCCGCAAGGTTACCTCTTTCCTCTTTCCTCTTTCTTCTTTCCTCCTCTTTCTCTCTTGTGAGCAGGCTCAGGAGCATACTGCCCCTCCCATCTACGATCGTGATTCCGTTTCGATGATGACCTCCTATGGGGTGAACACCCTCATTAGTGATTCTGGTGTCATCAAATATCGTATTGTCACCGAACGCTGGGATATAAACACCATCCGACAGCCATCTAGATGGACCTTTGAAAAGGGGGTGTTTTTTGAACAGTTCGACGAGAAGTTCCACGTTCAGGCTTATGTCCAGGCAGATACGGCATGGTATTTCGACCAAAAGAAACTATGGCATCTGCGTGGCCGGGTTCGTATCCGTAATGTCAATGGACTGGTCTATACCAGTGAGGAGCTTTTCTGGGACGGCATGCGTCATGAACTCTATTCCAATGTTTTTTCTCGTGTAGTTACGCCAGAACGCCAGATGGAAGGCACTTATTTCCTTTCAGATGAAAAGATGACTCACTACACGGTATCCAACTCTAAAGGCTCTATGCAGAAGGATGACCTGACAGGCGAAGGCGACAAGAAGGAAGAGGCCGCCTCTCCTGCTGATACAGTCAAGACTCCAGAGCCCGTACTCCGTCCCAAACTCGAAAAGACCCGTCGTCGTCATGTATAATTTGATTATCTGTCTGATAATATCGATGCTGTTTTCTGCCTTCTTCTCTGGCATGGAAATCGCCTTTGTCTCGAGCAACAGGCTCTTGGCAGAGATGGATCGCGAGAAAAACGGTCTCTCCCAGAAATGCATCAGTGTGTTCTATCAGCATCCGAACAACTTTGTCTCGACGATGCTTGTGGGCAACAATATTTCACTGGTCATCTACGGCATCCTCTTTGCCCGCATCTTCGACGCCACACTATTCTATCCATTTAGCGACGGTATTCGTGTCACACTTGATACACTTCTCTCTACTGTTATTGTCCTTTTTACGGGTGAGTTCCTTCCGAAGACCATCTTCAAGAACACGCCCAACACCATGCTCACAGTTTTTGCTGTTCCGGCCTATATCTGTTATGTCATCCTCTATCCCATCTCCCGTTTGGCAACACTTCTTTCCAAGGGACTTCTTCGATTGGTGGGTATCCGGATGACGAAAGAGTCAGAGGAACGTGAGTTCACGAAGGTTGATCTCGACTACCTTGTACAGACCAGTATTGATAATGCCGGTGATGAAGACCAGATTGGCGAAGAGGTGAAGATTTTCCAGAATGCCCTCGACTTTTCCGAGACGAAAGTGCGCGACTGTATGGTGCCTCGTACCGAAATGGATGCCGTCGAAGACACCGCCACTATCGAAGAGCTCAAACAGACTTTCATCGAGAGTGGACATAGTAAGATTATCGTCTATCATGAGGATATTGACCACATCATCGGCTATATCCATTCCAGTGATATGTTCCATACGGATCAGAAACCAAAGGTCCGTGAGATCAGTTTTGTGCCAGAGACGATGCTCGCTTCACGTCTGATGAAGCAGCTGATGCAGCAGAAACGCTCTCTGGCTATTGTTGTCGATGAGTTTGGAGGCACTAGCGGTCTTGTATCTCTTGAGGACATCATGGAAGAGATTACAGGTGAGATTGAGGACGAGCACGACAACTCTAACCACGTAGCCAAACAACTCTCCGACCATGAATATATTCTTTCTGCACGTCTGGAGATCAGTAAGATCAACGAACTCTTCGACCTTGAGCTCCCTGAGAGCGATGAATACATGACCCTCGGCGGACTCATTCTCCATGCCTATCAGTCGTTTCCCAAGCTCAACGAGGTGGTTAAGTACGATAAGTATGAGTTTAAGATAGTCAAAAACACAGCGACGAAAATAGAGCTTGTACGACTAAAAGTATTAGAATAAGTGAAAATGTTGGTTAAAATTTGCTTGTTTCAAAGAAAAGTCGTAATTTTGCACGCTGATTGCGAAAAAGCGTAAATCGCTAACAAATAAATCGAAAAATAATAAAACGTAAATAACATTATGGCAGCATTAGGAAAAATCAGAAAAAGAGGCGTGGCCCTTGTGATTATCATCGGCCTTGGCCTTTTCGCCTTCATCGCTGAAGAGGCTTTCCGTTCTTGCGAAGCAACCAAGAATCAGCAGCGTCAGCAGATTGGCGAAGTGTTAGGTAACAAGATCAACGTACAGGAGTATCAGGCTCTGGTCGATGAGTACCAGGAGGTTCTTAAGATGACCCAGGGTATCGAGAACCTCAGTGAGGAACAGCTCAACAGCCTCAAGGATGAGGTCTGGAACTCTTACGTCAACGAGCAGATCATTGCCAGCGAAGCTGGTAAGGTAGGTCTCACGGTCACCGACGAGGAACTGCAGAACATTATGAAGGAGGGTACCAACCCCATGCTTCTGCGCTCACCGTTTGTGAACCAGCAAACTGGCCGCTTCGATGTGACCATGCTCACCAAGTTCTTGGCCGACTACAAGAAGAATGGCTCTAATCCCCAGGTGGCAGAGTCTTATCAGAAGATTTATCAGTATTGGCAGTTCATCGAGAAGCAGCTGCGTTCGCAGACGCTTGCTCAGAAGTACCAGGCACTCATCGGCAACAGTCTGATCTCTAACCCCGTCTCAGCTAAGATGGCTTTCGACGCTCAGAATCAGGAGACCGACGTGGAACTGGCATCTATCGCCTACAGCTCTGTCAACGACAACGATGTGCAGGTGTCAGAGTCTGATCTCAAGGCTAAGTATGAGTCTGAGAAGGAACTGTTCAAGCAGATGGCTGAGACCCGTGATATCAAATATGTAGATTTCCAGGTGGTGGCTTCTGCCGCTGATCGTCAGGCTCTTATGGCTACCATGAAGGATGCCGCTGAGAAGTTGCAGAGTGGTGCCAACCCCGCTGAGGTGGTGCGTAAGGCCCAGTCACAGTTCTCTTACACTGGCATCGCTGCTACAAAGCGTGCTTATCCCTCAGACATCGCAGCCAAACTCGACTCTGTCTCTGTAGGTCAGACCGTGGGTCCGTTCGAGACCAAGTCTGATAACACCCTCAACGTACTGAAGCTCCTCTCTAAGGTCCAGATGCCCGACTCTATCGAGTATCGTCAGATCCAGGTAGGTGGTGCTACACTCGATGAGGCTCGCAAGACTGCTGACAGTATCTATACAGCCCTCAAGGCTGGTGCTAACTTCGAGGAACTGGCTCAGAAGTATGGTCAGACAGGCGACAAGCAGTGGCTCACCTCTGCTATGTACGAGAACTCCAACACGATGGACGAGGAGTCTAAGAACTACCTCAACAGCATCAATACCCTTGGTGTCAACGATGTGAAGAACCTCGAGTTTGCTCAGGGAAATATCGTACTTCAGGTGACAGCTCGTAAGGCTATGGTCGATAAGTACGATGTGGCTCTCGTTAAGCACACCATCGACTTCTCCAAGGCTACCTATTCAGATGCTTACAACAAGTTCAGCCAGTATGTGAGCGAGAACAAGACAATCGAGGAACTTGAGAAGAATGCCGCAAAGTTCGGCTATCAGGTTCAGGAGCGTAAGGATATGTTCAATTCAGAGCACAATGTGGTTGGCATCCGTGCCACTCGTGAGGCTATGAAGTGGATCTTCGACGCTAAGGAAGGTCAGGTCAGCCCGCTCTATGAGTGTGGTAGCAACGACAACCTCCTCGTGGTGGCTCTTACGAAGATTCATCCCGTAGGCTATCGTTCGCTCAACGACGTTCAGGATATGGTGAAGCAGGAAGTTATCCGCGATAAGAAGTTCGAGCAGATCAAGGCTAAGTTCGCTGGTGTTGCTGACATTGCAGCAGCCAAGGCCAAGGGTGCTCGTATCGACTCTGTGAAGCAGATCACCTTCTCTGCTCCCGTCTTCGTACAGGCTACTGGTTCCAGCGAGCCCGCTCTGGCAGGTGCTGTAGCATCCCTCAAGCAGGGTGACTTCAGCAAGGCCCTCATCAAGGGTAACGGTGGTGCTTTCCTCTTCCGCGTCATCAAGAAGGCTCAGCGCGAAGGTGCAACCTTCGATGCTAAGGCCGTCGAGAAGAGCCTCAGCCAGCGCGCTCAGCAGGCCGCAGGCCGTTTCCTGCAGGAACTCTATCAGAAAGCTAACGTCGTCGACAACCGCTATCTGTTCTTTTAATAAGTGGAGTGTAAATAAATATATGAACACTTTTTAGTATCAAAAATGAAAAAAACTATTTCTATCATTGCCTTGTCTCTATCAGTTACGATAAGTGCCTATGGTGCTCAGTCGTCACAGTCAGACAATTCAGACAAAACCATTAGTCTGAGTGTTGAAGATGTTCAAATGGTTACAAATGCTCAGAAACAGGTGGCGATTGTCTTGAATAATCCTTTTAAGAAACTGACTGCTTTCCAATTGGATTTGGTTATTCCAGAAGGCGTATCAATTGCAGTGGACGAAGCAACGCTTAATCCGAGCCGTGTTGAAGACCATGAGTTGCATGTGGCTCAGGTGGGCGACAATACGTACCGTTTTTTAGCATTCTCAAAAACAAATGCTGATTTCATTGGCACAGAAGGTGATTTGATTTATGTTCCTCTTGTTTCTGGTGAGGATGTGTATGACGAAGCCATGACAGCTTCGATCGGATCGCCACTTGTTTGTGCGTCTGATGGCACGAATAATAACCTAGCATCCGTTTCGTTTACTGTCCAGGTTAACGGTGAGCAGAGTATCACTTTCGGCGCATCAGGATTTTTAACTTGTGTGAGTAAGTTTAACCTTGATTTCAGTAGTCTTGACAAAGTGAAGGCTTATATAGCTACTGGTTATGACCTGACTGATAATGAGTTGTGGTTGACACGTGTGAATGATGTGCCTGCAGGAACGCCTATCTGGGTGAGTGGTCCTGTGGATGAGACCGTAAAAGTACCTGGGGCACCTTCGATTTCATACTATCCTGAGAACCTGCTTGTTGGTAATGCTACTGCCTCTACAGAAGTTCCTGCAGGGATTGATGACTATCAGAATTGGATCCTAGATAAGGATGGTATGCTTTCAAAGATTACATCTGATATGACCTTAGAGGCAGGGAAGGCCTATCTGCATTTGCCGAAGACGGTTGCCTCTAATGTGACAAGATCTTCTCTTCCGATTACATTGCCAGCGGCAGGCCTGTTGACTTATGTAGGTAAGTATGACTTAGATTTTTCAGATGTAGAAGGATTGAAGGCATATATCGTCACAGGTTTTGCAAAGGGCGGAAATGTTTGGCTGACTCCGGTAAAAAAG
>Ga0310696_10005687_pt1 | contig 14967 bp, 9 predicted proteins | sample AusTroGonzalo_MG_4_FD_203885 | JGI IMG/M metagenome (GOLD analysis project Ga0310696, IMG submission 203885) | Bovine rumen microbial communities from tropical cattle in Woodstock, Queensland, Australia - Gonzalo_02 (v2) (version 2) | ecosystem: Host-associated > Mammals > Digestive system >...
CCCTATGGCTTTTACTACCTTGCAAGAATGGACTCTTACTTTCAATCCCTTTCATCCTGGCGAATGGACTCAATATTCCGTTGATTTGAGCCAATATGTCGGTCAAGAGGTCTATGTCGCCATTCGTCATTTCTTTTGGGAGGGTTTTGAGACATCTCAATCTGCCATTTGTGTTGACGACATCCAAATTGATGGGACTATTCAGCAAGAGGGTTTGGTGATTACGCCTTCTACGCTGACTTTTGAAGAGCCTTGGGTGCCACAGACTTTCACTATCAGCAATCAAACCGACAATGCCGTCACCATTTCATCCATCAATGTGGAACCTGATGACAATGTGGTGCTTCTCTCCGGTCAAGGTCTGCCCCGCATTTTGCAGCCCAATGAAACTATGAACGTGGAAGTGTATGTGAACGGCATTGGATACAAAGGCTATCTCACCTATTACGTCAATGTGGTAACCTCGATTGGCTACAGACAAGTCACTATCAGGGTCAATGAGGAAGCGTGGGACGAGGGATTGCTTTGGATGCCTATGCAGGGACTTACTTTCGACGAAAACTCACCTTTGACCCAGGGTTTCAACTTGACTAACACCAATGCCTTGGAAAGCATCACAATCTATGAGCTTTATGAAGACGGTACTAACTATCTTGAGCTGGTGCCCTCGCACAGTCTTCCTTATGTAATACCGCCCCATGAGTCGCTTTATATAGACGTTACCTTGGTCAATTTTCCTGAAAACACAACTAATGTCAACATCTATAGCAGTAGTTCCTTGGGTCAAGGAAGTAGCCCGTATGTTCATATTGTCGGAGGCCTAACACCCAGCAGCGGTGACTTGGTATTCACTCCCGATACGCTTTGGTTTGACGAAATGTATCAATACGAAAAGACTTTCATCATCAACAATCCAACAGACCAACAAGTTACTATAACAGAAATCAATACCGAATCGTCAATCGTTAGAATCACTTATTTCAATGGGAGTTTCATCCCCGTTGAGGAGCTCCTGCCCCTCACCTTGCAAGCCCATGAAGGCATTGAATTGATAGTTGAGTTGGATGTCGTCTGGCCTTGGGCAAAACGTGATGAGTTTGTCAATGTTCCCATTGATATCATTTCCACCGCAGGCCATGATGTGGTCACTTTGATGATTGGCAAGGAAGCCACCAGTTTTGGTTTGGTTGCCTATCCACCTTACATACAACTTGATTATTATAACCCCGAAAGGTTTGGTGTAGTCAGTTCGGTATGGGACCAGCCCATCACCATTACTGGAATTGAGGAAGTTGGCACAAACTACTTGGAAATCATCCCCGACTCATTGCTTCCCATGACGCTGCAAAACTACGGCGATTTCTTGGGAGGTAGCGTAAGGGTGAGGGACGGAATACATGAATTCTTCGAAACGGAAATCCGCATTTCTTCGACCTATGGGAACGCCTATATTGGTGTGGATAACAGTTTGGGGTTCTTGGCTCCTATCGGCAACGAATGGTACTACGAAATCGAGAACGAGAACGGCAGCATCACCTATCAATACATGTATCAGGCAGGCGACACTATTATTCAAGACGAGCCGACCCATATCCTTGTGAAAATCAACACGCTCTATGACAAGGACATACATACAGATGTGACACACGAGTACATCTATGAGCGCGACGGCAAGCTGTATTGGTGGAACAAGACTTTGGAGGAATTCACCGTGCTTTATAACTTCGGTGCCGAAGCGGGCGAGAGTTGGAACATCAAGGTTGGCACGGAAACCCTCACCATGCATGTGGATGCCGTGGAATACATCGAATACGAGGGCGTAACCTATCGGGTGCTCCATGTGAGCGACCCCGACGACCTTTTCAGCGGCGACATCGTGTGCGGCATCGGCCACCTCACTAGTTTCTTCCCCGAAAGGCTGATGGACAACGGCGACGGTGTACGCGTGGAAGGATTACGCTGCTATTGGGTGGAGGATGAACTGGTGTTCAAATACGGCGACGAGGACTGCGATGCCATTTATGAAGAATTGCATGGCATTGAGGACGGCCCTTCGACAGGCTCAGGGACCTTAACGGTTTATCCTAACCCGACCAACGGCGTTTTATTCGTTGAGACGCACGGCCGTGCGTCTCGACCGGACCAAACCTACCGCATCACCAACCTCATGGGCCAGACCGTCCTTTCAGGCACCATCACCGCTGAAACCCAGCAGATTGATGTGTCGGATTTGCCTAAGGGGATGTATTTCATTACCGTGGGCGAAACGACGCGGAAATTTGTGAAGCATTAGGAAGTACGGAAAGCGAGAAAAGCCATCGAAAGCCCAATCAACCCAAGGCGACAGGGATTGGTTTTGGGGCTTTTGGTGGCTTTTTTCGCTTTTCTCCACGCCTTTTCAAATAATTCCCCTATCTTTGCCGTTTCAAACCCATGAATAGTTCGATAAACTCACTACAAGGATGTCCGAAAAGAGTTCAAGCAAACGCCGCGTGGCAGGGTCTTATTTCATGTCGATGATGAGTATCGCGCTGGTACTCTTTCTCTTAGGCGTGTTTGCCCTGCTCATGATGCATGCGCAGAAACTCTCCAACCACCTCAAGGAGAACATCGGCTTCGAAGTGGTGATGAACAGCAACACAAAGGAAGCCGACATCCTCAAACTGCAAAAAGAACTCGATGCCATGCCTGCCGTGAAGTCGACGGAATACATCACCAAGGAGGAGGCCATCCAACGCCTGAGCGAAGACCTCGGCGAGGACTTCCTGCAATGGCTCGGCAACGAGGAAAACCCGCTCCTACCCTCCATTAATGTGAATTTCAACGCTGAGTGGGCCAACAGCGACAGCCTCAGCATCATCGAGGCGCAACTGCTCAAAAACCCCAACGTCAAGGAAATCTATTACCAGAAGTCCTTGGTCAACCTCATCGACCAAAACGTCAAGCGCATCGGCTTCGCACTGATTATTGCCAGCATCGCCTTGCTTTTCATCGCCATTGCACTGATACGCTACACTTTACGCCTCTCCATCTACGCCAAACGCTTCTTGGTGCGTAGCATGTTGTTGGTAGGTGCCACGGCTTCCTACATCCGTCGACCTTTCATCAAAAGCGGCATGTCGCAGGGCTTCTTCGGGGCATTAATCGCTGACATCATGTTGGCTGGACTTCTCTATGGACTCATGAAGCGGCTTCCCGAACTGGCTCTTGTTCAAGACTATAGAATCATCATCGGCATTTTTGTCGGCATCATCATATTGGGCATCCTTCTCGGTGGACTCTCCACACATTCCGCTTTGCGAAAATACCTCAACGCTGATGTCGACCGACTATATGCTTAGGGTCCCTGAGCCTGTCGAAAGGCCGACCAAATCTTTGAATTTTAAATCTTAAATTTTGAATTTTAAATCTACTTGATATGGCAAAAGAAATAACAAAAACAAAAGCAAAGACAAAGACACCCGAAGTCGCTGACGAACAGAAAGTCATGCCCTTCGGCAAACAGAACTACATCATCGTGCTCATCGGCATTGCACTCATTGCCTTGGGCTTCATTTTGATGATTGGCGGCGGCTCCACCGACCCCGATGTTTTCAACGAACAAATGTTTAATTTCCAACGTCTTACACTGGCTCCCATTTTGGTTTTAGCAGGCTTTGTCGTTGAAATCGTAGCAATATTCTGGAAGAAAAAATAAATGCGGAATTATGAATGTGGAATGCGGAATGAAAGCAATTCAGCATTCAGCATTCAACATTCCACATTCAGCATTCAGCATTAAAAACAACGAACTATGGACTGGTTACAAGCATTAATCTTAGGCATTCTTCAAGGTCTGACGGAATACCTGCCCGTCAGCAGTAGTGGACATTTAGCCATCGGTCAGGCACTTTTCGGCCTCGACGACGGCTCTTCCAACCTCACTTTCACCGTGTTGCTCCATGTGGCCACCGTGTGCAGCACCTTGGTCATCCTGTGGAAGGAAATCGTGTGGATTTTCAAGGACTTGTTCACTAAACAATCCTGGAGTAGCTACCAAAATCTCAACGGCGGCACGAAATACGCCATCAACATTCTGATTTCCATGATTCCAGTGGCCATCGTGGGCTTCCTCTTCAAGGACAAGGTGGAAGAAGTCTTCGGCTCAGGTCTGCTCATCGTGGGCATCATGCTCTTGGTGACGGCCTCGCTGCTCACCTTCTCCTACTTCGCCAAGCCGCGCCAAAAAGAGGACATCAGCCCCTCGAACGCCTTTGTCATCGGTATTGCACAGGCTTGCGCCGTGATGCCGGGTCTGTCGCGTTCTGGCTCAACGATTGCTACAGGTTTACTCCTCGGCAACAAAAAGGAAAAACTCGCTCAGTTCTCCTTCCTGATGGTCATTCCGCCCATCCTCGGTGAGGCCTTGCTCGATGTCAAGGACATCATTGAAGTCGGCTTCAGCCAAGCCATGGACGGCATCTCGCCTGTGGCCGCTCTCGTCGGCTTTTTAGCTGCCTTCATCTCAGGTTGCTTCGCCTGCAAATGGATGATTAACATCGTGAAGAAGGGCAAGCTGATTTGGTTTGCCGTGTATTGCGCCATCGTCGGCATCGTTGCCATAATCTTCGCCTGATGTTTAACTTTGAAGACGGCGAGGTCATCCTTATCGACAAGCCCTTGGACTGGACGTCGTTCGACACGGTCAACTTCATCCGTTCCTTGGTCAACCGTTGCTATGGCATCCGCAAACTGAAAGTCGGTCATGCGGGTACTTTAGATCCTTTGGCCACAGGTTTGCTCATCCTTTGCACAGGCAAAATGACCAAGCAAATCGACGCGTATCAAGCGCAGGTGAAGACCTACACTGGAACGATGCTACTCGGCCAGACCACCCCGACCTTTGACTTGGAGAGCGAGCCCGATGCCTTCTACCCTACTGATGGCATTACACCCGACCAAATCGAAGCCGCGCGGCAACAGTTCAACGGCGATTTGAAGCAATATCCGCCCAAGTACTCTGCCATCAAAATCAAGGGGAAACGTGCCTTCGACTATGCCCGCTCCGACGAGGAAATCGAGCTGAAGGCCCGCGATGTCCGCATCGACGACTTCAAATTGAGCCTCGACCGCTTCCCTGAACTTGACTTTGAGGTCACTTGCAGTAAAGGCACCTACATCCGCAGCCTGGCCAACGACTTTGGCAAGGCTTTGGGTAACGGAGCTTGCTTGACTTCTTTAAGACGCACCCGCATCGGCGATTTCCGCGTGGAGGATGCTTGGCCGCTGGAAAAGCTGAAACAGCATATCATTGATACAGGTGACGCGTTTAAGGCGTGGAAAAAGGAGCAAGAGGAAAAACAGCAGAAACAAGGCTGAAAATCAATGCTTTAATAAAAAAACTTGACAAAACTTTTGTCCTGCATTATCTTTGCACGCTTTTATATTCGAAGGAATATCAAACTATACATAAATGAAACTCTCTCAATTCAAATTCAACCTGCCGAGCGAGCTGATTGCGCTGCAGCCTACGCAGAACCGCGACGAAGCCCGCTTGATGGTCGTTGACCGCAAGACCAGCAAAATCGAGCACCGCATTTTCAAGGACTTGGTGGACTATGTGAAAGACGGCGACGTGTTCGTTATTAATAATACTAAGGTGTTTCCCGCCAAGCTCTATGGTGAGAAGGAAAAGACCGGTGCCAAGATTGAGGTGCTGCTGCTCCGCGAATTAGACCACGAAAGCCGCCTTTGGGACGTGCTCGTCGACCCTGCGCGCAAAATCCGCATTGGCAACAAGCTGTATTTCGGCGATGGCGACGAGTTAGTGGCCGAAGTCATCGACAACACCACCTCGCGTGGCCGCACGTTGCGTTTCCTCTACGACGGCACCTACGACGAGTTCAAGAAGACCCTTTCAGGACTTGGCCACACGCCTATCCCGAAGGAACTCAACCGCGAGGAACGCCCTGAAGACGCCGAGGACTTCCAGACCATCTACGCCAAGGTGGAAGGTGCCGTTTCGGCTCCCACTGCGGGAATGCACTTCAGCAAAATCCTGATGAAACGCCTTGAAATCATCGGTGCTTCCTTCGCCGAGCTGACCCTGCACCCTGGCATGGGTAATTTCCGCGACATCGAGGTGGAAGACCTCACCAAGCACAAGCCCGACTCGGAAGAAATGTACATCGACGAGGAATGCTGCACCTTGGTCAACGAGGCCAACCAACGCCACAACACCGTCTTTGCCGTGGGCACCACCTCGCTGAAAGCCCTTGAGACCGCCCAGACCATCAGCGGCAAAATCAAGCCTTACAAAGGCTGGACGAACAAGTTCATCTTCCCGCCCTACACCTTCTCCGTGGCCAATGCCATGATTACCAACTTCCACCTGCCCAAGTCTCCGATGATGATGGAAGTGGCGGCTTTTGCGGGCTATGACCTGCTGATGAAGGCCTACAAGGAAGCCATTGCTGAGAAATACCGCTTCTTCACTTATGGGGATGCGATGCTGATAATATAAAAAGAACTACGAATTACGCGAATTAAACGAATATTCGTACATAATTCGCATTATTCGTGAAATTCGTAGTTAATATTGAATTTTAAATTTTAAATTTTTGAATCTTAAATAACTAAATAAATGAACCAAGAAGATTTTTTCAAGAAGATAACCGCTCATGCGAAGGAATATGGTTTCATCTTCCAGTCGAGCGAAATTTATGACGGACTGTCAGCCGTTTACGACTACGGCCAGAACGGCGTGGAGCTGAAGAAAAACATCCGCGAATACTGGTGGAAGGCCATGGTGCAGATGCACGAGAACATCGTCGGCATTGATGCCGCCATCTTCATGCACCCCACCACATGGAAGGCCTCGGGCCACGTCGACGCCTTCAACGACCCGCTCATCGACAACCGCGACAGTAAGAAACGCTACCGCGCCGATGTACTCGTTGAGGATTATATGGCCAAGATTGAGGAGAAGATTAATAAAGAGGTGGAGAAAGCCCGCAAGCGTTTCGGTGATGCCTTCAACGAGGAACAGTTTGTGACCACCAACCCTCGTGTCTTGGAGCACAAAGCCAAGATTGAGGAAATCAGCCACCGCTTGTATGGTGCCATGGAGAAGAACGACCTCGACGCCATCAAGCAACTCATCCTCGACTTAGAGATTGTCTGCCCCATCAGCGGCACGCGTAACTGGACCGACGTGCGTCAGTTCAACCTGATGTTTGCAACCAAAATGGGCAGCGTGGCCGACGGCTCCGACACCATCTACCTGCGTCCCGAGACGGCACAAGGCATCTTCGTCAACTACCTCAACGTGCAGAAGACCGGCCGCATGAAGATTCCGTTCGGCATCGCCCAGACCGGCAAGGCCTTCCGCAATGAGATTGTGGCGCGTCAGTTCATTTTCCGTATGCGTGAGTTCGAACAGATGGAGATGCAGTTCTTCGTCCGTCCTGGCACGGAGCTCGAATGGTTCCAGCACTGGAAGCAGGAACGCCTCGCTTGGCACCTCTCGTTGGGTCTGCCCGCCGAAAAATACCGCTTCCACGACCATGAGAAGCTGGCCCACTACGCCAATGCCGCCACCGACATCGAGTTTGACTTCCCCTTCGGTTTCAAGGAATTAGAAGGCATCCACAGCCGCACCGACTTCGACCTTTCGGCCCACGCCAAATACTCGGGCAAGAAGCTCCAGTACTTCGACCCCGACACCAACGAGAGCTACACACCATACGTCATCGAGACCTCCATCGGCCTCGACCGTATGTTCCTTGCCATGTTCAGCAACGCCTACACTGAAGAGAAGTTGGAAGACGGCTCGGAGCGCGTGGTGCTGAAGCTGCCGGCCATTCTGGCACCTTACAAGGTCGCTGTGTTGCCGTTGGTCAAGAAAGACGGTCTGCCGGAGAAGGCCCGCGAAATCATCGACTCGCTGAAAGCCGACTTCATGTGCCAGTACGAGGAGAAGGACTCCATCGGCAAACGCTACAGAAGACAAGATGCCATCGGCACGCCGATGTGCGTCACTGTCGATAATGATACCTTGGTGGACAACACTGTCACCGTCCGCGACCGCGACACGATGGCCCAGGTGCGCGTCCCGATTGACAACCTGCGCAACATGATTTTCGACGAATTGAAGCCGAAAAAATAATACAAATTGCCTGGTAGAGACGTAGTGCGCTACGTCTCTACATAGACAACCCCATAGACAACGATTGGATTTCGATTTTGCAACAAATTGAAATCCAATTTTTTATGTTTTCACGTTTTCATTAATTGATAGACAAAGCCTCTTGTGGGCTTGACAAAACGTTTTTTCGGTTGAGAAATGTTCTACCTTTGCATTGCAAACATCGAAAAGATGTGCAAAGCAAGTTCATGAACAAATAAACAAGGTATAAACAATTAAAAATTTAAGACAATGAAAAAGACGTTAGCAATTTCAATTCTGATGGCTTTGGCCATCGTCGGTTTCTCGCAAGAACATATCCAGCAACCGACAGCTATCAGCACTTGGGACTATATATATCAAAATGGTGAAGAGTCCCCTTTTAATAAGGACATTACGCTCCAGTATGACGAACGAGGAAACCTATCTTACTATGATCACCACATCAATTATCCTAGTGGGGTGTATTTTACATGGAAACGGTTCTCACACGATGCCTTGAATCGGCTGACTTTTAAACATGAGGATTTTCAAGAAAACAGTTACTGGTGGAGCTACAAATACTACTACACTTACGACGATTCGTCAAATCTTTTGGAGTGTCTTGTAGAATATAGCGATAGGTATATGCAATATTATACCTATGAGTATGCCATCGCCTACAAAGATGTTTACCAATACGAGAACGGAAAAAAGACACGTTGGGACCATTTTAATTTTACGGATAGCACTTTAGTACTTCAAAACTATTACCTGTACGATTATTCTGACATCGATAATTGGTCTTCAGAAACAGAATATAATGCTAACAATCAACCTGTTACAAAGACGGAATATACTTATTCGGACAGCCAAGAGGTACTTACAAAAACTGTAGCTAATTGGTCAACGGAAACAGAGGCTTGGTGCAATTCGTCACTCATAGAAAACACCTATTCAGACACACAGGAGCTACTTTCAAGAGCCGCCTTCACTTGGTCTGAAGAAACAGAGACATGGCTCAATTCATCCCTTACGGAATACGACTACAGCGATGGCATTCTCATCGAGAAACGAATCACGAACTGGAGCGATGGAGAAATCAGCCAACAAAAGAGGCAACTTTATGAATACGATGAAAACGGAAATTGCACCCAGATTTTGTTCCAAACCATGGTGGAAGGCGTTTATGCCGACCGAAATAGAGCCATATACCTTTATGACGAAAATAATCTTTGCACCAACGCCAATGCCGAGCGATGGAACGATACCACATGGGTTTTGGGTGGCTTCCCCTCTGACACCTACCTGTTTTTTGACGACATTTATTCTGATGTTAACGATGTAATTGGTTCCATTGTAAATCGCACACGCGCCGAAGTGACGGAATACGTCACCACACCCAATCCCAAATACATGTTGGAGCCTCTCAACCTTGAAAGCGAATGGTTTTATGAAATCCAAAACGAGGATGGCAGCATCACCTATCAACATCTTGAATATGCCTCTGACACCACCATTGGCAACGAACGCCCGAAAATCATCGTGCGCAGCAACACGCAATACGACCGCGATACCATCATCACCGAGGTGACGCACGAATATGTCTATGAGGAAGATGGCATGGTGTATTGGTGGAACAACGACCTACAACAGTTCACCACCTTATACGACCTCAATGCTGAGGAGGGCGACGAATGGATTGTCGATGTGGGCATGGAAGCCATCACCATGCATGTGGACGCTGTGGAATATTACGAACTCAATGGACTCAACTACCGGACACTTCATGTGAGCGATGCCAACAACCAGTTTACTGGTGACATCGTGTGCAACTTCGGCCACATGACCAATTTCTTCCCCGAAAGGCTGATGAACCGAAACGCCAACTTCACAGTGGACGGCCTGCGTTGCTATTGGATAAATGATACCTTGCTCTATCACAACGGCGAGGACGACTGCGACGCCATCTATGCCGCATGGCATAACGGTATCGAGGAAACCTCGGACGGTGCGGCATTTGAAGTCTATCCCAATCCGGCCTACAACATTTTGTTTGTAGAGACGGTGTGCACACCGTCTCTACCAGCGGAACAAAAATACCGCATCACCAACCTGATGGGACAGACCGTCCTTTCGGGCAACATCACTGCTGAAAACCAGCAAATCAACATCGAGAAATTGCCTGCTGGCATGTATTTCATCACCGTGGGCAATGCGACACAGAAATTTGTAGTGAAATGACAATGGGCTGTAGGGCTGTCGTACCACGGCAGCCGCACGCGAAATCGAAACAATAAACCAAGAACAATTAAAAATCAGAAACTATGAAAAAGTTATTCACAATCATCGCAATCTTATTGGGTGTAAACATGCACACCTTAGCCTATGATTTCCAATCGGAACAGCTACTTTACACCATCCTCAACACCAATCCACCCTCTGTGGAACTTGATGGCCATGTAAATGGCACATCCGCTCAAGGAGATTTGGTCATACCTGAAGAGGTGACATTCGATGGTGTCACATATATAGTAGTATCTATCAGAGGTGCTGCATTTTATGAATGTAAACATCTCAAAAGCATTTCCATACCCCATAGCATAAAGGAGATTGGGAATTTAGCCTTCGGTTATTGTAGTAACCTCGATGAAGTGTACTACAATGCCAAAAACTGTGCGAATATTGACAATTTTCAAATTTTCCCGTTTTACGAATGCACCGGTCATCTTATCATCGGTGATAGTGTGGATAGAATCCCCAATTATATGTTTCGTCAAGGCTATTTTAATCAACTAACCATTATTGGCAATTCCAATACGGTAATCGGAGAATACGCTTTTCTCTTTTGCGAAAAACTGTCCGGAACACTTTCATTAGGCAAAGTAGCTCATATTGAAGGAGGAGCTTTTTTTGATGATGATACAATGCACATTACAGCCATAACCATTGACAGGGAACAGCCGCCCACCTTAGAGTTTGCTGCTTTTCAAAGTATTAACAAGGATATAAGTGTTAACGTTCCTTGCGGCAGCATTGAACTATATCAAAATGCTGAATACTGGAATGAATTCACCCTCTTTCATGATCATCTCATCTATTCTGTTCAAGCTGTTTCGGAAGACGAAAACAAAGGTATTGTTGACCTAATAAAAGCACCCGATTCGTGCAATGACCTAATGGTGGAAGTGTCGGCCATTCCTAATGATGGATACGAGTTCTTGCAGTGGGAAATTGATGGTGATACGGTCTCTACCGAGAATCCTTATTTTTTTGATTTAGATAAAGATGTTTCATTGATTGCCCGATTCATATCTCATCCGGACTCTTTGTTGTTGCCCCATTTCTACGGCTTCCTCTACCAGCCAAATAACGCCACCATTACCTTAGACCCCAATAGTAGCTTTGGCTCTGAATATGGTGATTTCCAAGCCAGTTTTCAATACTATCCAAACGGACTATTATATATGCAAAGGGCTCTTTCTATTCATCCTGCTGGTGAGATTTGCGACTATGACGAAACGTACAGATACTATTACGATTCTAATCTTCATGTCATCCAACAAAACGACACTTATTATGGCGATATGGGGGCTGTACCTTATCAAAACCATTATGTTTATGAAGATGGATTATTGATAAGCTATACACGTCATTTTGACAATTATCATGAAGACGAGTTGATTTTAGAAGACAGCACTTCATACGCTTATGATGAACTGCGACGGTTGCAAACCGAAAAACAACTGAGGGTAAATCGCTATTATAAAGAACTTTCCTACGAATACCACGACAACGAAACCGTCATCACCACCGAAGGCTATTCCAATGGAACTAATGGCGATTGGATCAGACTCGATAAGGAAACGCGAGGTTTTTCGGAAGACAGCCTTTTGCTCACCCAACAAAACGAACCTTACAACGACAGTGCCACCTTGGTTACATACGGCTACGACGAACAAGGACACCGTGTGAGTGCCTTGACACAAAAACGTTACAATGGCGTGTGGGAAAACCGAAAGTTGGTACAATACCACTTCAACCCTTATGGATGTCTTACCCTCGCCGAAATCAAAACATGGCAAGAAAACGAATGGGTTGATGCCAACCATGCACTGTATGAATTAGACGAAATGGGGTATCCTGCCGTGGTCACCTTTGAGAAGTGGGATGGCGAAGCCTGGGTGAATGGTGTTTGGCAAGCCGATTTCTATCTCTACAACGAAGACCATCTGAAGCAACAAAACGACATGCTTTACGATTATAAGAATTTCATCAATAAAATTGAAATGTCCTATCTCGTCACAGAGAATCCAAGGGAGCCTCTCTTGCCCAACAATTCCGAATGGTACTATGAAATCCTCAATGACGATGGCAGCGTCACCTATCAGCATTTGGAATATGCCGCCGACACGACCATAGGCAACGAACGCCCGAAAATCATCGTCCGCAGCAACACGCAATATGACCGCGATACCATCATCACCGAAGTGACGCATGAATACATTTATGATAATAATGGCATCATTTATTGGTGGAACAAGGACTTGGAAGCGTTCACCATGCTTTACGACCTCACCGCCGATGTGGGCGACGAATGGGAAATCAAAGTCGGGACAGAAAGCCTCATCATGCATGTGGATGCCGTGGAGAATTACGAATATGATGGCAAAACCTATCGAATGCTCCGCGTGAGCGACGAAAGCGGCCTCTTCAGCGGTAACATCGTGAGCGGCGTCGGCCATCTCACCAGCTTCTTCCCCGAACGCCTAATGAACCGAGACAAAGGCTACCGCGTGACAGGCTTGCGCTGCTATTGGGTCGAAGGAAACCTGATTCTCAAAATCGACCGCGACGACTGCGACGCCATCTATGCCGAATTACATAATGGCATCGAAGAAGACGGCCCTTCGACAGGCTCAGGGACCTGGGTGGTCTATCCCAATCCGGCCAACAACGTCCTGTTTGTAGAGACGCAAAATTTTGCGTCTCTACCAACGGAAACCTACCGCATCACCAACCTGATGGGACAGACCGTCCTTTCAGGAAACATCACCGCCGAAAACCAGCAAATCAACATCGAGAAATTGCCTGCGGGCATGTATTTCATCACCCTCGGCAATGCAACACAGAAATTTGTAGTGAAATAAACCATTAAAAATCTAATACTATGAAAAAGTTATTTGTAACATTAATCATGATGACGCTTACAATGAGCACCTTTGCTTACGATTTCTCCGCTGTGTGCGAATCGGGGCAGACCCTCTACTACAACATTTTGGATGAAACCGAAAAAACAGTTGAAATAACATACGCAGAGTATTACCATGCCGGCCACGAACAATGGTATACCTATTATTATGGGGTAACACCACCTATGGGTGATTTGGTTATTCCTGAACATGTACTATACAATGGTGTGGAATATACAGTCATCAGAGTTGGAGACAATGCATTTAATATCTGCGACCTCACATCAGTAATCTTCCCCAATAGCATCATTTCGATTGGAGCAAGGGCTTTCGCATCCGATTCATGGTTATCCTTAGTAGGCGAACTTATTTTGCCAGACAATTTACAATCAATAGGTTTTAGGGCGTTTGAATGGAACACAGCATTAACCGCCGTTTATATACCAAACTCGGTGAAAAGTATTGGAATGTGGTGTTTTTATACATGCGTTGGCCTCAAATTTCTTTCCTTAGGTTCAGGATTGGAGGAAATTAGTTATGAAGCATTTTCCAATTGTTATAGCTTGGATTCCATCACTATCCATTGCCCCACACCTCCAATATGTCAATACTCGTCATTTAGAGTTGTTCCTAAAGACATTCCAGTGTTCGTACCTTTTGGCACAAAAGAACGATATGAACAGGCTGAATTTTGGAACGAATTTACCAACTTTGTTGAGACATACGAGATTGCTTTGGGCTCCGAATGGTACTACGAAATCATCAACGACGACGGCACCATCACCTACCAGCACCTCGAATATACCGCAGACACCACCATCGGCAACGAACGCCCCAAGATCATCGTGCGCAGCAACACACAGTACGACCGCGATACGATTTTTACCGAAGTGACGCATGAATACATCTTGGAGGAAAGTAACAAGGTATATTGGTGGAACAAAGACTTGGAGGAGTTCACCGTGCTTTACGACTATGCCGCCGAAACGGGTGACGAATGGGAAATCAAGGTGGGAACGGAAAGCATCATCGTGCATGTGGACAGCGTGGGCGTGTTCGAATACGAAGGAGAAACCCGCAAGATACTGCACATCAGTGATGTCGGTAACATCTTCAACGGCGACATCGTTGTAGGCTACGGCCACATGACCAGTTTCTTCCCCGAAAAACTGATGAACAGAAATGCCAACTTTACCGTGGATGGTCTGCGCTGCTACTGGGTGGGTGATGCCTTGCTCTATCACAACGGCGAAGAGGACTGTGATGCCATCTACAGCGAATTGCATGGCCTTGAGGAAGACGGCCCTTCGACAGGCTCAGGGACCTTAACGGTCTATCCTAATCCCACCAACAGCGTTTTATTCGTTGAGACGCACGGCCGTGCGTCTCAACTACCAGCGGAACAAAAATACCGCATCACCAACCTCATGGGACAGACCGTCCTTTCAGGAAACATCACCGCTGAAAACCAGCAAATCAATATCAAGAGATTGCCTGCGGGAATGTATTTCATCACCATTGGAAACGCGACACAGAAATTTGTAGTGAAATAAACCATTAAAAATCCTGATACTATGAAAAAGTTATTTACATTAGCATTAATCTTGATGGTAGCCACAATGGGCTACTCGC